>Ga0302296_1001173_pt1 | contig 19527 bp, 11 predicted proteins | sample III_Fen_N3_1_FD_194546 | JGI IMG/M metagenome (GOLD analysis project Ga0302296, IMG submission 194546) | Peat permafrost microbial communities from Stordalen Mire near Abisko, Sweden - III_Fen_N3_1 | ecosystem: Environmental > Terrestrial > Soil > Wetlands > Permafrost | place: Sweden: Abisko...
GCCGGAAGAAGAAATCCACCAGGTTCCGGAATCATCAATTAAAATTTCAAATACAAGCAGCCCATTTTTTTCAAAAAATCTACTAACATCCGTTAATAATTCAAACCGGTCAAAAATAGAGTTATACAAAAATATCTGGCCATTATTGGTGTAAACTAAAAGCTTGGAATTTTTGTAGACTAATCTTACTTTAAAAACATTTGGAATTTCATACGGAAGCTGATAAGCACGGTAATTGTATTTAGTAAGTCTCAAAATACCTGCTTTGGAAGAAGCCCATACAAAACCGTTATCATCTTCACAAACAGAATTGACTTCCCGCATTGAGATTCCGAATAAAGAATTGACACTGTAGAATTTTACCGCAAAAATCTTCGACGAAATTGCAAGACTGAAAAAAAAAATCAATGCAAACGAATATTTCAGAGTTTTTAATTTTTTCACATTAAGTCCCATCTGATTGTTAATTCTTATCAATAAACTTAACAGCGTCTGAAAGTTTTCATAAAATTAATAAAAAAAATACGCTATTCAAATAATCAACCAATTACGTTTAACAAATCTGTCTGGGTAGGTAATTTAACTACATCAAACATTTTTTGAAGTGACATTTAATTTTTTGAACTTTTTCATTTGTGTTGCTAATGTATTCAAAACTCAGGTAGCGAAGTATACGAATGAGTACCTTTTCACAAAAAAAGCAGAAGGTAGTTTTCCCTCTTGCGTAACACATTACGAATCGATTTTAGAATTGGCAAACAAAAAAGGGGAATGCACATTGGCATTCCCCTCTATTTTAAAATAATGTCTAGCTTCGATTACACTACTAAAAATGTAATCAAATTCCATTATTTGTAAGCGTCATTTTGATCGCACAATTTGTTTTTCAACAACTCATCAGTTGGAATTGGCATATCCATTTTCTGAAGAACGAAATCAAAAGTACGGTTAGTATGCCATGTATCTTGTACCCGAGCGTCAGTGTTTGGATAACCTACCCCTTTTGGATAATTGATGTTAATGTGATCTTCAATAAACCCTGAACGAATCAAATCAGGAGCAAGACACCATTCAGCATTGAATTCCTTACGACGTTCCTGACCTAAGGCTACCAACCATACCGGAGAAGCAAAGCCTTTTGAAGCTTTTAACGAGGTATAATAAGTCTTTGCATCAGGAACAGTTACTGTAGTTGTATTGAATGGCATAGGATAAGTAGTAGGCTTCACTATATCTGTAGCGCCGTTACCAATAAAGAATGCAGCCATGTTTTGATAAAAAGGTAGATATGTAGCAGTTAAAGCAGCTACATTACCAACTTCCTGATTACCCCAGGCACGGTCACGAATTTGATTAATATACCCCCAAGCAGTTGCATCATTGGCACCATTCAAATGGAACAGACATTCTGCATAGTCTAATAAAACATTTGCATAACGTTTGTAATAAATCTGTTGAGGAGCCCATGGTGCTTGATAGTTTGCACGGGTTGTACGGAAATATTTCAAAGTCCAGACAGAAGGAGCAGCTTCACCACCCATTAGGAAATGATAATGAGTATTTAATGAATCACCAACTGAATATTTTACCTGATTATATGGATTGTAACCGTAACCAATTGTACGGTCAGATTTCCATGCAGGATCAATATTTGTTACTTTACCGGTAACAGCTGAAGCTTCACGACGTTTATCGCCTGGTTCATAGCAACTCCACCATTCCCATGAAAGGTACAAAGTACCCCAGCCACCAACAGATGGAGGAGCTACAAAATGGATCATCCAGTTGTGTGCCTGAGATAAATTCGACCATTGGTTCCATTGCGAACCTTCGTCAAGAACTTCTTCCCAAATACATTCTTTTGTCCAAACAGCTCCCGGATCATACAAAGTGGTGAAAGATTTATTTAATTCGTATTTACCGCTCTGAATTACTTGCAATAAAGCAGCTGATGCTAGAGTATAGTTTGCTGCAGCTTGATCCGGAACACGATATGCTTTCCACATATAAGCTTCCCCTAGATATGAAAGGGCGAAACCTTTGGTACAACGTCCATACTGACCGGCCATTGGATCCCAAGCCAGTTCATCAGCTGCTACTTTTAAATCAGCAATGATAAAATCCCACATTTCGGTGTATGTTGCAGCACGTGCTTTTTGTGGAGTGTTGATATAGGTTTCGCCAGTTGCCAACATTGGTACCCGACCGAAAGTTTTTGCCAACCACATATAGAAGAAAGAACGAATTGATCTTGCTTCACCGTCAAGTGAAGTTTTAACAGCAGGAGTAATATTCTGTGCAGCTTGAAGGCCGGCAAGAAAATCGTTGCAACGTGAAATTGCTGTATAGGACTGTTTCCAACCGCCTAATAATTCAGGGCTACCAGGAGTCCAATTCTGAGAGTTCCAGTCTTTGTCCCATCCTGTAGCCTGAGTATCCATTGTTGGGTGGCCACCTATAAACAAGTTTGGTTTGATACCCCAATCTCCGTCGATATCTGTGGGAAGCATCATCGTGTAGCAACCAACAAGACCAGCTTTAGCATCATCATCTGACTTAAACATTTGATCGGCAGATATAACGGAATAGTGGTCTACTGTCAAAAATTGTTTGTTGTCGCAGGAACTCATTCCTAGAAGGAATAACCCACTGGCAAATGTTAATAATATTTTTGATATGTTTTTCATAATATTAATCGATATTTAAGTGGAACAATTAGAATTGCATGTTCAAACCAAATGAATAAATACGTGGGGTAGGGTAACGACCTGTATCCAAACCAGTGTAGAGAACACTTCCTTGTCCTGCTTCAGGGTCACCATATTTGTTGTAACTAGAGATGCAGAATAAGTTTTGGATAGAGAAGTTAACACGTGCACTTCCAAGGAGAATTGACTTCAACAGGTTCTTGTCAAAATTATAACCAATTTGAACCGTACTGATTTTCAAGAAATCACCATTTTTAACCCAAGCGTCAGAACCACGCATGTTGTAGTTCAAATCCAGGAACGACAATCTTGCCATAGTGGTGCTATGATTAGTAGGAGTCCATGCACTTTTTGCAGCTTCATTTAAAATATTAGGAGTAAAACCATTATCACTCGGGAACATGTTAGATAACACCATTGCAGAGTATGAATAGATTTTTGCCCCAGCTACTCCATAAGAGTAAACTGAAAAATCCCAATTCTTATACGATGCGTTTAAAGTTATACCGTAGTTTAACTTTGGAAAACCATTACCTAAGATAGTCATATCCTTATCATCAATAAAACCATCACCATTAAGGTCTTTATATTTATAATCACCAGGAACTGTACTGGACCCATTATTGTATCCACCAGGGTGACCTGCAGCTATAGCAGCAGCATTTGCAGCATCAATTTCACCCTGATTTTGGTAAATACCTTCTACTTTATAACCCCAGAAAGAACCTACTGCATAACCTTCGCGACAAATTGAGTGATTATTCCAGTGCGTGCCTGAAGTAGCTCCAACTGCACCCACGTTAGAACCATCATTGGTAGTACTTGTGTTTTCACTGAACAAATCAGAGCCCATTTTTACAATTTTGTTTTTTAAGCTTGAACCTGTCAATGAGACACCGATATTCCAATCCTGACTTAGTTGCTTCTTATAGTTTAAGCTGAATTCAATACCTTTATTTTCAATATCACCATAATTGGTATATACCTGGGTATAACCTGATGAAGGGCGTATTGATTGGTATAACAACAGATCTTTAGATTTACGGATGAAATAATCTACTGTAACAGTCAAATCATTTTTCAATAAACCTAAGTCAAGACCTATGTTGCTTTGTTCATTGGTCTCCCATTTCAAGTTAGGGTCAGTTAATGTAGGAGCATAACCGTTAGCTAATTGTCTTGAAGTACCCAAACCTGAAGCACCATTTTGTGGATAATAAAAATATTGAACTTTGTTTGTAGTTAATGCTGTAACAGATAAATCTGTTGCACCTCCTGAGTTACCAGTCTGTCCCCAGCCTAAACGAAGTTTCAAATTACTGATTGCAGGAATGCTTTTCAAGAAATCTTCTTCTGAAATACGCCATGCTAAAGCTGCTGACGGGAAATTACCCCAAACGTTATTGGCACCAAAGTTCGAAGAACCATCACGTCTCATAGTACTAGTCAAGATATAGCGATCTTTCAATGTATATTGAAGACGACCATAATAAGATATTCCACGAGTTTGAAGGTTATAAGCACCAAGACCAGTTCTTGCAGCAGGATCATTAGTCAAACTAATATCACGGATTCCTGTGTTATCCCCAGGAAAACCATTTCCAGAAGCATTACTCCAGTTTCCGAAACCTTTGGTTACAGAATTACCTGCCATTACAGTCAAATTGTGAATATCATTCTTCCAATTGTAAGTCAAATAATTTTCAAGAGCAAGATTGTTAAAATTACTATTGTTGATTGATAAATAATACTTAGCATCGTAATTATATAATTTGACCAGCGTTCCGTCAGGAAAATAACGTTTTTTGTTTCCAGAAAAGTTATAATAATTGTTAGCTGTAAAATTATAAGAAGCTACTGATTTGAAAGTCAAACCTTTATACAACTTAATATTGGCATAAGCACTGGTAATTATCTGGTTATTTTTGGTAACACCAGTATTTTCCATTTGTTCGGCATAAATGTTATTTCCCAAATTCGAATCGTTTGAACCCACATCACCTTGTTCAGGAGCACCATAAGTTCCATTGGCGTTTCTAACGTTAGGACTTACGACTTGATTAGTAACAGGATTTACATAATCCATTGTTGGAGAAGTGGTTGCCCAGTCACGTTGAGAAGAAAGGTTACCGTTATTACCAAGAGCTCCATTACTACCGTATGATTCTGTATGAACAAAATTAATGTCGCTACCAATTTCAAGGAAATCACCTATTTTACTAATTATATTGGCACGAGCGGTTAAACGTTTGTAATTAGTATTAACAACAATACCATCATTATTCAAATAACCTAATGATAAACTAGACTGAGTTTTTTCATTACCTCCTGAAGCAGAAAGAGTATATTGTTGTTTAAGGGAAACGCGAGTCATTTCCTTTTGCCAGTCTATGTTATTTCTTTTACCATCATATTGCGAAGAGAAAATTTGATTGGCCAGAATTCCGCCATCGTTAGCACGTGCCTGACGAATATTTGCAGCATACTGGTCAACATTACCAACATCCAAAGTTGAAGCTAATTTTTGGACTCCATAGTCTGCTGTAAATGAAATATGTGTTACACCTGCTTTTCCATGTTTAGTAGTAATCATGATAACACCATTAGCACCGGCTGAACCGTAGATAGCAGTAGCAGAAGCATCTTTCAATATTTCAATGCTCTCTATGTCATTGGGATTAAGAAAATTGGCGTTTGAACTTGGCGTTACACCATTTACGGCGGTGCTTGTAAGTACCTGTACACCATCAATTACATACAAAGGATTAGCGCTACCGTTAATGGTTGCAACACCACGAATACGAATGGCTGCGTTTGCATCAGGAGCACCGTCTTGCCCTGAAACCAATACACCGGCAGCTTGTCCTTGTAACGCTTGTAAAACATTCGTAGGAGCTTTTTTCATCATTGCCTCGCTGCTAACTGAAGCAACAGATCCTGAGATATCGCTCTTTTTTGAAGTACCATAACCAACTACAACGACTTCATCCACTTGTAAATTCTCTGGAAGAAGTTTTACGCTGATCTCTTTTTTGTTGCCAACTAGAATTTCCTGGGTTTTATACCCAATAAACGAAAAGGCCAGAGTTGACTTGGCATTGGCTTCAATTTGATATTTCCCATCCATATCTGAAACAACGCCAACGGTTGTTCCTTTGATAACTATGGTAACACCAGGCATTGGGGTTCCAGATTCTTCAGTTACAGTACCTTGTACTTTGAAGGATTGCCCAAAGCTCCAAAGTGACAATAGTAACATAGGGAGCATAATGAATGCTACCTGCAATAACTTGTTTTTTTTCATAGATTTAAAATTTTAGTTTATTAATTAGAAAATGAGTTATAGGCAATATCGGCTATTCTTTTCCGACAAAAGCCTGTTATTGGCTAACCAAACCACTAAGGACTTCTTTTTTTATGCATATTTATTTTAATTAAATTTGTATGATTTTAATAATTTTTAACTTTTACGATTGGGTAAAAATACAAATCCGTTCCCAGTCGACCAAAACTTTTAGTAAAAAAAATGATACTCCAAGTAATATTTGGACTTTTGAGTGTTGAAAATAAATAATCAGTCCAATAAAAAAATAGATTTGAATTGATATACAACCCGGGTAGATTTTAAATGCCGAAATAAAGACTATCGTTACTGCATGAAGGATTTGGAATATAGTAATACCTTCTAAAGAGAAATAATCAAAATAAGAAATGGATTCTTTTACAGTCTTAAAATTCAATTTTTCCGCTAGATATGAACTGCAGAAAAAAAATAATATAAAAACACTCGCTAAAAACAAAAACTTTTCTGGAGTGACATGGAGGCAACTCGAACGCTTTTTTTCCATTAAGTTTAAATTATCGACAGAACAAAAATAAAATAATTATCAATGTAACGAAAATATAGAATGGGCTAAACAGAATTTTTTAATTGTAGATATACTTTTTTTCAATTTTAAATATTAGACACATCAACTTCATAAATTCGAATTATCGAAAAGCAAAGCTAACTTATGGGAATGTTTTAAATATTTTCAGTTGGCGATTTTCCAAAATGCTTTCTAAATACGGTGCTAAAATATGCCACACTTGCAAAACCACAAAGTTCGCTCACTTCTGTAACACTGTACTTTCGTGATTGCAATAGTCCCAACGCATGATCGAGTCTAATTGTCTTGATAAAATCAGTAGAAGACAAACCAGTTAGCGACTTAATCTTTTTGTAAAGAAGCGATGAACTCATATTCATAGAGGAAGCAAATTCATCTTTAGAAAATTTCGAATTAGAAATATTTGCCCGAGCAATTTCCAATATTTTTTTCAAAAACTTGTCATTAAGCTCATTATCAAGAATATTAGTATCAGCTATATCACCCTTAATTAGCTTAAATGCTTTTTCCCTTACAACTTCTCTATTGTGAATAATCGTTTTTATTCGTTGCATCAGAAGACTCATGTCAAAGGGCTTAGTTAAATAATCATCAGCGCCCAATCCAAGTCCATGTAATTGATCAGTTTTTTCGGTAAGAGCAGTGAGTAGGATAATAGGTACATGTGAGGTCTCGAAGGTCGATTTCATCAATTTACATAACTCATAACCATCCATATTCGGCATCATTACATCCGAAACAACCATATCCGGGATTTGCTTCAAAATAAATTCCCAGGCATTTACACCATCTTCGGCAGTAAATACACTAAACACATGACTAAGCGCACAATTTAGAAATTGTCGTAAATCATCGTTATCTTCAACAATTAATACTCTCAAATCTTTTGAGTTGCTATCATCCTGACCGACTGGTATATGTACAATATCATTCATGTCTTTATGAAAGAGTGGAACATTGTTGGAAATTGGCATATCCGCTTTTACCTCTTTAGATACATCTCTATAAGGAATTACAATCTGGAATATTGATCCAACATTTTCCTGGCTGGTGAAACTAATTTTACCACCATGCATCGCCACATAATTTTGCACCAATAAAAGTCCAATGCCTGAACCAACAACTTTTGAATTGATTGCATTATCTCCCCTGTAAAATTCTTTGAACAGCTGACGTTGTGCATTCTTACTAATGCCAATACCATTATCTTTTACCTGAAGCATCCATTTTTCATCATAACAATTTAAATCAATTTGAATCTGGCTATCACGATGAGAATACTTAACTGCGTTTGAAATAAGATTATCAATGATTTTTTCCATTTTTGACTCATCTACTGCTGTCACATAACATTCACGATCAGAATGAAATACAAGTTCAATATTGTTGCATTTAGCAAAAAAATCGAGCATTAACCGGCGGGAGGATACAAGACCAACAATATCAATCATAGATAATGACAAGTGTTCTTTTCCAATATCAACTTTTTGGAAATCCATCAATTGTGTGACCACCGAAGAAAGCCGTCTTGCCTGTTCAATCGCTAATTGCAAATAATACCGCCCCGATTCAGATAAATTCGTTTCTTTATTCAATTCTTCCACAGGCGCTTTAATCAGGGTGAGCGAGGTTCTGATATCATGAGCGGTATTGGTAAAAAAGCGTACTTTCTCTTCCGTATGTTTTTGCTTCAGTTTATTAATATAAAATAAAAAATAGAGCAAGATTACCCCCGACAATACTGCTATAATTAACGTCCAAAACCAGCCAGTTCGCCAAAAAGGAGGAATCAGATGTATTATAATCGACCGTTCACTAATTAGGTGAGTCATTGAATTATCGAGCAATTTTACCTTTAAAGTAAATTTACCACTTGGAATATTAGTATAAGTAATTATTCTATTGCTTGTTGGAGGAACCCAATCTCCATCAAATCCTTCCATTTTCCAGGAAAATTTTGCACCTGAAGTCACCCCCAATGGAAGCAATTCGACACTAATAGTATTTTGAAAATATTTAAGATTAATGTTTTTCAAACTATCGACTGGAATACTTAATTTGAATGTAGAAATATCTCTGATTGAACGTCCTGAAATAGTCAAATCCTGAAAGTATACTCGTCCTTTTGATGAGATTTCTTTTAAAGATTTTGTGGTAAAGAATATTGCCCCGTTATTGGTTCCCCATGCCAATTTTCCATCCTTCAATTTAAAAATCGAGCTTTTATTATATGAAATAATCGATAATGGAAATATAGATAAGAACGTAAGCGTAGTTTTATCTTTAGGGTCAAAACGGCACAAACCGTTTTCGGTTCCTAACCACAAGTAATTATCAGCATAAACAATACTGTTAATGATGTTTGAGGGTAATCCCGATTGTGTAGTGAACTTTTTTATTGTTCCACTTTTATAATTATACTCCAATAATCCATCACCACTTGTACAAACCCAAAATTCCTCACCCAATACCAAGGCATCCTGAACCACAATGCCCGATAATAAATTTTTTTTATCGCCTGTTTTCTTGTTCAATAAAGATATTCCATAACTACACCCCAAAAGAATTTGGTCGGATGAATATTCAGCAAATGAGCTTATTGGTTCTACCGAAAATAATTTGAATTTTTTTTCTTTTGAATGAAAACATATAACTTCACCATTAACTCCTCCAATCCATACATCTCCTTGACTATCTTTAAAAAGAGCAAATATATAATTGCTAATTGCAGGTAAATTCTTTTCATCGCGCGAATAATGAGTCAGTTCCTGACCTGTCTTTCCATCAATAACATACACACCTGATGAATAACTACCCGCCCATATCCTTCCCTGATTATCTTCACAAAGCGTAAGAAATACCTGAGCTTGTTCGAGCTTGTTACAATAGAAATTTTTCCATTTATCCGTCACTTGATCCCAACAACTAATGCCATTGTTTGTCGCAAACCAAATTTTCCCATTCCGATCCTCCAAAATGCTATTTACATCATTATTAACCAATGAATTACTATTGTTTGTACGGTGAACAATTTGAGTTATAAGAGGAGAAGCCTGATCAAAAAAGGACACTCCTCCGCTTATTGAGCAAATCCATACCCGTTTATCATGATCGCAATAAATATCATATACTCCATTTCCACGCAAGGAATGTGGATCATCAGCACTCTCTTTGTAAACATTCAAAACCTCATCACCACTTTTATTCACCTCCCAAATGCCTTGTCCATCGATACCAATTAAAAGGGTTGAATTGGAGTTCTCAGTAATAACAAGAATAGGTTGCCTGGGTAAAGTCGATTTGAGTATGTGAGATATCGTTTCAGTACTAAAACTATAGCAAAACAATCCATTCGAAAAAATTCCCATCCAAAGTTTATTTTGGCTTTTATCGAAAAAAAAAGACGAAACATAAAAATGACTTATGTCCTTATTTTTGTAGATACATTTACTTTTTAATGATTGAATATCAAGGAGCCAGATTCCATTAGATTTTGCAATTATCAAATGTTGCTGATCATACCAGGTAATCGAATGCCTCTCCTTTAAAGCCTCATCAATTAACGATAATTTGCCCGCATGATATTTATAAAGTCCTGTATTCAAAGCTATCCAGTAATCGCCAGAATTGTCAATTAGCAAAGAGTAAAGATCAAAGTCTTTATTATTAAGCATCTTGCTGAGATTGACCAAAAGATCGAACCTGTCATAAACAGAATTGTATAAAAATATCTGCCCATTATTTGTATAGGCTGTTAATTTCGAATTTTCGTAAACCAACTTAACAAATATTACATCTGCTGTTTCATACGGAAGATGATAAATACGGTAATCATCATCAGTCAATCTCAAAATACCGGTTTTCGATGAAGCCCAGATAAATCCATTGTTGTCCTTGCAAATCGAGTTAGTTACCCGCATTGAAATTCCATAAACAGAATTGACGCTATAAAAATCTACTGCAAATACTTTTGATGAAAAAACAAAGTAGATTAAGAGAAAGGTAAGATATCTATATTTTATTTTTTTGAAAACATCAAATCTCATAATTCAAGGTTTCTTCCTTTAAACTCAAATGAAATATTTATTCAACGACTAAAATTATCATTTTTTAAACAAATCATCCTTTTCAAGTAAGAATTCTTTTTTTTACTGTTCTTACACTGGCCATTACCCAATGTGTGAATTGTGTAACTTATTCTAAAAGTTGTGTAACTTTTAATGGATAATGTTGTGCACCTTTGTAAGAATCCGTTAAAAGATCAAGAATTTGAAACTATACATCAAATACATGGTGAGTAACCGCTGCAAATTAGCGGTGAAAGAAGATCTGAAGCGACTTGGACTGCATTTCATTGTGGTGGATTTAGGCGAAGTTGAAATCATGGAAACCCTTTCGGCTGAACAACACGAACAGGTTAAAAATACGTTGCTCAGTTCTGGTTTTGAATTAATGGACGACAAGCGGGCTGTCCTGATTGAAAAAATTAAAAATACGATCATTGAAATGGTCCATCATTCCGATGAAATCATTAAAACGAACTTCTCCATCTATCTAAGCGAAAAATTAAAACACGATTATACCTATCTGGCCAATCTGTTTTCGGAAGTTCAGGGTACGACCATTGAGCAGTTCATTATCTCACATAAAATTGAACGGATCAAGGAATTGATTATTTACGGCGAATTAAATATAACAGAGATTGCCTGGAAGATGAATTACAGCAGTGTTGCCCATTTATCCAATCAATTTAAAAAAATGACCGGACTTACGCCTTCCCATTTTAAGCAGTTGAAAGACAAAAGACGGAATCCAATCGAAGAAGTTGGATATGTGGTGGATAATAATGGAGCAATGAAATAATATGGATATCGGCAATTTTGCCTAAGTCATTTTATAGTCATTTAATCGTCATTAAGTCGCACTGAAGCGACACGTTACAACAGAATGACTCTGAATGACAAACATTGACTGACAAAAAAGGCTCAATAGGTAAATGAAAAGATAATCAGTAACATTAAAATGATGGAACGAACGAAATCGCACGAATCACATTACGCCAGCAGTCTGATTGAAGCCAGTCTGGATCCTTTGATTACAATCAATATCGAAGGAAAAATTACAGATATGAATCAGGCCAAGGTAAATATCACCGGAATTGAACGCGAAAAACTGATCGGAACAAATTTCTACGACTATTTTACTGAACCGGAACGAGCAAAAGAAGCTTACCGCGAAGTATTTGCCAACGGATCGATTACCAATTTTCCATTGACTTTTGTCAATAAAAACGGCAAACGAACCGACGTCCTATTCAATGGATCGGTTTATAAAGATGAATTTGGGAAGATTCTGGGCGCTGTTGTTGTTGGAAGAGATATTTCGGGGCAGAAATGGGCAAAGGAACTTCAAATTGTTAATGAAGAGCTTGCCTTTCAAAACGACGAAAAGGAAAAACGGGCGGCAGAATTGATCGTTGCCAACAAAGAACTGGCCTTTCAGAACGATGAAAAAGGGAAACGTGCGGAAGAATTAAGCATTGCCAATCAGGAACTTATTTTTCAAAACGAAGAAAAAGAGAAACGTGCCGCAGAATTAATCATTGCCAACGAAGAACTGGCTTTTCAAAATGATGAAAAGGAAAAACGTGCGGCTGAATTAATACTAGCAAACGAAGAACTAGCCTTTCAGAACGATGAAAAAGGGAAAAGAGCCGAAGAGTTAAGCATTGCCAATAAAGAACTTATCTTTCAAAACGAAGAAAAGGAGAAACGTGCCGCAGAACTAATCATTGCCAACGATGAACTGGCCTTTCAAAACAAAGAAAAAGAGAAACGTGCCGAAGAATTAATACTTGCCAACAAAGAACTGGCCTTTCAGAACGATGAAAAAGGAAAACGTGCCGCAGAATTAATCCTTTCCGACAGTGAACTTGTTTTTCAAATCAGGGAAAAAGAAAAAAGTGAAATTGCAAACATTGAACTTGAAGCAATTGGCAAGTCTTTAAAATTAGTCTCGCAGTATTCGCTAAGTTTGATTGAAGCAAGCCGCGACCCTTTGGTGGTGATAAGCCCCGAAGGTAAGATTACCGATATGAACGAAGCGTTGGTGCGGATCACCGGAATATTTCGCAAAGAACTGAAAGGTACCGACTTTTTCAATTATTTTACCGAACCTGAAAAAGCCCGTGAAGTGTATCAGGATGTGTTTGCCAATGGATCGGTTGCCGATTCGCCGCTTACCCTTCGTCATGCCGATGGAAAACTGACCGATGTATTGTTTAACGGATCGGTTTACAAAGACGATCGTGGAAATGTGTTGGGCGTGGTAATTGTTGCCCGCGATGTTACCGATCAGAAACGGATTGCAACCGAACTGACCGAAGCCATTGTATTTGCCGAACTGGCTGTTGATATTGCTGAAGAAGCCAAGGTGAAAGCAGAAAAAGCTACCGTAATTGCCGAAAATGCGGTGAAAGCCAAACAGCAGTTTCTGTCGAACATGAGCCATGAAATTCGCACACCCATGAATGCGATTATCGGGTTCACAAAGGTGCTGCTTAAAACCGAATTGAACGCCAAACAAAAAGAATATCTGTTGGCCATAAAAATGAGCGGCGATGCATTGATTGTGCTCATCAACGACATACTCGATCTGGCCAAAGTGGATGCCGGGAAAATGATTTTCGAGCAAACTCCGTTTAAACTGTCCGCTTCCATTTCGGCAATGCTTCACCTGTTCGAAACAAAAATTCAGGAAAAGAATTTAAAATTAGTACGCGAATACGACAAAAATATTCCTGAAGTATTGGTTGGCGATCCGGTCCGTTTGCACCAGATTATTTTAAATCTCATGAGCAATGCGGTAAAATTTACAGCCAAAGGAAAAATCACAGTCAGTGTAAAGTTACTAAGTGAAGATGAAAAGAAAGCGACCATCCAGTTTGCTGTTTCGGATACCGGTATCGGGATACCCGAAAATAAAATCGGAAAAATATTTGAGAACTTCCAGCAGGCATCGAGCGGAACTTCGCGTTTGTACGGAGGAACCGGATTGGGATTGGCCATTGTTAAACAACTGGTTGAATCACAAGGAGGGACCACCTATGTAACCAGTGTATTAAACGAAGGTTCGACCTTCCGCTTTGAGTTAAGCTTTCTGAAGACTACGGATCATGCGGAATTAGAATCAGAAATAATTGAATTAGACAACGATGTTAAAAACATAAAGGTTCTGGTTGTTGAAGACATCATCCTAAACCAGTTATTGATGAAAACATTACTGGATGATTTTGGATTTCAACGCGACATTGCAGATAATGGGCGAATTGCCATCGAAAAGCTTCAGCGTAATGCCTACGATGTTATTTTGATGGACCTTCAGATGCCCGAAATGAATGGGTTTGAAGCTACCGATTACATCCGGAACATCATGAATTCGAAAATCCCGATCATTGCATTAACCGCCGATGTGACCACGGTCGACCTGACTAAATGCAGGGCGGTTGGCATGAACGATTACATTGCCAAACCTGTTGACGAGCGCGTTTTGTTTAGCAAAATCGTTAGCCTGGTCAAGAAAAAAGGCGAACTTGAAATAATTTCGAAGGAAGAAGTTGAATCAGTAGAAAAATGCACGCACCTTGACTATTTAAACCAGCGCACCAAGTCGCATCCAAAACTGATGATGGAAATGATTTCGGCCTACCTCGATCAAACGCCACCCTTGGTTATAGCCATGAAACAGAGCCTGATTGATCAAGACTGGGATTTATTATACTCTACGGTACATAAAATGATCCCTTCGTTTTCGATCATGGGTATTAACATCGATTTCGAAAACATGGCCAAGAAAGTGCAGGAATATGCCTTGACGCAAAAACAGGCGACAGGAATACCTGAGCTGGTTCATCAGCTTGATACCATTTGTACACAGGCCTGTGTCGAGTTAAGAGAAGAGTTTAACCGGATAAAAAACACGATCGGATGAAACAAACCATGAAGAAAATTCCAATCCTAAGTAATAGGAACAATATAATGTCGTATTAAATATTACTCCCCCCGAAGACCGATAAATCGGTCTTCCCCCCTCTCTTTTAAAAGAGAGGGGGCAGAACACCGAAGGCTTCGGCGTGAGCTCAGTCGAACGGTGTGATGGGGGTGAGTCAGGATTAAAACCAAAATCTATGACATTTAATCATTCTCATTACTTATAACAGAAAGTAATTTAAACATGATTGAAATTTAAATTTTAGAAGAAGATATTTAATTAAAAAAAGTAGTTGAATTCTAACATACTCACCCCGAAGTCCGCAGGCGGCCTTCCCCCCTCTCTTTTAAAAGAGAGGGGCAAGCACCGAAGGTGCGAGGGGGTGAGTCAGTATGCAAAAATTCACTCACAACAAACGTCATAGAATCAAAATTCATCCTACCCGAGGATGAATTTCATGGCGGGTTTTCACGATAAATCGGGACAGGTTTCAGACAATTAAAAAACATATTATAGACAGATGAATAAAGAGAAAATAAAACTTTTCCTGGTTGATGACGATGCCGTTTTTCTGAAATTATTGGAAATCGAGTTTCTGGAACATGGCGATTTTGAGATAGAGACTTATCCAACCGGAGAGCTTTGCATCGAAAACTTGCCGCATAATCCCGATATGATCGTTTTGGATTATTATCTGAATGGCGTCGACCGCGATGCGATCAACGGAATTGATACATTAGACCAAATAAAAGCTTTCAATCCCGAAATTCCGGTAATTATGCTGTCGTCACAGGATAAAATTGATGTGGCCATCAACTGTATGCACCACAAAGCAGTTGATTACGTGGTAAAAAGCGAAACTGCCTTCATGCGTTTAAAGAAAATCATCACGACCATCCTGGAAACCAACAAGCTCGAAAAGCAATTAGACTGGTACATGGAACGGATGTAATACCCGGTTGAAGAAATCGATCAGGCCAGTCATCGCATACATGATTATCCTTAACAGGTGCAGAGCACCGTTGATAGTTGTAGTAAATTGATCATATCAATCCACGCAAAAGGTGCAGAGCACCGAAATACAGAAACCTGATCGTTGTAATATTCCGGTGCGTTGCCCCTAGCCTACTTTTATCTTCTTCTTTACTACAAATATCTGGCAGCTCTGCCGTTTTCAGGTAAAAGATCGAGAGTAAAAGTCTTTTAACCTGAAATATTAAGTGTGACATTCGCAAGTAGACATCTGACATTCGTGAAAAGGCATCTGACATTCATGAACAGGCATCTGACATTCGTGAACAGGCATCTGACATTAGCAAGTAAGCATCTGACATTCGTGAAAAGGCATCTGACATTAGCAAGTAGGCTCCTGACATTAGCAAGTAGGCTCCTGACATTCGTGAACAGGCATCTGACATTAGCAAGTAGGCATCTGACATTCGTGAACAGGCATCTGACATTAGCAAGTAGGCATCTGACATTCGTGAACAGGCATCTGACATTAGCAAGTAAGCATCTGACATTCGTGAACAGGCATCTGACATTAGCAAGTAAGCATCTGACATTCGTGAAAAGGCATCTGACATTCGAAGATCAGCATCTGAATATTGAAGATTGACATCTGGATGTCGAAGATAAGCATCTGGATGTTGAAGATTGACATCTGGAATGTCGTGAACAGGCATCTGCCCTATTTGCTAATGTCGGCTATGTACTTGTGAATTTCAGATGAATGATAAGAGTCCGTTTGATGTGTGAATGATGTAACTTTTCCCAAAAATTTTGTAACTCTTACCCGATGCATCTCAGCGATCTTTGATCAGTGAAAATGATTTCACCATTTAAAGATCGAACTATGAAAAAATTAACTTTTTGTGTTCTGGCAACATGCTTCATGTTGTCGGTTATTCCAACCCAAATTAAAGCCGCATCAATTGCCGAAGCAACTAAAACTTCAACGATAGCAAACGAAACAGCGCCCGGCACCGCCCCGTTAACCGAAATTAAATCCATCGATTTAACCAAATTAAGCGCTTCTGAAAATAAAGAAGTTTTGAAAGAAGCAAGTCCGTTGGCAAACGTGCAAGATCGCCATCATGGCGGATACAACAACAGACATGCCAATCGGGATGTTGACGTTACCATTCAATCGGACCGCAGTTATGGACATCATCATGGTGGAGCATACATTGGCGGCGGCGGCGTAATAATTCTCATCATTATATTGATCCTTGTCCTTTAAAATGGTTGTTACTCAAAATATAAAAGTTGGATGAGTTAGGATTATTGAATTTAAAGGGGATTGCCTGGTTGTCTGTTCGTAAAAAAGATACTTCACTTTTTTAAAATACTTTCTACTCAGGCTAAAATGAGTGAATTATGTAAATTTTTATAAGAATTCTGTAACAATTACCTTCATAAAGGATTGCAACTTCATCGAAAGAATCAATATTATTCAAAAGAAAAGAAAAGACTATAAAAAATTGAGTATGAAGCTAAGCATTCGTTATAAACTATTGATTCTGGCTTTCATTATTCTGGCCGGAAATGGAATTATAGGTTACACTTTTTATTCAAGCAACGAAAAATTCATCAAATCAGAACAATTGGTGCAGCATTCGTTGCAGGTGATTTCACTTTCGGGCAATATTTTGTCGCTTGGTAAAGACATCAAATCGGCTTCACTTGGTTATATAATTACCAAAGACAGTTCATTTCTCGAACCTTTGTTTGCTGCAAGGAATTCAATCTTCACAAACATTCGGCAACTCAATTTACTTGTTCAGGATAGTCATTCGCAAACAAAACGGGTCGATTCAATCAGGTATTACATCGAAAAGCGTTTGACCTATTCATTGCAGCAGATTGAAATAAGAAGCAAACAAGGATTAATGCCAGCTATCATCTATACATCAAACAACCAGGGTAAATATTTTTTTGACCGCATCCGCCTGATCACTATTGCCCTCCAGGCGGAAGAAACAACTTTGCTGACACAACGTCGGCAAACGACCAAGGATAGCGCAAAAGTATTCACCCTGACTTCACAGATCATGTACTTTTTAATGATGATTATCACCGTCCTTTTATTTATAGCCACAAACAGAAATTTTCTCCAAAAGATAAAGAGGGAAAAGCGCGCTGCCGAGTTAGTTATTGCCAATAAAGAAATTGCTTTTCAAAATGAAGAAAAAGGAAGCAGGGCATCTGAATTAATTGTAGCCAATAAAGAACTTGTATTCCAGAATGAAGAGAGGGAAAAGCGCGCCGCCGAACTAATTATTGCCAATAAAGAACTTGCTTTTCAAAACGAAGAAAAAGAAAGCAGGGCGTCTGAATTAATTGTTGCCAATAAAGAACTTGTATTCCAGAATGAAGAGAGGGAAAAGCGCGCTGCCGAGTTAATTATTGCCAATAAAGAACTTGTATTCCAGAATGAAGAGAAAGAAAAGCGAACAGAAGAATTAATCACAACTTACCAAAAACTTGTCTTCCAAAACGAAGAAAAAGAAAAACGCGCGGCAGAGCTTATCATTGCTGATAAGGAACTTGTATTTCAAAAAAACGAAAAGGGAAAACGCGCTGCTGAGTTAGTTATAGTTAATAAAGAAATTGTCTTTCAAAACGAAGAAAAAGAAAAACGTGCGGCAGAGCTTATCATTGCTGATAAAGAACTTGTATTTCAAAAAAACGAAAAGGGAAAACGCGCTGCTGAGTTAGTTATAGTTAACAAAGAACTTGTGTTTCAAAGTGAAGAAAAAGAAAAACAGGAAGCCGCGAATAATGAGCTTGAAGCATTCAGCTATTCTGTCTCGCATGATTTAAGGGCCCCATTAAGACATATCGGTGGATTTGTTGATTTATTAATAAAAAATAGTTCATCTCAACTCGATGAAACAGGGTTAAGATATTTGAACATCATATCAGAGTCGTCTCACGAAATGGGAGATTTGATTGATGCTTTACTGACATTTTCGAGGTTAAGCCGAACCGAACTTCGACTAACAAAAATTAATTCGAAAAAGATGGTTAACCATGTGATTGAATCTTTCAGCGATGAATTAGCTGGAAGAAATGTTGAAATAAATATTTCTGAACTTCCGGATATGATGGGTGACGAAATTTTGATCAAACAGGTTTGGGTTAACCTGATCTCGAATGCAATAAAATATTCGCGTAACAAAGAAAAAGCAATAATCGATATTGGAGGTAAAATAGAAAATGACAAGATGGTATACAGTATAAGCGATAATGGTGCTGGATTTGACATGAAGTTTGCCGATAAGTTATTCGGTGTTTTCCAGCGGTTGCATAAAGCCAGGGACTTTGAAGGGATTGGGATCGGATTGGCAAATGTCAATCGAATCATTGTGAGGCACGGTGGAAAATGCTGGGCAGACAGTGAAGTTGACAAAGGCGCTACATTTTTCTTTAGTGTACCGAATAATTAACAGCTTCAAAAAGTCTCGTCCGGTCTCCCCTCCCTGGTATCCGGTCAAATTATCAAATTCAATTAATTAATAGGAACAATATATTGTCGTATTAAATATTACTCACCCCGAAGACCGATAAATCGGTCTTTCCCCTCTCTTTTAAAAGAGAGGGGGCAGAACACCGAAGGTGTGATGGGGGTGAGTCAGGATTTAAAACCAAATTATACGACATTTAATCATTCTCATTACTTAAATGCGGTCAATCAACTAAAACATACAAATTATGAATTCAGAAATTAAAAGAATACTCATTGTAGATGACAGCTCAAAAGATGTTGAGCTAACCATTGCGGCGCTGGCTGAAAAAAATCTTGCCAACGAAGTAATTGTAGCAGAAGATGGTATTGAGGCTTTAGATTATCTGTTTAAACGAGGAAAATTTGTTAACGACAAAAGTTTCCCTACCGTTATTTTATTGGATATAAAAATGCCCAGGATGAATGGAAT
>Ga0302296_1001174_pt1 | contig 19512 bp, 12 predicted proteins | sample III_Fen_N3_1_FD_194546 | JGI IMG/M metagenome (GOLD analysis project Ga0302296, IMG submission 194546) | Peat permafrost microbial communities from Stordalen Mire near Abisko, Sweden - III_Fen_N3_1 | ecosystem: Environmental > Terrestrial > Soil > Wetlands > Permafrost | place: Sweden: Abisko...
GCCATTACCGGATTCTGTTGAGCCTACACGTCAGTATCAGAATATCGCGAGTGCATCCGTTTATGGCTTAGATCTGTTATCGAAACAAAAGATAGTCAAGGGTTTATGGATGACAGTAGGATACAGCTATGTTCATTCGCGCGATAATGAGACTCACAATCAATTGCACGGAACAGCAAAAAATTCCGGTAATATTTCGGCAGATTATAATTTCAGTAAGAAGAATTATTCATTTACCGCACAACTTTACTGCCAGCTGGTAAGTGCAAGGCTATTTCTTAATGCCGATGGAACGGATGCATTTGACAGGCCTTACAGTTCCTGGCGCTTTACTATTTCCCAAGGGTATAAATGGTTGCGCATTTCAACCGGACTTGATAATATATTCGGAGTTGTAATACCTCAGAACTATGACTTCATCTCCCCGGGGAGAAGATTTTTTGTTGGGATGAATATTGATTTCGGAAAAATCCATTAAGAAGAACTGACGCAGAGGTATAAAAACAAATTCTCTGTCGCTTTCTGTGTAGGTTCTTATTTTTTCACTTCCTCATCTTCTTCAGTGCTTTCAAGCCTTGCAAATTGCAGAGGCTTTCTGAAAAAGTTTGTGCGGTAAGCACCGTAGATAAGTCCTACTGATAGCCAGCTTATCCCAACAATTTTTGCCTTGACTCCAAGGCTGAACCATAGATAAAGACATACAGAGAATCCCAATACCGGTACAATAAAATGACTGAATGTTTTATGTTCACTTCTGACGAAGTACCGTATAAAAGAGGATAGATTGACTCCCATGAATGCTATCAGGGCGCCGAAGTTCAGTAACTGTGCCCCTAGAGGATAACTAAGTACGAAAACCCCACCGAGAACTAATATGCCTATAAGAATAATATTATTTGCAGGGATATGAGTCTTTGGGTTTATTTTGGCAAAGAATTTAGCCGGAATTGCATTATCCCTTCCCATGCCGTAAAGTAGTCGTCCTGCTCCCAGCTGTGCACCCGCTCCTGAACCAATAGTAGCAACAAGCAATGCAAAGTTTACAGTTTGAAAGAGCCACTGACCGCCTGCCTTGCCAGCAACATAGCAGAATGCAGTGTCCTGATCAGGAAATGTAGTGCCAGGCCAGATCATCTGTGCAAAATATACCTGGACAGATGCCAGTATGCCCGTTATAACACACACCAGCACTGATGCAAGCAGGATATTACGTCTTGGATTTTTAACTTCCTCAGATAATGTTGAAATACCATCGAAGCCGATATATGTCAGGACTGCCAGTGACGCGCCAGCAGATACTGATCGAAATGAAAATGTTTTTGGATCATAGAAGGGTCTGGTCCATTCAGCCGCACTTGCAGGTGGATTAAGAAAGAGATATCTGACTGCTGCTGCAAGGAAAAGAATGATCACAACTCCTAAACCTGTCGCAATAATAGTATTGGTACGCGAACTGGACTCAATCCCGCGCAGGTTCATTGCGGTAAACAGGCAGGTAAATGCGACAGCATAAACACTGTAAGGTATCTCAGGTACCAGGTTCATTGCAGCTTTACTGATCCAGATTACACAGATTATCGGATTCATAATGTAGTCAAAAATCATTCCCCAGCCGACGAAGTATCCTAATGACGGATGTATTTCCCTGCTTACATATGTATATGCTGATCCGGCACTGGGATAGACATTTGCCATTCGTCCATAGCTAATTGCAGTGAAAAGCATGGCAAACATACCAATAAGAATAGTAGTGACAACATGCCCTTTTGCAAGGCTGGCTGCTGCTCCGAACAATGGCATGGGAGCTGTTGGCTGAATTAGAATTATACCATACAATACCAGCGAGGAAAGTCCGAGAACTCGTTTTAATCCTGGTCCTGACGCGGAGGAAGTTTGCGGTGCACTCATACTATAGATCTATATTCAGAATATAATAACCATAAACCTAACAATTAAAACTTAATTCATATGCCGGGAACCATTAAAAAATGTTAATAAGTTACTGAAGGAGGTTTGGTTGTTAAATCATTCGATATATTTTCTAACTTTAAGACCCGCAACTAAGTTTTTCAATCTTCAATTTATTCTGCCATATGAAAAAATCAATGCTCCTCCTAATCATGTTGTTGGTAGTTTTTCAGTATTACGTTCAGGCTCAGGCTCCTGCAGATGGGAAATTCCTCCTCCGCGACAACTGGGCAATACAATCCTCTAAAGAGGTCAGATCAAACGGTAACGTAATATCCACTACTGGATTCAAGACTGATGGATGGTACCCGACAACTGTCCCATCAACGGTACTGGCAGCGCTGGTAGCTAATAAAGTATATCCTGATCCTTATTACGGCACCAGCATAGTTGATCTTCCGGGGCAGATTCCATATCCCAAAAGGGAAATGCCTGAAAACAGTCCATTCAAGGTTGCCTGGTGGTACAGGACTGAATTCAAGGTGCCTTCAGAATTTAAAAATATGCACACCTGGCTTCAGTTTCATAGCATAAATTATAGGGCTAACGTTTGGTTAAATGGACTGTTAGTTGCTGATACAACTTCAATTGAAGGCGCATACCGTCTCTTCAATCTTGATATTTCAAAAGCAGCTAAACCGGGTGAAAACAACTGCCTTGCAATACAGATTTTTCCTCCCAAGGGAATGGACCTTACTATTACGTGGGTGGACTGGAACCCTACGCCTCCCGACAGAGGAATGGGTATCTGGTATGATGTAGCAGTCCATGCTACCGGAGAAGTGGCAATCGAAAACCCGCATATAGTAACAAAACTGAATCTGCCTTCGACTGATCAGGCAAAATTAACTATAACGGCGGAAGTCAGGAATACCGAAGCTAAGAAGATAAAAGGTCTCTTAAAGGGAGATATCGAAAACATTACATTTTCACAGGAAGTTAATCTTGAAGCAGGTGAAACAAAGCTGGTCAGCTTTCAGCCTGAATCATTTCCGCAACTGATAATTTCCAATCCACGCCTCTGGTGGCCTCATACAGTTGGACCACAGAACCTTTATGACATGAACCTGAGTTTTGTGGCTGCAGGCAAAACATCTGATTCGAAAAAGGTTCGTTTTGGAATTCGTGAGATTACCTACTGGATGAACGATTTCGACAAACAACATACGAAAGTATTCCAGGTAAATGGCAAAAATATTGTAATAAGGGGCGGTGGATATGTTGAAGATCTGATGCTGCGGCCTTCTGATGCGAGAGTTGATGCTGATATATCGTATGCAAAACACATGAATCTTAATGCTCTGAGGATGGAAGCTCCGAGGGGATCGGATTACCTGTTTGAGCGTTGCGATGAAGAGGGCATATTACTGATGGTAGGCTGGTGCTGCTGCAGTTCATGGGAACGATGGAAAAACTGGACCCCTCACACGGGTGATGTTGCCGAGGCAAGCTGGAAAGACCAGATAATTCACCTACGGAATCATCCTTCAGTATTTAACTGGTTATACGGCAGCGACAATTTCCCACCTGAAGACGTTGAAAAAAGATACCTTAAAGTACTGAATGAGTTTGACAATACGAGGCCATATGAATCTTCGGCTACTCAAGCTGTTAGTAAGGTTCAGGGCATAACAGGTGTTTATATGGGCCCCTATCCGAATGTGTATGCTTATGAAACGCCTTCCTATTGGTATTCAAAACTTGAATTCAACACTGAAGCTGGTCCGGGTGGTGAACAGTTGCCTCCGATTGAAACAATGAGGAGAATGATGCCTGAAAAAGATCTCTGGCCAATGAGCCCCTCATGGGATCTCCGTCTTCATAAATCATTCTATCCGATTGCACGTCCAGCTCTTGAGTCGCGGTATGGAAAACCCACAGGGATAGAGGAGTACTGTGTAAAATCACAGGTGTTTCAGCTTGAAGCTGTTAAAGCCATGTTTGAGGCATTCGCCGGAAATAAATACCGTTCAAGCGGAATTATTTTCTGGATGTATAATTCGGCCTGGCCTAAAATGTACTGGCAGCTATACGACTATTACTTTATGCCGAACGGAGCTTTCTATGGAGCAAAAACTGCGTGCGAGCCACTGCATATCCAATATTGTTATGATGACAAATCAATCAAAATAGTGAATTCATTTTACAAAGAGTTTAACAGCCTGATTGCAAAGGTGAGTGTATACGATTTCAATATGAAGCCGGTTAGTTCCACAACCATGAATGTCCATGTCGATGCCGATGCAAGCCTGAAAATTTCTACTCTTGATACACCTAAGGATATAACTCCCATTTACTTCCTTAAACTTGAATTACTGGATAAAGGTACGAACCAGGTTTCATCCAATTTTTATTGGTTAAGTTCCAAAGGTGATGATAAAGCCGACTTTACTGATCTTGGCAAACTTCCGGAAGCGAATGTGAATATTTCTTATTCGGATCTTAAGAAGGAAGGTAATAAATTTCACCTGACTGTCACCATTGATAATCCGGGTGCAAATCTCGCATTTGCTGTTAATCCCAAAATCCTCAGATTGACATCAAAAGAACCTGTTTTGCCTGTTTTCTGGGAAGACAATTATATATCTCTTCTTCCAAAGGAAAAAAGGGTGCTTAATGTGGAATTCGATCAGAAAGATCTTCAGGGTGAAAGTCCTCTGTTGAAAGTTGAAGGCTGGAATGTTAAAGCAGTTGAGAAGGAAATTAAGTAATGGGAAGATATGCACACTTATTTTATAAGCTTTTATTTTTAAGCATTCTTCTTGTATGCCTCAATAATAGAACAGAAGCACAAAAAAGCCTGTTCAGAGTTCTCGTGATCGCATCCCCCGACCCGGACCATGGTTCAATGATAAATAAAGCTAAACCGTTTTTTGAAAAAATTGCTTCGGAAAACAACTTTGAACTAGATTTTAGTCGCGATGCAAAATTGATAAATGAAGATAATCTATCTAATTATCAGGTATTTGTGCAATTGCATCTGGCCCCTTTTGAGATGACAACTGAGGAGCAGAAGGCTCTGCAACATTTTATTTCACGGGGAAAAGGCTGGTTAGGAATACATGCTGCCGGACTTACAGGCAATCAGTTTATGCCTAAGGAAACACCATACTGGCAGTGGTACGAAAAAATGTTTGGTGGTGTAATTTACTCAGCACATCCTGCTCAGCAAACAGGTAAAATGATTGTTGAAGACCGCACACATCCGGTAATGAAAAACCTGCCGGCATCTTTCAACTTTTACGATGAGTGGTATGATTTTAATACCAGTCCGCGATCGAGGGTACATGTGCTGGCAACTGCAGACGAAACATCTTATAAACCCGAAAAGGCAATGGGAGATCATCCAATGATCTGGACCAATCCGGATTATGATCATGTAATCTATATCGGAATAGGTCACGATACAACGGCTTGTTCTGATCCTAATTTCGGGATATTGATACGTGACGCCATTCTCTGGGCTTCTTCTCCGGTGGAGCATAAGGAGCAGGCAGACCTTGACAAATCGCTTCAGAAAATGGTAACAATTCTGACCAGCCAGGTAGCATACAATCTGTCCGGACCGAAAATGGCTGTTGTGAAAAGTGACTATCTTCTTCCTGCTTCCGCACCTTTTGAAATTGTTGATGCCCTGACATTTGAGAAAGTCTTTTCAGGCACTCTGTCGAGAGGGATTAAAGTTGATGAATGGTCGCCAGACCTCTTTTATTCGCAAGCAGATTTTTCGTCATTTCAAAAGCCAGGATATTATAAACTGGTTGTGCGGCAGGATGCAAATGAATACTCTTCATATGATTTTCAGGTCGATGACCTGGCTATTGGTAAGATAGCCATTCCCTCCATAATTAATTTCTTCTATCATCAGCGGGCCAATTCTCCGCAGGAACTTGAAGCTGATAAGAGTCTTATGCTTTTTGGCAGCGATAAGACCATCGATTTACATGGAGGATGGTGTGATGCCTCAGGCGACATAAGCAAATATTTTTCGCATCTGGCGTATACTAATTTTATGTCACCCCAGCAAATACCATTGGTGGATTGGTCAATGATTAACACTGTCGAAACAGCTTCAAAATTATTGACAGAAATAAATGCAAAGGATAAATTGACAGCGGAAGCTTTGTATGGAGCTGATTATATTCTTAGATCCCTTTCACCTGAAGGTTATTTCTATATGACTGTTTTTTCCTATTTCAATAAAGACCCGAAAGCCAGGCGGGTGGTAGGTCTACTGGCTGACAGCAAAACTACACCTGATTATCAGTGTGCCTGGCGTGAAGGGGGAGGAATGGCGATCGCTGCCTTAGCCAGAATCTCACAATGGAAAATGGATGGGGATTTTACATCGCAGCAATATCTTACCGGAGCTATAAAAGGATTTGAACACCTCATGGTCAACAGCTTAAAATACGCTGATGATGGTAAGGATAATGTTATTGACGACTATTGTGCGTTGATGGCTGCTTCAGAACTTTGGATTGCAACCGGAAAAACACTTTATCGTGATGAGGCACGAAATCGCTCCAAAAACCTCTCTGGACGTATGACCCAACAGGGTTATTTCCTTGCGAATGATGAAAATCGTCCTTTCTGGCATGCTTCCGATGCCGGTTTGCCTGTCATTGCACTTGCCCGTTATCTTGATAAGGAAAATGATGAAAATTATCGTGATATGGCACTTCGAACCATAAAAAAAGCACTCGATTATAACCTGAAAATTACCGGTGAAGTGCCTAATCCGTTCGGATATCCCCGCCAGAGCTTTTTATACAAAGGCAAAGTGCAAAACGGATTTTTTATACCCCACGAAAATGAAAGTGGCTGGTGGTGGCAGGGTGAGGATGCAAGGCTTGGTTCTCTTGCAGCTGCAGCTATTGTGGGCGGCCGGCTGGTTTATCCAGGTAATACTGCATATGGAGTTGATCAGAAACTTGCTGACTATGCAAGTCATCTGGTTTCATGGGTATTGGGATGCAATCCTTATAATATATGCATGATGTATGGTTATGGGCATAATAATGTACCTTATATGAGTTCTATGTTCGGTCATGGTTCGGGGCAGGGCGGCATATCTAACGGCATCACGGGTAAAACCGGAAATGGTGACGGATCAGGCATTGACTTTAAAATGGAAGACAATGGAAATGAATGGCGATGGAGCGAACAATGGATCCCTCATACCGGTTGGTTTCTTCAGGCTGTCGCTGCCATGTCTTCCGATAAACATAATACTCCCTCAGAGTAAGAGAATTTTATTATTATCATATTTAGAGCACTCTTGATTATGAAGCAGTTCACACAAAGATATGTTACGTTGCCACTTTTCATACTGGTAATGCTTTTTCTGGTCACAAACATTTTTGCTGCTCCACCAAAATTCCGGGCACTGGTTCTTGCGGAACGCGGAGGACAGCATGAGGAATTCGTTGTGGCTGCCCTTCATTGGCTTGATGAATATTCTGCTGAAAATCAATTCGAATTCACAGTTATAAACCATGCCGATAAAATAGATGAGGTATTGTTATCAGGTTACCAGGTAATAATACAATTGAATTATGCCCCTTATAATTGGGGTGATAAGGCAATGGCTGCTTTTGTAAAATATATTGAAGAGGGTAAAGGAGGATGGGTCGGATTTCACCACGCATCTCTACTAGGGGAATTTGATGGATTCCCTATGTGGAACTGGTTTTCTGACTTAATGGGCGGTATACGTTTTAAAAACTATATTGCAGCTACCGTTTCCGGAATAGTAAACATTGAGGACAAGGTTCATCCGGTTATGAAAGGTGTTCCTGCGAACTTTATAATTAACAATGAAGAATGGTATACTTTCAATCTTGATCCACGTCCTAATGTGCATGTGCTTGCAACAGTGGATGAATCGAGTTATAAACCCGATTCTGATATTAAGATGGGTGATCACCCGGTAATATGGACAAATGAAAAGATGAAAGCACGAAATGTCTATTTTCTAATGGGACATAGTCCCGCATTGCTCCATTCCGCTGAATTTAAAACGATGGTCGGAAATGCGATCATCTGGGCGGCAAATAAATAATTATTTAATTCCATCAATATACCTGTTTCCGTTAATCAGCTTCCTCATTTCAACTATATCGATCGGTCCCTGAGTACGATAAATAATCTTGCCACCCTGTTCCACAAGCATAGTGTATGGCAGCGCCCCTGACCACTCCGGATCAACAGCTTCAACCAGTTCAGTATTGTTGTCACTGCTGAAAATATAGTTTTTATTAGAAGCCTCATTTTTTTGGAGGAACTTCAGCACATTTTCTTTCCTCGACAGCTTATCGGCATTTACGGAGACGAATTCAAACTGCCGGCTCCTGTATATCCGGTCAAGAGTTACAAAATCCGGAAACTCCTGGACGCACGGACCGCACCAAGATGCCCAGATATTTATGAGTCTTAACTTGTCTGATTTATTGCCGATCAGTTCTTTGATTGCCTTTGCATCAATATTTTCAAGAGTTACCGGCAAATCAGCCCATTCTTTATATAGTTTTATAGCCCCTTCGGTTTTCCATGCCCATTTTGTTGAGCAGCCAAATACTTTTGTGACGGGCTTTTCGATTTTCTTTCCTTCAAGAAGGGCATTAATTGCATTTTGAAGTATCTCTCCTTTACCGTTTTCCATTGATTCATCGATACAGCCAACGTAGCGCAATTTTCTCTCCTTATCGAAAACGTATGCATGTGGAGTTGCCACAGGACCGTAGGCAATTGCAGTAAGCTGATCATCCCCGTCATATAAGTACGGAAACTTAAACCCTTTGTCTTTTGCCCGGATTTTCATTTCATCGAAAGAATCACCAAGATCTGACCAACCCTGTTCCCATAAATTAAGTGATTTGGAGCTGTTTGATGATATTACAACCAGCGCGACTCCTTTTGAGTTATACTTATTATTTATAGATATCAATCTGTCCTGGTAGGCCTGTGCAGTTGGACAATGGTTGCAGCTGAAGACAACGACCAATACTTTTGATGCTGAAAAATCAGCAAGTGAGTAGCTCTTGTCATCTACACCCTTAAGATTAAAATCAGGCGCCTGAGACCCGATTCCGAGAGTTTTAGGTTCCGGGTGGCTATTCTGAGCAACAATTGGTCTGCTTACAGTCAAAAGAACTGTAATTAACATAATAAAAAGCTGAAAAGTCTTCATAATAAGTTTTCTGTATATCGCAATCGATCACAAATTAGCAATAAAATATTACAACAGATTTAAATTTCGGTTCATTTAAAAGTTAACCTTCATTTTTGCCCTCACTGTATACTTTTTGGTGTTTTCATTTTTAAACAAATTCTTATTCTCTATATTTGAATAGAGATTTCTTCCACATGTAACAAAAATAAAATTGATCCCTGAACCCGGAAATACCACTCTGACTTTCACAAGTTTCATTATTCTTCTTGGTGTGGTACAGGGAACTCTTCTGTCAATTACCGGCTTACTTCATCATGACCGGAAATCAAAACTTAAAGGATTTCTGTTCCTGGGGATAACATGCATTGTAACGGAGATATTTCTTAACCGCACAGGCTATATGTATCATGTGATATATCTGGTTGATTTTTCTGAACCTGTTCAATTTGCAATTCCGCCGCTCGTGTACCTGATAGTTTTAAGCCTGAATCCTGAACACCAACTTAAGAGATGGGGGCTTCATTTTATTCCCTTTATCTTTTATTTTTTGTACTTCCTTCCGTTTTATTTAGCGTCACCCGATTATAAAGAGGCGAGCTATTATTATATTCATCACCTTGTGAATTTTAAATCTGCAGCTGAACATAATTTTCTGCGAAGCTGGGGTGAGCTCAGAAATTTTCAGCTATTTGGATGCTTCTTCCAGACAACAATTTATCTGGTGTTGAGTTTCCAATGGCTGTTTAATTATAAGAACCGGAAAGCAGTATATACGGGAGTCAACACCGCGGAAGTTAACTGGTGGATCTTCTTCAATGTGACACTGGGATTGCTGATCATTGTAGTACTTACAGTTAAGGTCAGTTTTGCCAGGGACCTTGGTGACCATATAATAGCCTCATTTTTAACTTTTATTATCTATCTGGCTACATTTGCTGAGCTGCTCAGGCTCGGAAGGACAGAAAAAAGACATTTAGTGTCTGCTGAAGAACCTTATACTCTGAGAGCAGTTTCAACAGTTATAAAAGATGATAAGAAGGAAGAGATCCGAAAGACTCTGGTAATGCTTATGGAGGAGAAAAGGCTTTACAGGGATAGTCTGGTGTCGCTTTCCCGTATTGCCAAACATACTGGTGAGCCTTCATATATTGTATCAATGGTGATAAACGAAAAATTTCAAGCCTCATTCTTCGAATGGATAGCTAAATACAGGGTAGAAGAAGCTAAGCTCCTACTTCTTGATCCTTCAAAAAAAATGTTCACTATTGAGCAGGTAGCCGAAGAAGTAGGATATAATTCAAAATCAGCTTTCAATAAAGTATTCAAAAAATATACCGGCAAAACTCCATCGGAATACAGAAATGCCTGAAATTTAATTTGTTATCATGTATGTATTTGCAAACAAGCACCTTGCTTTTGTAAATGAGTACTGCTCTTTTATAATCACGTTCGTTACCCCTAAAGTACATCAACTATTTTCGTGACATTATTCACCCATAAAAACATTTGTCATGAAACGAATTTACTACATCGACTGGTTACGCATTCTTGCTATAATAATTGTGTTCTTTTTTCATTCATCACATTTTTTTGATCCCATCTACTGGCATGTAAAGAGTCCACAGACAAGTGAGTCAGTTCTCTTTTTTCTCGGATTTGTAAATATCTGGATAATGCCTCTATTCTTTTTTCTGTCGGGAGCTTCGGCTATCTTCGGCTTAAAGAAACCTTTTCCCGAATTTGCGAAAAGTAAAATTACCAGATTGCTGGTTCCATATTTTATGGGAGTGTTGCTCCTTATTCCCCCTCAGAAGTATGTTGAAGCCATTTCGCATCATACTTTTTCGGGAAGTTTCTTTCAGTTTCTGGTTGCTTATTTCGGGGGGCGTGCAATCGATTATCCTATAGGATTCAGCCCCCTCTGGATTGGCGCATTGTCGTATCATCTATGGTTCCTTGGTCATTTACTGATTATATCACTGGTATTTTTTCCTCTTCTTCGCTGGATTTCCAGGAACGGGAAGATCATACTGGATCAGTTAGTAAAAGTTACATCTTTTACCGGTGGGACCCTGCTTATGTTCGCCCCGATTGCCATAGAAAGAGTTATACTCAAAAAACATTTTCCAGATTATACAGGTTGGTGTGATCTTGTTATGTATTCATTGTATTTTCTATGGGGATTTATTTACATCAGTCACGATGGACTTAAGCAATTGCTATTCAGATCTCGTTTTGTAGCACTGGTGACAGGCACAATACTTGTACTGGTTTATTTCTTGTCATTTTCAATGAAGAGCACTTTTTTGTATGAACTCTTCCAGAATAACAAGGTATATGGATATTATGCATTCCAGGAATCAGCCGGTGCCCTTGCAACCTGGTCGTGGATAATATTTATTGTGGCAATGGGCATGAAATACCTTGATAAGGAATCGGCATACAGGAAACCACTTAATGAATCTGTTCTCCCATTCTATATACTTCACCAGACAGTCTTGCTGTTAATTGGTTATGTTGTGGTGCAGTGGCAGTGGAGTAACTGGGGAAAATGGGCAATTATAGCATCCAGTTCTATGTTTGTATGTATTCTGGTTTATGTTATGGTAATTAAACCCTTTAATCCTATGCGTTTCCTTTTCGGAATGGACAAGAAAAAGTAAGATCCTTAAAAACTTAAATAGTCCTGTCTGTGGGATATCCTGAATCCTTCTAACTTAATAATATCAGACTGGTAATTAATTAAGTAAGAAGGGTTTTAACTTTATTAAAGTTCGATTGTTATTCTTTCTCTTATCATTTAAGAATTAATTCATTTAATAATCACTAAAACATTTAGCCATGTTCAATGAAGCTTCATTAAAAGAATTCAGGGTAAGTCTGAGAGGCACAATAGTTGAACCATCAGATAAGGGCTATGAAGATGCCCGTAAAGTGTACAATGCTATGATAAGCAAGCGTCCTCGAATGATTGTAAAATGTGTGGATGCAGCTGACGTAATCCGATCGGTGAATTTTGCACGTGAGAATAATATCCTGCTTGCAGTCAGGAGTGGAGGCCACAATGCCGGAGGTTTAGGAATCTGTGATGATGGTCTAGTGATTGACCTGTCATTGATAAAATATACCCGGGTTGACCCGGTTGCAAAAACAATCGTAGCCGGTGGTGGTTGCACATGGGGAGATATAGACCATGCGACTCATGCATTTGGCATGGCAGTTCCGAGCGGAATAATATCGACAACAGGTGTGGGAGGATTGACTACAGGCGGAGGTCTTGGTCATTTAACGCGCAAATGCGGCCTTACAATTGATAACCTGCTCTCCGTTGACATGGTGTTGGCTGATGGAAATTTCGTTATCGCAAATGCAAATCAAAACCAGGATTTGTTCTGGGCTGTCAGAGGAGGAGGTGGAAACTTCGGAGTGGTAACTGCGTTTACCTTTAAACTTAATCCGGTATCTACAGTATACGCTGGTCCTATGTTCTATGATATCAGCGATACTGAGGAGATGATGAAATGGTATCGTAAATTCATAAAGGATGCTCCTGATGATCTTAATGGCTTCTTTTTAATTCAGAGCGTTCCACCGGGACCACCATTTCCTGAAAACCTGCATCTTCGAAAGGTTTGCGGTGTAGCATGGACTTATACAGGACCTTTGGAAAAAGCAGCTGAGGTATTTAAGCCTATAAGGGCTTTCAAGACTCCTCTGGTAGACTTTGTCGGACCCTTGCCCCAGCCTGTATGGAATAGTATGTTTGATGGTATTTATCCGACAGGACAGCAATGGTACTGGAAAGCTGATTTTGTAAAAGATCTTAGCGATGAAGCTATAAGAGAACATGTCAAATTCGGAGCCAGACTTCCAACATGGCAATCGGGGCTTCACTTGTACCCTGTGAACGGTGCTGCATCCCGGGTAAAAAACTCTGATACAGCCTGGAGCTTTAGGGATGCAACATGGTCAATGGTAATAGTTGGTGTTGACCCTGATCCTGCTAACAAAGAGAAAATTTCAACATGGGCAAAACAATACTGGGAAGCAGTTCACCCATTTTCAGAAGGTGGGGCTTATGTGAATTTTATGATGGAGGAAGGGGAGGATCGGGTGAAAGCCTCTTATGGTAAAAACTATGAAAAATTAGTATCCGTTAAAAGCAAGTACGACCCGGGCAATTTGTTCAGAGTAAACCAAAACATAAAACCCGCAGTTAAAGTTTAAGATGGGTAGCCTCCTATCGGAATATGAATATGTTATTTTTATCTCTGTTCTTTCCCAAGCATATTGCGATCAGGGTAGGTATGCCTGGAAGAATGAGTTTTTATTCTTTAGCAGGATGTCAAAGGAAGATGCCGTTTAGGCGGGATTATGCCCTCTCTCTGTTCGGGCATGATCCCTTTGGGGGCATCTTGCAAAAACAAATCTACCTCACAAGGAGGGGATTATGCCCTCTCTCAGTTCGGGCATGATCCCTTTGGGGGCATCTTGCAAAGCTTAAATGAACCCTTCGGGTTTTATTTATTTTTTCTCAGTTCCTTCAGAAAGCGAGCTTTCTTCGGATCTTCGGCAAAATAAATAATCCCGCCGGTGGCGGGATTCATTTAAGCTTTGCGGAGAGAGGGGGATTCGAACCCCCGGTACCCTTTTGAGGTACACACGCTTTCCAGGCGTGCCAGTTAAACCACTCCTGCATCTCTCCATTTGTCCTCCGAAGCTTTAGCGAAGGAGGATTTTCCAGGTAAATGGGTTCAAAAAACTGGGGCGCAAAATACAAAAATATTTTTATATAACGACCTCTTATGAGATTTCTCCTGACAATGACAAACTCAATGATTCTACAATCTTCTCTTTCGAAGAATATCTTCCCAGAAGATACATAAGCTTGGTTACCGAAGCTTCGGATGTTAAGTCCTTGCCGCTTACTACCCCAAAAGCGAGCATCTGCCGGCTTGTTTCATATAATCCCATCTCAACACTTCCTCCCTGACACTGAGTGACATTGAGTATTATTCCCCCCTTATCAGAGTATTGCTTAAGATCATCCAGAAACCATTGATACGTGGGAGCATTGCCCGATCCGAAAGTTTCTATTATAAGACCTCTCAATCCTTCTGTCCTGGTAATTGCATTAACCAGTTTTCTGTTAATCCCCGGGAAAAGCTTCAGAATGGCAACATTTGTGTCAAAATTTTTATGCACGATAAGCTTCTGATCCTTAGAAGGATAGCTAATGAGGTTATTAAAATATTTTAAATGAAGACCGACTTCAGCAAGAGGATGATAATTAGGTGAATAAAATGCATCGAAATGTTCTGCACTCATCTTTGTTGTCCTGTTGCCACGGGTGAGCTTATTATCGAAATAGATACATACTTCAGGTACTGCCGGCATTCCATCTTCCCTGGTAGCAGCAATCTCTATGGCTGTTATCAGATTTTCCCTCCCGTCTGTCCTTAACAGCCCGATAGGCAATTGCGAGCCTGTCAGGATAACTGGTTTACCGAGATTCTCAAGCATAAAGCTGAGCGCTGAGGCAGTATATGCCATTGTATCAGTTCCATGAAGGATCACAAACCCGTCAAAATCATCATAACTTTCTTCTATTATCTCCGCCATTTTGATCCATACCGATGGATCAATATTTGATGAATCTTTTACAGGATCAAATGATATTGAATGAAGGGCATAGCCAAATTTCCTGAGCTCAGGTACATGGTCCGATATATGACGGAAGTCAATTGGGACCAATGATCCGGATTGAGGATCGTGGACCATTCCGATAGTGCCTCCGGTATAAATAATAAGTATTGAAATTTCTTTTTTAGTTTTCATTTTAGGTTTAAAGGTTAAAAAGTCTGGTCGAATTCAAATAGGTTATTGACGCCACCTCATCCTCACTTAATCCAAAAATCTCAGCCAGCTTTTTATTTATTATACAAATATACGAACTCTCGTTCCTCTTTCCTCTGAAAGGAACTGGTGCAAGATAGGGCGAATCAGTTTCAAGTATAAGATTTGCGGGACCAACCTCCTTTACAATTTTATCGAGACCTGAATTCTTAAAAGTCACAATGCCGCCTATTCCCATCATGAAGCCGAGTGATATAACTTTCTCCGCATCATTCAATGTTCCGGTGAAGGCATGAAAAACTCCTCTCAGGGTTTCTCCTTTAAACTCATCCAGAACCGAAAAGACTTCCGGAAATGCATCCCTGGAGTGGATAACTATGGGTATCGAACATCTGATAGCAAAAGCAATCTGCCTTCTGAGAGCTATGATCTGTTCATTCAGAAAAGTTTTATCCCAGTACAGATCAATACCGATTTCTCCAATAGCAATATATTTATGTTTACCGGCAAGTCTTTCAATCTCAGAAAGCTGAGCCAGGTAGTCCTCTTTTACTGATGTCGGGTGGAGACCTATCATCGGATAACATAAGCCCGGGTACCTGTTAACGGCAGATTGCAACTGTTCGGCAGACTGCAAATCAATATTTGGCAGGAGCATCTTTGAGATCCCGTCGCGAACCGCCCTGTTTACCACTTCATCCCTGTCGGCATCAAATTCCGGAAGATAAAGGTGTGTATGAGTATCAATAAACCGCATTAAACAACCCCCTGAGCAATCATGGCATTAGCCACCTTCACAAATCCTCCTATATTGGCACCGTCAACATAGTTGATAAAACCACTCTCTTTAGTGCCATATTTCACACATGTCTTGTGAATGTTTTTCATAATAGTCTGAAGCTTTTCATCAACCTCTTCACGCGACCATGGCAATCTCATTGAGTTTTGTGTCATCTCAAGTCCGGATGTGGCAACACCCCCCGCATTCGCTGCTTTTCCGGGACCGTAAAGAATCTGAGCATTAAGGAAAACCTCTACCGCTTCAGGAGTGGATGGCATGTTTGATCCCTCGGAAACACAAACGCATCCATTTTTAACCAGGAGCCGGGCTTCTTCCTGATTCACCTCATTCTGGGTTGCACAAGGCATTGCAATGTCGCATTTTATCATCCATGGCCTTTTGCCTTCGAAATATTCAACACTATATTTGTCAGCGTATTCTTTGATCCTTCCCCTTCGTATGTTTTTAAGATCCATAATAAAATTAAGCTTCTCAGAATCAATGCCTTTAGGGTCATAAACAAAGCCATTTGAATCAGAAGCTGTGACAACCTTACCGCCAAGCTCCGTAACTTTTTCAGTCGCAAACTGTGCGACATTTCCAGAGCCTGATATACAAACTATTTTCCCTTTAATGTCTATTCCTCGTGTAGACAGCATTTCTTTAGCAAAATATGTTGCTCCATAACCGGTGGCTTCAGGACGAATCAGGGAACCACCCCATTCTATTCCTTTTCCTGTAAGTACACCCGTGAATTCATTTTTGAGTCTCTTATACTGACCAAACAGGAAACCAATTTCACGACCGCCAACGCCTATATCACCTGCGGGAACATCTGTATCGGCACCTATATGGCGGAATAGCTCTGACATAAAGCTCTGGCAGAATCTCATCACCTCATTATCCGACTTCCCTTTGGGATCAAAATCAGAACCTCCTTTGCCACCGCCCATAGGCAGAGTTGTCAGGCTGTTTTTGAAAACCTGCTCGAAAGCAAGGAACTTAAGAATTCCTAGGTTTACTGTAGGGTGAAGTCTCAAGCCGCCTTTGTAAGGGCCTATCGCACTATTCATCTCAATCCTGAATCCCCTGTTGATCTGAACTTCTCCTTTGTCATCCAGCCATGGAACTCTGAAGATTATCGTTCTCTCAGGTTCCGCAATTCTCTCGAGAATTTTAGCATGTTTATACTTTGGATTTTCTTCAATAAACGGTATCAGGGATTCTGCAACCTCCTGAACTGCCTGGTGGAACTCATTCTCACCGGGATTTCTGGCTTTGATCATGGCCATGAATTGTTGTACTCTTGGATCCATAATAAAAAGATTTAATTAAAAGGTTAATTGGAAATATAAAAATAGGAAAACAATGCCAATTAATCTGCAATGTTCCGGGGAATATATTCGGTTTAAAAGAGGAGAGCAGAAGTCCGGGGACCGGATTCCAAAGTGATTTACCTTAAGGTTTCGGATTTCCGGCTCTGAACTTTCTTGTGGTCATACAGTCCGGTATACATTTCCGGGAGAGCACTTAAGTAATCCCTTGAACTCCATCTGAAGCAGGAGTGAAGATAACTTATAAACAGGGATATCAAGAGAGCGGCAAATTGTATCAATAGAGAGATCTCCCTCTTTTGAAAGTAATTCGAAAATTGTTTTTTCAGTTTCATCAAGTTCGCTAAACAATGTTCTTTGTAATGCCGGTTTTGCAGTTTCCGGTTTCCAGTTCAGGAAGTATTCTAAATCGTCTGAAGATTCAGTAAGAAAACCTTTATTGCTTCTGATCAGGCTATTGCAGCCGGATGACCATTGATCATCTGGTCTTCCGGGAATGGCAAAAACATCACGGTTATACGAATTTGCTATATCAGCTGTTACGAGTGCACCTCCTTTAATACCTGATTCGATAACGAGAGTTGCATCCGATAGTCCTGCTATTATCCTGTTTCTTTTGAGGAAATTATTGCGTTCAGGAAGTGCATCAGAAAAGAAATCGGTCAGGAGTCCTCCATGAATTGTTATCGCCCTGGCAGTTGAGGCATGCAGTGCAGGGTAAATGGTTTTAAATCCATGAGCAAGAACACCTATGGTCTGAAGATTATTTGCCAGGGCAGCCTTATGAGCTGCAATATCAATTCCATAGGCTAATCCGCTGACAATTATGAGATCCTTATGACCGGCTGAGAGTCCTTCAATTATCTTGTTGCAGATTTCCCTTCCACGTGTTGTAGCGTTTCGTGTGCCTACCACGCTCAGTATTTTCGCAGCATCCAGATCACAGTTTCCCCTGAAGAAAAACATTACCGGAGAATCATCACATTGTCTGAGCCTGAAAGGATAATCATTATCAAGGTAAAAGTAAGTCCTGATATTATTCTTTGTAACATATTCTGCTTCTTTCTCTGCTGTTGCGAGATAAGACTTGTCGCAAATATATTTTGCGAGTCCCGGACCGATACCCGGAATTTTTATAAGATTGCCGTAGGGTTCTTTGAAAATTGCTTCGACACAACCAAAATGTGATACCAGTTTTCGGGCATTAATATCTCCGATACGGGGTATCAGACCTAAAGCAATTTTATGCTGTAGCTGCACGTCTGACATAGCACAAGGAATTGAGACACTCAAATATAAAAAAAAAGAGCCATATAAAAGGCTCTTCTTAAATTTTATAAATAGTTATCTGGCGCTGGTTACATCTTTCAGGGTTATTTCCCACCGCACACTGCACTTTGTACTATAATTAGATCACACCCATATCGAGCATTGAATTAGCGACTTTGAGGAAGCCTGCTATATTAGCACCTTTCACATAGTCAACATAGCCATTCTCTCTCTTACCATGTTTCACACACTGTCCGTGAATGTTGCACATGATCTCATGAAGACGGTCATCAACTTCCTGCCTGTTCCAGCGAAGTTTCATTGAATTTTGAGTCATCTCAAGTCCTGATGTTGCTACACCACCGGCATTTGATGCTTTACCTGGTGCGAAAAGAAGTCCGTTCTTCTGAATAATCTCAACTGCTTCTGGTGTGCTCGGCATATTTGCACCCTCGCAGATACAGATACAGCCATTGCTTATCAGTTTCTGGGCATCTTCGCCTGTGAGTTCGTTTTGGGTTGCACATGGGAGTGCTATATCAACCTTTACTTCCCATGGACGTTTCCCTTCATGAAACTCCACACCTTCAAATGCATATGAATATGGTTTAACTATATCTTCATTTGAAGCACGTAACTCGAGCATGTAATCAATTTTCTTTCCTGAAATGCCTTCCGGATCATATACATATCCATCAGGACCAGAAATGGTAACTACTTTACCACCCAGTTCAGTGGCTTTCAGGGCAGCGCCCCATGCAACGTTACCGAATCCGCTTATAGCAACTCTTTTACCGACAAATGATTCACCTTTTGTGGCGAGCATCTCTTTAGCAAAATAGACGCATCCGTAACCTGTGGCTTCAGGACGAACAAGCGAACCACCCCAGTTACTTCCTTTTCCGGTAAGCACACCTGTATGTTCTCCGGCAAGTCTCTTGTACATTCCATAAAGGAATCCAATTTCGCGTCCACCAACGCCTATGTCACCTGCAGGAACATCTGTTTCAGGTCCTATGTATTTCCAAAGTTCAAGCATAAATGACTGACAGAAGCGCATTACCTCTGCGTTCGATTTTCCTTTGGGATCAAAATCTGAACCGCCCTTTGCACCACCCATCGGAAGTGTA
>Ga0302296_1001178_pt1 | contig 19460 bp, 15 predicted proteins | sample III_Fen_N3_1_FD_194546 | JGI IMG/M metagenome (GOLD analysis project Ga0302296, IMG submission 194546) | Peat permafrost microbial communities from Stordalen Mire near Abisko, Sweden - III_Fen_N3_1 | ecosystem: Environmental > Terrestrial > Soil > Wetlands > Permafrost | place: Sweden: Abisko...
CAAAATTGTCAGAATTCAAATCTGCCAAGAGTGCTCCGACCATAATGATCAAGGCCACTGATGATTCGAACTATAAAAACCTGGTAGACATCCTGGATGAGATGATTATCTGTAATATAGCCCGATATGCGATAGTAGATATAACCCCGTATGACCTCGGTTTGATCGATAAAAAGACCCCACCGGCGAAGTAGTCACAATTTATAGAACAGTCTATGTCTCAAAAAATAAACTTGTTTAACGATGCCTGGGTTGATCTTCTTTTTAAGGATCGCAACCAGGAATACGGAGCTTTTGAACTTCGAAAAGACAGTTCAAGGCGTCATCGATTAGGTATGATTATTGCCTTCTCATTTTTTCTAGCTGTAATATTTGTACCAATTTTGTACAAACAAATTCTTGCCAGCCGAAAAGATCGAAATGTGGAGGTCACTACCCTATCTAATATTGTGATCGAAAAACCGGCGGAGAAGCCTAAAGATATCATTATTGAAAAGCCTCTGCCTCCTTTGAAATCATCAATCAAATTTACTCCTCCTGTGATCAAAGCTGATGAAGAAGTTGCGGACGATGAAATCATAAAAACCCAGGAGGAACTTACAAAAACCGATGTAAACATTTCAGTTGCCGACGTAAAAGGTACTGATGAAGTGAATGGTGTTGATATTGCTGAACTCAATAAGATGACCGTAGGAGAGGATACCACATCCACTCCTTACACCTTTGTTGAGCAGATGCCTCAATTTCCGGGAGGAGAAAGTGCTTTAATCAAGTATTTACATTCTTCGGTTCATTATCCAACCATTGCCATGGAAAATGGTATACAGGGAAAGGTTTTTATAAGCTTTGTTGTTGACACAAACGGAAGTATCTCGAATGTGAGGGTAACCCGTCCTGTTGACTCATCACTTGACAAAGAAGCAATGCGCGTAGTAAAAGCAATGCCAAAATGGATTCCCGGCAAACAAAATGGGGAAGCTGTTCGGGTAAGCTACACTGTGCCTATTAACTTTGTATTGGAATAAAAGAATGAAACTGAGAATTTCTAAGATTTTATACAGTTTATTAATAGTTGTATTGTACTTAACGTTTGGTATCTTACTGCTGCTAAAATATTTAGTAAAGCAGGAGGTACCAAACATTAGTCTATCTGTATTCGCCATTTTAGTAATTATATATGGACTATACAGGGGATATAGAGGGTACAGAGCGTATCAAAAAGAAAAAGAAGAACAGAATGAGATTTAAATCAAAGACAGAAGACCGAAGTCAGAGGACCAAAGATAGAAGACTGTCTGCTGTCTCCCGTCTTCTGTCTCCTGTTTCCTTTATTATGCTGACTGTTCTCTTTATTTGCTTTCTGAATTCGGGTTGTCATCGGCCTCAAAAGGCCGTTCCTGAAACAATGCTAACCGGGCATGGAACCATAGCTGCAGATGAGGCCTTAAAACCCCTGATCAACACAGAAGTGGAAATCTTTCAAAGTTTCTATCACTTTGCCTCTATCGATTGTAAATATGTTTCTGAATATGATGCAATCAATCTTTTGCTTAAGGAAAAAATCCGTCTGGCAATAGTTACCAGACCTCTGAATAAAAAGGAATCTGAGTATCTTAAAAGTATAAATATTGTTCCTGAATCGATTCCAATAGCCTATGATGCAGTGGCAGTGATCGTAAATTCAGGAAACACAACAAAGGCATTAACAACCAAACAACTCAGTCAGATTTTATCGGGTGAACTTTCAGACTGGAACCAGATTGAAAACTCTGGAAAAGTCGGAAGTATTCAACAGTTTTTTGATTCAGAATCATCCGGCATTATCAGGTCACTCAATGATTCACTTCATTTGAACAACAAAATCACCGGGAAGGTCAGTTTTTCGGGAAGCAGTGATAAATTAATTGACAGGATTGCTTCCGATGTTAATGGCATAGGATTTGTTGGGTTAAACTGGTTGAGTGAAAGTGAAAATCTGGAAGTTCAGGCAAAACTTAAAAAAGTAAATTTCATTGCAGTTTCAAAAGCTGCAACGGCAGATAGTACAAACAGTTACACACCTTCGTTGTTTAATATGTATAATCTGCGCTACCCTTTAATTCGAAAGGTATATGCTATCTATACTGACCCATCCGCAAGCCTTGCCCGTGGATTTCTTGCCCATTTGACTAGTGATCGGGGTCAAAAGATTATATACCGTATTGGATTAAAGCCAGAACACGATTTCCAGCGTCTTGTAAAAATTAATATAGAATAATAAATGAAACTGAAACTGACATTTTTAATAGTTCTGATTGCTTTTGGGGTTAAGCTTGTTAGTGCCCAATCAGAATCGGATGGCTTCTCAAAACTGGATAAAAAGGAGTACAGTGGAGCGAAGAAAATTTTTTCAACATTATTAAACACTAATCCTAAAGATGCAGCAGCGCTCTTCGGTTTGGGTGAATGTTATTATTTCACCGGCAAGACTGATTCAGCAAAAATATGCTATCTGAAAGGACTTGATGCCAGTTCCATATACGCAGGAAATTATGCGGGTATGGGTAAAGTCAGTATGCTATCGGCGCCTGCCGAAGCAGAGAATTACTTCAAGGATGCAGTTAAGAAATCGAAAAAGGATGCAAGTGCGATTATTTCAATTGCAAATTTTTATTATTCACAAACACCAAGAAAACTTGATGAAGCACGGCGTTATGCAGATATGGCGATCGGAGTTGATTCTAAAAATGCTTCAGCTTACTTACTGAGCGGGCTGATCGAACTTGACAAAGGCAATAACAGTGCTGCATCGCTTCAATTCGAGCAGGCCATATATTTCAATCCGAACCTGTTTGAAGCCTATTTTTATCAGTCGGCAATTATGGCAGGAGTGCGAAATTTTCCACAGGCTATTGAATATGTCAATAAAGTAGTTGCAATTAATCCAAGTTATTGGATCGCATATAAAAATTTAGGCGAGTTATATTACAATAATCAGAAGTATGCTGATGCAGCCAAGAATTTTGCCATATATTTTAAAAACGTACCAACTGACAATGATGTTACTCATTATGCTTATAGCCTTTTCTTCGATAAGCAATACCCGCAGGCCCGCCAATTAATGGATAAGCTTATTCGTCAAAATCCCAATGACTATGTTCCACTTCGATTGTTAGGATATATTAGTTATGAGCAAAAGGATTATATCAATGGGAAAAGTATCATGGATAAGTTTTTTACGCTAATTCCAGCTGATAAAGTGATGACTGATGATTTATCCTATTACGGAAAAATGCTAAGCGCTTCAGGGCAAGATTCGCTTGCAATCGTAAACTATTTACTAGCCCTGAAAAAAGACTCCACACAATATCAGATTTATGATGAACTAGCCAAATCAAGCAACAAGTTAAAAAAATATGAGCAAGGGCTTCAATATAGTTGTGAGTTCTTAAAAAGGAAACCTAACCCACTTCCTTTAGATTATTACAATTTAGGCAGAGCGTATTATGTTACTGGGAAAAGCTTGAATGTAAAAAAAGATACGGCAAAGATTGAAGTTGTAAAGACAAAGAATACGGTGATCAAGATCGATACGCTTCTGAGTATGAAATTGAAAACTGATTCGCTGAAACAATTGAAATATTATATGGCAGCCGATTCTTTATTTGCCAAGGTTGAAACTTTGGTGCCAACTTCACACCTGGGTTCAATCATGAGAGCCAGAGTTAATTCGGACATAGATAAAGAAACTACACTTGGTCTGGCAAAACCATTTTATGAAAAAGCACTTACTATATTGTTAACGGATTCGGTGAAATATAAAAAGGAAATCTGTGAAGCTTATACCTATCTCGGATTCTATTATTTTGTAAAGGAGGATAAGACTACCTCGATCGATTATTGGAAGAAGCTGCTTGAATTGGATCCAGAGAATGCAAAGGCGGCCGAAGCACTAAATATGCTTGAAAAAAAGAAATAGAATTAATCGATTGTTGATTATACACTTGCTCTGAAATATTAAAGCGGCTGATTCTTTTTAAATAAAGAATCAGCCGCTTTTTATTTTGATTGCATAAAGACAACGAAATTTGGTGCAACATGACAGATAATCATACAATACACATCCCCCAAAAAAAATCAAGTGATCCCATCTATTCTGCCTCCATTTACGGCTATTAAGTAAAGCTTTTGAATCAGGAGAATCTTTCGGTACGATCAGAAGGATGAAGCGTCATAATTCGGGTATGGTATCTTTATAAGTGGAAAAAGGACTGGGATTGCGAGCTAAATACGCCGGAGTTTTTGCATGTTTTGAGTATGGTTTCTATAAGGTTTCTGTAAGTAGACTTACAAAATACATACCTGTTACAAACAATAAACATGCAGTTTTACCAGAAGATTTAATAGGCGTTCATATCATGGAAGTGAACCAGATACAGGCTTCTTACCTTTTTATCACCACTGCAAAATTAAAGCGGTGGATCCCTTTGAGAAAAATCCACCGCAATGACATTAATCTTTTAGCTTCAGTGCAATCAATCTTATTTCGTAAAATACGGAATTAAGGTTATGAATATACCAGTAATGATAGCCGTTGTAATCACTCCCATAATATTTGCTCCCAGAGCTTCCTGCAAGACAATCGCATTTGGATTGATTTTACTTACTTCCTTCTGGACGACCTTGGCTGTTGTTGGAACACAACTTACGCCTGCGATCCCAATGGCTGGATTAAAGTTGCCCTTTTTAATGAAAAACATAACATAACCTCCTATTATTCCTCCAATACCTGAGAAAAGCAAAGCAATAATTCCAAGGACCAGAAGTGTAAGAATCTTAGGGTTTAATAATAAATGTGCCTCACATAAAATTCCAAGCAATATACCCAACAAAAATGTAGAGCCATATAATAGAGGTCCCACAATGAATTCATGGATATGTGTCAGACCAGACTCGCGAATAACTATCCCCACAAAGAGAGAAAAAAACAGTGGCGATGCAACCGGGAATAGGAAGCAGAGTAATACACATAGAACGACTGCAGCACCTAACTTCATGTTTTGCGATATCTTCTTCGGAGGTTTTGAGTATTTAACCTGAATTCCACGGTACTTTTTAGGGACCATTAAGCGAATCAGATAAGGGTATCCACCGTATGTTAATCCAAGATAAAGATAGGCTACCACTGTAATAGGAACAAATAAATGTTTTGCAAGCATCAATGAAGTGTACAATACCATAGGACCATCGGCACCCCCTACCATTGCTATTGAGGCTGACTCATTTAAAGTTAATCCCATTGACAATGCTACCGGGATTGTTGCGAAAGTTCCAAGTTCAGCAAATAAGGCTAACGTCATGCTCGAAAACGGGCGTTGAAGGATGTAACTTATATCAATCAGGCCTCCGATACCCATAAAAATGAAGCATGCAATCAAGCCATTGCTAAACATATAGGTATAGATGGGTTGCAGAAAATTGATTTGTAAAACATTAAGTAGTTGATTGACATCGGTTACCAGAGGATCTACAAACAGGGTTCCCTGAGTACCGTCGGGCAGGAACATTATACTGGCATTAATTGTAGCCATTCCCAATCCCATTGGAATCATTAAAAGTGGTTCCAAAACGCCTTTCTTCCCAAGGTAAACCAGTAATACTCCTAAAATAATTAATCCAATCCTTGTAAATGAAATTATCGGATCAGAAAGAGCCAAGGTCGAAAAACCGTGAAAAAGTTGATAGAATATATTCATAAGAAAACTGTTAGTATGAGTTAGTCAGAATGATTTTATTTCTTTTGTTTTAAGCGCTTCATTTCACTATATAACTCTCTGCGAATAGTTTTAGGAATATTCTTAGCTGTCATGGTTGAATAAAGGACCCAAATAATAAAAGCCACAAATAATCCGATTGCAAACGCAAGGGCATACATCAGCATTATATTGTATAAGACATTCATAGTTTTTGTTTTTATTAACCGATTTCAATAAGAATATCACCCTCCATTACAGGATCACCTTTTTTTACATTTACAGAAACTACTTTACCACCTTTGTCAGAATTGATAATGTTTTCCATCTTCATGGCTTCCAATGTGATTAACTTATCACCTGCTCTTACCATATCACCTACTACAACATGAACATCGAGTATGGTTCCCGGAAGAGGTGATTTTACAAAACCTGCTCCTTTAGGTGCTGATGGCGAGCTTGTTTTTTGTTCAGAAGGTGTAATGTCGGTTGATGGAACGACCTGCTGCCGAACTAATTTTGGTGTCTTTGTAGTTTCAAGTGTGCGGTCGAATTCAACGGTATAATTAAATCCATTGACTTCAACTTCAGCTACGTTGTCATCTACGTTCTTAACTGCAACATTATATTCGTTGCCATTTATTGTAAAGGAATATTTTTTCATGCTGTTTTATTATCTTGGGTTTTGACGTATGGTGTAAATTTTTGAACTCCAGGGTGAATATATTCTGGAGACTTTCTTTAATGTGATTGTTAAACTTTCCATATCGTGCATTTCTCTCTTGTACATATGGATAGCCAAAGCTATTGCAGCAGCTTCTTCATCAGTCACGTCACTGTCATTTAGTGGTGGATGAAGTGGTTGATCTAATGACTGGTTTTTCCTGTTTATTATTTTATCTGTTCTGTAAAGGAAAAAGACAAACAATGCAATAAAGAGTATAATAAATCCCCAAAAGATAATTTTCTGTGATGTAGTAAGGGAGTCACCCATACCTACGCCAAATTGTAATATAATAAAGAGTATATTCATAATTATAACGGAAGATTGGAGTGTTTTTTAGGCAGGTTGAGTACCTTCTTCGTAGTAAGGCTTTGCAAAGCCCTGATAACACGGAAACGTGTATTACGAGGTTCAATGACGTCGTCAATATAGCCATAACGGGCCGCATTATATGGATTCGCAAATTTTTCCTTATAATCAGCTTCCGCCTGTAAGACATAGGCTGCACGTTCGGCGTCATCTTCAATGGCTTCAATCTTTTTGTGTCGAAGAACTTCAATAGCTCCTTTTGGTCCCATTACTGCAATCTCGCCTGAAGGCCATGAGTAATTAATATCGCCTCGCAGGTGTTTGGAACTCATTACACAATATGCACCACCATAGGCTTTACGTAAAATCACGGTAACTTTTGGAACTGTAGCTTCCCCATACGCATATAGTAATTTTGCCCCATGAGTAATAATTCCACCGTATTCCTGTGTTGTTCCAGGTAAAAATCCCGGTACATCAACCAGAGTAACAATCGGAATGTTGAACGCATCGCAGAAACGTACAAATCGGGCAGCCTTGCGAGAAGCATTGATGTCAAGCACTCCCGCCAGATAATTGGGTTGATTTGCAACAATACCTGTGGAAACGCCATCAAAACGGGCAAAACCAACAACTATATTCTGAGCGTAATTACGATGAACTTCCAAAAACTCACCATGATCCACAATTGAATGGATAACGTCTTTTACATCATAAGGTTTGTTAGGATTTTCAGGGATAACAGTATTTAAAGAATCTTCCAGTCGATTGATCGGATCCTTACAAGGAACCAACGGGGCGTCTTCCAGGTTATTCTGAGGAAGATAACTTAACAGTTTTCGGATGAGTAAAATTCCTTCTACTTCATTTTCTGCAACAAAGTGAGTAACACCTGATTTTGAACCATGAACCGATGCTCCACCCAATTGTTCGTCTGTCACAATCTCGCCGGTAACTGTTTTTACGACTTTAGGACCTGTTACGAACATGTAGGAGGTATCCTTGGTCATCAAAATGAAGTCAGTCAATGCCGGTGAATAGACTGCGCCACCGGCACAGGGACCAAATACCGCCGATATCTGGGGAATTACACCAGAAGCTAATATATTTCGCTGAAATATTTCAGAATAACCAGCCAGTGCAGTTACGCCTTCCTGAATACGGGCACCGCCAGAGTCATTGATTCCGATAACAGGAGCACCGACTTTCAAGGCCATATCCATCACCTTGCAGATTTTCAGAGCATAGGTTTCTGACAGAGAGCCACCGAATACGGTAAAATCCTGTGCGTATACGTATACCACCCTACCGTCAATAGTTCCCTGGCCAGTTACAACACCATCGCCCAGAAATTTGGATTTTTCCATACCAAAATTATCACAGCGGTGAGTAACAAACATATCATACTCTTCAAAGCTGCCTTCGTCCAGTAACATTGAGATACGTTCGCGGGCAGTATTCTTGCCCTTTTGGTGCTGAGCATCAATTCTTTTTTCTCCACCTCCGAGTTTAGCTTCAACGCGAAGATCTATGAGTTGTTTTATTTTTTCTTGATTATTCATGGTATATAGAAGGATGGATTGGTTTTATTTATCAGAGCAAAGTTCAGTTAATACGCCCAGGGTTGATTTAGGGTGAAGAAAGCCGATATTTAGTCCCTCAGCACCTTTACGGCTGGTTTTGTCGATCAGTTGAACACCTTTTGCAGCTATATCATTTAAGGCTTCGTTGACGTTATTCACGGCAAAGGCAAGATGATGAACACCTGGTCCCTTTTTTTCAAGAAATTTCCCGATTGGTCCTTCAGGATCGGTTGATTCCAAAAGCTCTATTTTGGTTTGTCCAACTTTAAAGAAAGCGGTTTTGACTTTCTGATCAGGCACTTCTTCTACAGCATAGCATTTCATGCCTAATACACTTTCATAATATAGAATTGCTTCTTCCAGATTGGCAACAGCTATTCCAATGTGTTCAATATGTGATATTTCCATTCGTATAATTATTTGATAGATTAAGAATAATATAATTTCAAAAAAGTTGTGTTTTCATGCGCCGCAAAAGTACGCTTACAATAAATCTTTTTTAACCATTTGCTCAATTATTCGAAAAATGGCACGTGTGTTTTGCAACAGTAAATGTTAAATTCCATTTCATCGATACTGAATTCTTCTGGTTAACAGGCTCTTCTGACCAGATAATGTGATGGTCAGATTAATGCTTCTTTGTGCAATGTAAAGTAATTGTAAAGACAAGAGGCAGGATAAATCCCGCCTCCTTGTAACTTCTTTTATAAAAGTTTACTACTATCCTTTACAAAATGGAAATGTGACCCATAACGTTCAAAAGCTGCCTTATCCAATGCTTCCCTGTGGGCAGGATGTGCAATAGATGTCAACATCCGTGCTCTTTCCTGAAGGGTTTTTCCATACAGGTTGACTGCACCAAATTCGGTAACAACCCAATGTATATTGGCACGGGTACTCACAACACCAGATCCTTCAATCAAGGTTGGGCAAATCTTCGAAACACCTTTTGCAGTTACCGAAGGTATCGCAATGATTGGTTTGCCGCCTTTTGAATAACCGGCTCCGCGAATGAAGTCGATTTGTCCACCTACTCCTGAATAATGTTTGGTCCCGATTGAATCAGCACAAACCTGGCCGGTAAGGTCAATGGCGAGCGCTGAATTGATTGCAGTTACCTTATCCAGTTTGCGGATAACGGCTACACTATTTGTATGAGCAACATCCATCATGGCAACACGCGGATTGTCGTGAACAAAATCGTACAATGCCTGTGATCCCATCAGAAACGATGCAACCATTTTACCTTTATCGATACTCTTATGTTTTCCTGTTACTATTCCCTTTTCAACCAAAGGAAGAATTCCATCGGAGAACATTTCAGTATGTACACCCAAATCCTTATGATTGCCTAATTGTGCAAGCACTGCATTCGGTATACCACCTATACCCATTTGCAAACAGGCACCATCCTCTATCAGGGCTGCAACATTTTTACCAAGTTGAATTTCATCTTCAGTTAAAGGAGCAAATCCGTGAGTATATAATTTAATATCATCTTCAACAAAAATGTCAATCTGATCCACATGAATCATGGCATCACCCCAGCAGCGCGGCACATTTGGGTTTACTGCAGCTATTACTACATCAGCACATTCAACTGCAGCCAGGGTGGCATCAACTGAAGTTCCCAGAGATACGAATCCATGATTGTCGGGAGGAGAAACCATTATCATGGCTACGTTCACATGTAAATACCCTTCGCGAATCAGCTTTTGTGTTTCGCTCAAAAATACAGGCACATAATCGGCATAACCGGCTTGTGTTTGTTTACGCATATTCCCGGCAACAAAGAATTGTTCTGCCTGAAATATTCCTTCAAACTCGGGATCAGCATAGTCAACTTTTCCTTCAATGTGAATGTGTTGAACTTTTACATCATACAGTTCTCCGTTCCTTCCACGCTCTACCATTGGTTTAATTAACGTATGCGGCGTTACTGCCACAGAACTCAAATGAACCCGATCACCCGATTTGATAACTTTTACTGCTTCCTGAGGAGATACATATTTAATTTGTTTCATAAATGTGATTTTGAATGAAATGCTTTTGAAAACGCGGCAAATATATCTATAAATATTCCTTCAAAAGTTGAAACAAATCCTATTTAAAGGTATCTGTGCAAAAGAGCATGGTTTGTAAATTTTTTGTTAAGAAATGCGTTTGTAGTTGAATCACACCTAGATATATAGAAATATGTATATGTTGATTTCCATGAAATCCACTTCTTTTGCAGGAAATAGGGGTAATACAATCCCTTTGGTTTGTATTCTTCATATTAAGGGATCAGATGTCCTTCATGAAAGCAATGAAACTGCTTTCTATGTATACGAAATGGTTCCGGGTGGGGATTGCATAGTATTTGCTTCGGATAAATTAATCTATGATTGATCTGTAACTGTATTAATATTTCGATTTTAATACAGTTATAGATCAATCATAGTACAGATATACCGAAGGAGACCCTACTCAATCCTTTCTCAATCCCTGCCCAAACTCAGGTCAATTTAGGACTCCATTACTCCGATTAGTCACTTTAACTGATTGCTTCTTCGAAAACAGGCATTTTGAAGTGAACTTGTGGTGTGTGATTCTTCATGTTAAAATGAAACACCTAAATATTTAATCAACAAATAATTCTCCTTTTTCAGAAGTGAATTTCCTGGTTATTCACTTTTTTGAATGGTTTAATCCTGATTTATTTATCTTTGTCGCGTTCATTTTCTTAATGGTTGTACTAAAATTAATTCCAAGATGATTCTATTTTTTAAAACTTCTCAGGACATATTTATCGCATTATATTCTGCACAAAACCTTAATCAGGAGGATATTGAAAAGTTAATCTGGTTGTTTGGTGATGCTGCGAAACTCGATGATGAAGTTTTACCTGGTTGGTTTGTTGGTCCGCGTAAGGAAATGTTAACCCCCTGGAGTACAAATGCGGTTGAGATTACTCAAAACATGGGAATCCAGGGAATTGAACGAATTGAGGAGTACATTCAGGTGGCTGATCAGAAAGCCAATTATGATCCGATGTTAAAGGCATTGTATCACAATCTGGACCAATCGATATTTACGATTAATAAAAAACCTGAATCTATCCTTGAAATTGCCGACATCTCTGCCTATAACAAACAGGAAGGATTGGCACTAAGTGAGGATGAAATTGACTATCTTGATTCGGTTGCGGTGAAATTAGGTCGTAAATTAACTGATGGAGAAGTTTTTGGATTCTCTCAGGTAAACTCAGAACATTGCAGACATAAAATATTCAATGGTACCTTTATAATCGATGGGATAGAGCAGGAAATGTCACTTTTCCAGCTCATCAAAAAAACATCGAAGGAACATCCAAATAAAATTATATCGGCCTATAAGGATAACTGTTCTTTTGTACAAGGACCTGTGATAGAACAATTTGCTCCAAAGACTCAGGACAAACCAGATTTTTTTGAAGTAACTGACATTGAGAGTGTTCTATCGTTAAAAGCTGAAACTCATAATTTCCCAACGACTGTCGAGCCATTCAATGGCGCTGCAACCGGTACCGGGGGAGAAATACGTGACCGTATGGCCGGTGGTAAAGGAAGCCTGCCCATAGCAGGAACTGCCGTTTACATGACCTCCTACCCGCGAACAGAAGATACCAGAAGTTGGGAGCAGGCCACCGAAGAACGCGATTGGCTATACCAGACACCTGAAGAAATATTAATAAAGGCATCGAATGGGGCCAGCGATTTCGGGAACAAATTTGGGCAGCCTATCATTAGCGGTTCGGTATTAACCTTCGAGCATTTCGAAAACAACCGCAAATACGGTTTTGACAAGGTGATCATGCAGGCCGGAGGAATTGGGTTTGCAACCAAAAGAGACAGCTTAAAAGACACTCCTACCAAGGGTGATAAAGTGATACTTCTGGGGGGTGACAATTACCGCATAGGAATGGGTGGAGGAGCTGTATCATCTGTAGCTACCGGCGAATTCAAGAATGCCATTGAGTTGAATGCCGTTCAGCGTGCAAACCCTGAGATGCAGAAACGGGTTTACAATGCCATACGTGCATTGAGCGAATCAGCAGAAAATCCGATTATTTCGATACACGATCACGGTGCAGGTGGTCATCTTAATTGTCTTTCGGAACTGGTAGAAGCTACCGGGGGGAAAATAGACACTTCAAAATTACCGGTTGGCGATCCCACACTATCGCAAAAGGAAATCATCGGTAACGAATCTCAAGAACGAATGGGCCTTGTCATTCATGAAAAGGATGTTCCTTTGCTAAAGCGTATTGCTGAACGCGAACGCGCACCTATTTATGTTATTGGTGAAGCAACGGGTGATATGCAGTTTACTTTCGAAAACTCAAAAACAGGAGAAAAGCCAATCGACTGGCAACTTTCCTACATGTTTGGTAAACCACCCAAGACCGTTTTAACTGATACAACCAGAAACGAGCGTTTTGCTGAACTGGAATATGATCAATCTAAAATAGAAAGTTACCTCGAAGACTTATTGCAGCTTGAGGCAGTTGCGTGCAAAGACTGGCTCACCAATAAAGTCGACCGCTCTGTAACAGGTCGTATCGCCAAACAGCAGTGTGCCGGTCAATTACAACTGCCGCTTAATAATGTGGGAGTAATCACGCTCGATTATCAAGGCGAAAAAGGATTGGCTACTTCAATTGGTCATGCGCCCGTGGCAGCCATGGTTGATGCTGAAGCCGGATCAGTATTATCAATTGCTGAATCGCTTACCAACCTGGTTTGGGCACCGCTTACTGATCAGCTAAAAGGGGTTTCGCTGAGTGCAAACTGGATGTGGCCTGCAAAAAATGAAGGTGAAGATGCACGCATCTACAAGGCAGTAAAAGCTGCCAGCGATTTTGCCTGTGAATTGGGGATAAATATTCCGACAGGGAAAGATTCCATGTCGATGACCCAAAAATATAAAGACGGGGTGGTTTTTGCCCCCGGAACGGTCATTATTTCGGCCTCTGGTGAAGTTTCGGATGTAAGGAAGGTAGTTGAGCCTGTACTGACAAATAACCCCGAATCGATCCTCTACTTTATCGATTTTTCGAAGATGAATCGTTGTTTGGGTGGCAGTGCTTTCTCTCAGGTTATCAATAAACTGGGCAACGAAGCACCTTCAGTTGCCGATTCAAAATATTTTGCAGCAGCCTTCAATGCAATACAGAATTGTATTGAAGATAGAATTATACTTGCCGGGCACGATATTTCTTCGGGAGGATTGATCACGACTCTTCTCGAAATGTGTTTTGCAGACAATTATTCAGGAATGCAGCTTGATTTGAGTGGAATAGGTGAAGTCGACAGCGTAAAAGTATTATTTAGCGAAAACCCTGGAGTAGTCGTTCAGGTGAAAGACCCAGCCGCTTTTGAGGCTAAATTGAATGCTGCCGGTGTTAGTTATCTGCTGATTGGCAAACCCTCAGGAAGACGCCAGTTTACATTAAGGAATGGCTCCGATACATTTATTTTCGACCTGAATTCCTTGCGCGAATTGTGGTTCAAGTCGTCCTATCTGCTCGATCGCAAACAGTCGGGTGAAAAACTATCTCTTGAACGTTATCAGAACTACAAGAAGAATGAACTGATTTACGATTTTAAAGGATTTACCGGCAAAGCTGCCGATTTGGGTATAGACCTGAAACGTCGCCAACCTAGTGGAATCAAAGCTGCTATCATTCGCGAAAAAGGTGTAAACGGCGACCGTGAAATGGCATATATGATGTATCTGGCTGGAATGGATGTGAAAGATGTCCATATGACTGATCTGATTACCGGACGTGAAACACTGAAGGATGTCAGTATGATTGTTTTTGTGGGTGGGTTCTCCAATTCCGATGTTCTTGGATCGGCCAAAGGTTGGGCTGGTGCATTTAAATACAATGAAACTGCACGTCTGGCGCTCGACAATTTCTACAAGCGGGAAGATACGCTGAGTCTTGGTGTCTGCAATGGCTGTCAGCTCATGATCGAACTGGGTTTAGTATATCCAGGACGTGCTGAACAACCAAAGATGTTGCACAACGAATCCCATAAATTTGAATCGGGATTTGTGAATGTGGAGGTTCTGCCCAACAAATCCGTGATGCTTGAATCAATGGTTGGAATGAAGCTTGGCATTTGGGTCGCTCATGGTGAAGGAAAATTCAGTTTACCCCAGGAGGAATCGACATATCAGATTCCAATGAAGTACTCCAATAATTCATACCCTGGGAATCCAAATGGCTCAGATTACAATACGGCATCGCTTTGTTCCAAAGATGGTCGTCACCTGGTGATGATGCCTCATCTTGAACGTGCCTTTAAACCCTGGCACTGGCCCTATTATCCTTCGGATAGAAAGCTTGACGAGCTTGCTCCCTGGATGGAAGCCTTTGTGAATGCCCGCAACTGGATTGAAAATAAAAAGAAGTAGAACATTCATTTATTTAAGATTTCTGGCTTTTCCCTTTACCGGGAAGGCCTTTTTCCTTTTTTGTTATTTCCGCTACTCCGGTTATCTTTGACGAAGACTTAAAACCAATATTTATGCTCGAATTTTTTCAATCACTTGCCGGGTGGTACATGCAGCACATTAACTACTACACCATCACTTTATTAATGGCAATTGAGAGTTCATTTGTCCCCCTGCCATCAGAAGTTGTTATCCCTCCAGCCATTTGGAAAGCTGCTTCAGGTGAATTGAATATGTACCTGGTTGTGCTGTTTGCAACATTTGGAGCTATTTTAGGGGCAATGTTTAATTATATTATGGCAAGATGGTTGGGCAGAGTGATTGTTTACAGTCTGGTGGAATCAAAAGTAGGAAAGCTGTTTTTATTAAACCGCCATAAAGTTGAACATGCAGAAGCTTATTTTCTCAGTCATGGGAAGAGCTCTACATTCATTGGAAGGTTAATTCCAGGTATTCGGCATCTAATATCCATTCCTGCAGGACTTGCCAAAATGAACGTCGGGCAATTTGTTTTCTATACCGCATTAGGTTCGGGAATATGGCATATTATACTTGCAACTGTGAGTTATTCCGTTTATTCACAACAGGAATTATTGAAAAAATACATGAGTGAACTCTCCTATTCATTGCTTTTTGTCGGTGTTATTTTTGTAATTTACCTGATCTATAAATATAAAAAGAAAAAGCAATAAACGAACCATTTCCACTTTTACAAGGGACCTTTAAATACCTCATTAATAGGGAATTTAGTTCCTGCCCTACATCCTATTCATCTAATTCAATCCTCTCATTTTCCTTAATAACTCACCTCAAAAATCGTTTCATTAGAGATACAGGATATAACAGCTGCAACTATGAGGCAAATTTCCTAATGTTAACTAACTATTGAGGATAAATTACAGTTATTCTAAATTCTCTTTGAAAACAAAATTAAATATTAAACACTATCTTAATATAACTTACGTTTATATTTAAATACAACACCATCTATCCTTAAATAACGAAACTGCTGGCAGGAAGAAATAAATCCGGATAAACAAATCAATAGATGGTTAATAATATAAAATCTTAAAGCATGAAGAGGCTATTATTTATATTCATTATACTCTGTTTCATCACGAGTATTAATGCCAAAAACTTTTATTCACAAAAAATAGTGAGTTGTTCCACAGGAGCTTTTCACACTTTGGCAATTGATGAATCAGGCAACTTATGGTCATGGGGTTATAATTCATATGGGCAGTTAGGCGATGGAACCACTCAGGACAAATTCATACCTGTGCAGATTAAACCGGCAACAAAATTTAAAATCGTTGTCGCAGGTTATAATTATAGCATGGCCATTGACGAATTCGGAAATCTTTGGGGGTGGGGAACTAATAATACCGGTCAGCTGGGGAATTCAACCATTTCAGAAAAGAATTCTACACCAGAACTAATTAAGAGTGGTACATCATTTAAAGCTGTCTCAATTTATTATTCTCACACTCTGGCCATTGATGAATCCGGGAATCTTTGGACCTGGGGATGGAATGACAATGGACAATTAGGCGATGGTACCACTTCAGATAAGTCATCTCCTGTAAAGGTTAAATCCGGAACAAAATTTAAATCAGTATCAGCAGGTACAGCTCATAGCATGGCCATTGATGAGTCAGGGAATCTGTGGACCTGGGGAAGTAATAAGTATGGTCGGTTGGGAAATGGGACCACATCTGATAAAATCACTCCAGTCATTGTCAAATCAGGTACAAAATTTAAAATTGTATCTGCCGGATCTGGTCATAGTATGGCAATTGATGAATCGGGAAATTTGTGGGCCTGGGGTGAAAACTCTGCCAGTCAATTAGGTGATGGCCGTGATGTATACACTTCCAATCCACTGCAGATCAGATCAGGTAAAAAATTTAAATCCATATCTGCGGGATCTTCTCATAGTATGGCCATTGATGAATTGGGTAATCTATGGACCTGGGGGTATAATAGCTATGGAAAGTTAGGAGATGGCACAATTACTGAAAAACCGTTACCTGTAAAAATCAAAGAAGGCACAAAATTTTCAGCAGTATCGGCAGGATATAATCATAGTATGGCTATTGACGAATCAGGAACACTTTGGGGCTGGGGAACCAATGAAAATGGACAGTTTGCAGATGGAAGTGCTTCAGGTAAATCACTACCCGTTAATATTAAAACTGATGTGAAATTTGTATCCGTTGCCGCAGGAAATGAACACTCTCTGGCTATTGACGCATTTGGAAATTTATGGACATGGGGGGCTAATTCATACGGACAGCTGGGTGACGGAACAAAATATGGAAAGAATAGCCCGGTAAAAATAAAATCAGGAACAAAATTTAAAGCAGTTTCAGCTGGAAAGTATAACACCAGCATGGCCATTGATGAGATGGGGTTTTTGTGGACCTGGGGGTACAATTACTATGGACAACTGGGTGATGGAACCACTCAGGACAGAAACACTCCTGTGCGTATTCTGGGTGGGACGAAATTTAAAACCATATCTACTGGAGCTTCCTTCAGTATGGCTATTGACGAATCTGGAAATCTCTGGGCATGGGGTTACGGTGCTTTAGGAAACGGAATGAATTCCACTAAATCACCACCGGTTAGAATCAAATCAGGTTTAAAATTCAAGTTCGTTTCAGTATGCACAACCTATACAATGGCCATTGACCAATGGGGTAATCTATGGGCGTGGGGCTCAAATAATACGGGACAATTGGGCGATGGCACAAATACGGACAAGTCAATTCCCGTTCGAATTAAACCTGGAGTAAAATTTAAGGTGGTCTCAAACTATTATTCTCATACTTTGGCAATTGATGAATCGGGAAATTTGTGGGCTTGGGGAAGTAACGAATATGGGAAGTTAGGAATTGGAGATCTTACAGCTAAAACATTACCAGTAATGGTAAAAGCTGGTACAAAATTTAAAATGGCTGATGCAGGATCAGTTCACTCCACAGCCATTGATGCTTCAGGCAAACTATGGACCTGGGGATATAATAAAAATGGCAGATTAGGGGATGGCACCTATTCGAATGAATCCAATCCGATTCCGATTAAACCAGATACAAAGTTTAATTTTGTATCCGCAGGTTATTCACACACCCTATCCATTGATGATTCAGGAAAACTATGGGCCTGGGGATATAATGATGCCGGCCAGTTAGGTGATGGTACAGCATGGCATGATTCACCTTTGCGTATCAACACTGAAAAGCTGGCCCATAATGCATACATACACTAAATCAGCGAGGATATTCAGTCAACGAGAGTAGATTCCCATCCGGGTCCTTAAACCATGCAACTCTTGCTCCTCCTGGTGAAGTCCAGATTCTTAATTTATCCTGCTCTAAAAAATCGTATTTCTCAAAATGCACTCCTTTTAAAGCAAATGATTCAATCAGGTCTGACAGGCCATCCACATCCCAGCCTAAAACAGTAAAAGGATGTGGTACAAATTTTTCAACCGTAGTTATTCTTAGTAATGTTCCGTTCGCAAAAAATTCCAGGGCATAACTATCCTGGGATAATAACTCCAGACCCAAAATATCCCTGTAAAAGTCCTTGGCCTGTTCTTGTTTTACAGTAGGGATAAATGCTTTTAATTTTTTATCTTCCAGCATAAATTTGTTTATATTATATTTCAGATAACTAATACATTCCAGATATCCTTTCACCCCAGGTATCAACTTTACCTGGAATAAAATTTAAGTGATGAATAGGTTAGCATGAAGAAGATGTAATTCTAAATTCTATTTTCCAGTCGTGCTAATTCTGACTTCTTAACTATAAAATATTCGCCGCTTATTTCTGATAGAAAGATAATCATTCCGTCTCTTTTAGTGAAATGGAAGCTAGTAAAAGCAATACGAATATATATCCTGCAAGGATACCAAAATCGACTAAAGTGTCTGTAATCCGATATACAGGTTTTATAATTACATTAATGATGTTTACTGCATAATGAAGTGGCAAACACTTGCCAATGATTTGCGCCCAAACCGGAAGACCGTCTGTCTTGATGATAAGTCCTGTCAGAAAAACGGAAGGTAGTATAATGAGCGGAATAAATGGCAATACATGTGCCTCTTGTTTGGCGAATGTTGAAATAAAGATCCCCAGCATGACTGAGACGATGGCAAGCAGCCAGATGACTATAAATAACAACGCAATGGTTTTGGTGTCGTAACTGAGGCCAAAAAGCCATATGGATTCTGTAAGTACCGTAATGGCCTGTACCGTTGCCAGGCTGAAGTATCCGAGCGTATATCCCCCTATGATCGAAGTCTTCGAAAATCCGCCAATCATCATTCTCTCCAGTGTCCCTCTTGTTCGTTCCTGTACAAGCAAAATGGCACACAGGATAAAACTTAGAAAATGCACAATAAAAGCGCTGATAGGGATGGTATAGCTTTTTACATCAACAAAAGGAGGAAAGGTTGTGAATAAAAGCTTCAGGAAATAAATGAGAATAATTGGTCCGATGACCGAGAGGGCAAGAAAACGTCTGTCGCCCTTTAGCTGAACGAGTATCCGCCTGGCAATGATGAAGGTATGTCTCATTTCTGCTCCTCCTTCTCTTTTTCAAGCACGATGGAAAGA
>Ga0302296_1001181_pt1 | contig 19419 bp, 18 predicted proteins | sample III_Fen_N3_1_FD_194546 | JGI IMG/M metagenome (GOLD analysis project Ga0302296, IMG submission 194546) | Peat permafrost microbial communities from Stordalen Mire near Abisko, Sweden - III_Fen_N3_1 | ecosystem: Environmental > Terrestrial > Soil > Wetlands > Permafrost | place: Sweden: Abisko...
GGGCTCGAACCCATGACCTCTCGCGTGTGAGGCGAACGCTCTCCCGGCTGAGCTATGATTCCAAATACTAGAAGCGGATAACGGGAATCGGACCCGCATTTTCAGCTTGGGAAGCTGATGTTCTACCACTGAACCATATCCACGTACATTGAAGAATAAAACAAAGAAAACAAATTTTTTATCATCAATATATTTTTTAAACAAATTATTTTTTTGTACTATATCATACTACAACATTCTCATATTACTTTCAATTGTTTATTCTGTTTTATTTTTTTCACAATCAAAATTAATATTCTTTCTTAATTCCTCAGTTCCTATAGAATAGCACGCCCGTAATTCCTGAAGCATACTCGTGTAGAAAGAAACTGCTGAAGCCTGCCGTTCTTTTGCTATCTGAGTACCTCTTTGTGTATAAAATTTATCATATAGTTTTTCTAATTTAAATTTATATTCCTGGAAAAAAGAAGGCGTTACATCATATGTACCGTCTAATACTTCACCCTTTTCATCTAATGAGTATAAGGGTTCCAAAACTTGTGCTTTATATGAAAATGTTCTTGCAATACCAAGTGTTCCTGCTACATCCAGTTTATCGGCATCGAATAAAATTTTAGCCTCAATACTTGCTGGAAGATTATCATTTCGAAATCTGTGTGTCAGGATACAATCCCTTATATGCAAAGCCATTTCTTCCTCTACACCAATGTTTCTCAAATAATGATATGCTTTTTCACTCCCAAATCTAGCATGGCATACTTTTGGATTTTTAAATTGTTCCTCTCTTCCTATATCATGAAGCAGACATGCAATAATTAGTACATCCATGTTAATTTGATTGGTTCTATTTAATTCTTTGAGACTTTCGTTTTTGTCAGCATCATTTTCTGTTTTTGCAATATCCAGTGCCATATATAAAACTCTGTAAATATGTTCCTTATCATGCGCACTGTCTTTCATACAATTCAGCATATATTGTTCTATTTTTTTATACAATTCAGTTGTCATTTAATCTCCAATAAAAAATATAGTTACACTCAAATTAAATCCATTGCATCCGATACACTTTTTACGCCAATAAGCTTAATGCCTTTGATATTTTTAACACTTTCCAGATTAACCTGAGGCAGGATGCAGGTAGTAAATCCTAGTTTTTTTGCCTCCTGGACTCTTTGTTCCGCCATACTGACTGCTCTGACTTCACCACTGAGGCCGATTTCACCGAAAGCAATAATTTTTTCATCTATGGCCCGATTTTTAAAACTGGAAACAACTGCCAGCGCAATACCCAGATCTACTGCTGGTTCCACAACCTTCATTCCACCTGCGATATTTACATAGGCATCACAGTTTGACATTTGAAGGCCTACTCTTTTTTCCAATACCGCCATAAGCAGATTTACTCTGTTAAAGTCAGTACCGGCTGCCTGCCTTCTTGGAAATCCAAAATTGGTGCCACAGACCAGTGCCTGAATTTCTATTAAAATTGGTCTTGTTCCCTCCATGGAACAGGCAACAATAGAACCGCTTGCCCCTTCCGGCTTACCATTTAGCATAAATTCAGATGGATTCTGTACTTCTATCAGACCAGCCTGCCTCATTTCAAAAACGCCGATTTCATTTGTAGAACCAAACCGATTCTTAACTCCTCTGAGGATTCGGTAAGAAGCGTGTCTGTCTCCTTCAAAATACAAAACGGTATCTACCATATGCTCCAACACTTTAGGCCCCGCAACTGCTCCGTCTTTTGTAACATGACCTACAATAAAAATAGAAACCCCCAGCCCTTTTGCTATCTGCAACAGTACTGAAGTTGACTCCCTTACCTGGGAAACGCTGCCTGGTGCAGCTGTAACCATTTCATTGTACATGGTCTGTATCGAATCAATAACAACCACCTCCGGCATTAGCCTTTTGATGGTTTCTTCAATAATTTCAAGATTAGTTTCGCATAAGAGCATCAGGAAATCAGAAAAATTTCCTATTCTGTCAGCACGAATTTTTATCTGTTTTAGGGATTCCTCACCAGATATATACAGAACTTTTCTATTATCTGTTGATAGGTTTCTACAGGCCTGGAGTAACAGTGTGGATTTACCAATACCCGGGTCTCCTCCCACTAAAATCAGGGAGCCAGGTACTATTCCACCTCCAAGTACTCTGTCCAGTTCTTCTATTCTGGTGGAAACTCTTTCGTCCTCGGACATGACAACAGAAGAAAGCGTTACTGGTTCTCTGCGTTCTGCTGGTGTTTTTGTGCGTTTTGTTCCACCCATGCCTTTTTCTGTTACAGATACGGTTTCTTCCACAAATGTATTCCATTGCTTACAGCCGGGACACTGACCCAGCCATTTTGATGCTTCAAATCCACATTCCTGACAGAAAAAAACTGTTGTCTTGCCTTTTGCCATTGTATCCCCCTGCACTGTATTATCTTAAAATAAAGCTACTCATGAAAAAGGTCGGGGGGTATTCACCCACCCGACCTGACTTTTTTTATTTTTTTATTAAAATGCTAATTTCTTTTCCATTCATAAATTCAGCACTAACGTTAATCTTTCCACCTAGACCTGTATTCATCTTGCCAATATTTTCGCCATCCAGAAAAACTTCATATTCAGTTTCATCTTCCAGACCAATGATAAGCTGGGCATCTTCGTCCCCTTCTACTAAAAAGGACACACCATCAACTGTTTCATGAAAGCTGTTAACGCTTGTCCCTGGAACGGATTCATAAGAAAACATACCATTTTTTTCCAGCTTTGTCATGTGTTTCGAAGTCTTTACCTTGTATAAATCTCCGCCATGCTTAAAGTCTTCCAATTTGGCCTTTTCTTCTAATTTGTGATTTCCAAAACTTATTGTTCCATCTTTCTCTGAACGAAGTAACTGTTCTACGACTGCCATCTTTCTATGTCCTCCCAGGTATATTCTTCCTATTCCTTGATCAGATTACAAACAATCTAATGCTATCTGTCAAGGCTTTACAGAACCCTTTTTTATTTTAAAATTCTTTAAACTCTCTGAATCCATATACTTTTCTTACTGTTTCAATACATTTTCTTTAAAAAGCGTCGCTATGTACCATTAATAATACACAATTAATTATTAGCAACTCTAATATATCATTTTTTGGTGGAAAAAACAATTTCTTTATTCTTAATTCCTACGGTTACTTTATCGCCAGCTTTGATTTTTCCTGCAAGAATTTCTTCTGCCAGTTTATCCTCGATAACGGTCTGAATAGCACGTTTTAAAGGTCTCGCACCCATTTTCAGATCTGTATATTTTTCTACAAGATATTCCTTTACACCTGAAGTAATTGTTAATTCCATGTTCATCTGTTTCTGGCAGCGTCTGGAAAGGTTTCTTGACAGCAGGGTAACAATCTGGGTCATATTAACCTTGTTTAAAGCATGAAATACTATAATTTCATCAATACGGTTAATAAATTCCGGTTTAAATAATCTTTTTACCTCTTCCATTACCCCATTCTTCATCTGGGTATATTCCTGGCTCTGTGAGGTAACTGCTGAAAATCCAAGGTTCTTTGGTTCTACAATTTTCTGGGCCCCTGCATTGGAAGTCATAATAAGTATGGTGTTTTTAAAACTTACCTTGCGTCCCTTGGAATCCGTAATATGTCCGTCATCAAGTACCTGGAGCAGTACATTGAATACATCAGGATGTGCCTTCTCAACTTCATCAAACAGGATAACACAATATGGTGTTTTTCTAACTTTTTCGCTTAATTGACCACCTTCGTCAAAACCAACATAGCCCGGAGGTGAACCTATCATCTTTGAAACAGAGTGTGGTTCCATATATTCAGACATATCTACGCGGATTAAGGCATTTTCCGTACCAAACATAACTTCAGCCAAGGCTTTACTTAATTCTGTTTTTCCAACACCTGTTGGACCTAAAAACAAGAATGACCCGATTGGTCGATTTGGATCCTGAAGACCCACACGGCCTCTTCTCATGGCTCTGGATACTGCCGCCACTGCTTCTTCCTGACCAATAACTCTCTGATGCAACAGACTTTCCAGTTTTAAAAGTTTTTCACTTTCTTTTTCTGCCAGTTTCTTTACAGGAACTTTAGTCCAGGTGGACACAATGCCAGCAATATCGTTTTCATCTACTACATATACCTGTTCTGCCTGTTTTTTTTCATAATGGGCGAAAGATTTTTCATATTTTTTCTGAACACTTTCCAGTTCTGCTTTTGCTTCTCTGGCAGATGCAATATCTCCATTTTTCAAGTGTTCTTCTAATTCAGTTTCCAGTTCTTTCATCTGGGTTTTCATCTGTGATAATTTCTCAGGCATATTAAGTTTGCTTAGGCGAATGGCGCTGGCTGCTTCATCAATGAGATCAATTGCTTTATCCGGAAGATTTCGATCATTAATATAACGTTTGGAAAGTTTTACAGCAGCTTCAACTGCTTCCTGTGTAATAGTAACTTTATGATGCTGCTCATATTTATGTTTAATGCCATTTAAAATATCTATAGCTTCTTCTTCTGTAGGTTCTTCTATGATAACAGTCTGGAATCTACGCTCTAAAGCGGCATCCTTTTCAATGTACTTACGGTATTCCGAAATAGTTGTAGCTCCAATCAATTGGATTTCACCTCTGGCAAGGGAAGGCTTTAATATATTAGAAGCATCAATTGCTCCCTCTGCTCCACCGGCACCAATTATTGTATGAATTTCGTCCAGAAAAAGTATAATATTTCCATCATCAATTACTTCTTTGATAACTTTTTTGATTCGTTCCTCAAATTCACCACGGTATTTACTTCCAGCTACCATGGCTGATAAATCCAGAGTTACTACTCTTTTTCCTTTTACGGTATCTGGTACCAGATCCTGTACAATTCTGAGGGCAAGGCCTTCTGCAATGGCTGTTTTTCCAACACCGGGTTCACCTATCAGACAGGGATTATTTTTTGTTCTCCTGCTTAATATCTGAATAACTCTTTGTATTTCATCATTTCTTCCGATGACAGGGTCTAGCTTGTCATTTTTTGCAAACTCAGTTAAATCTCTGCTGTACTGGTCAAGGGTAGAAGTGGTTTCCTGCTTTTTCTTTTTTACCTGTTTTGCCAGATCTTCTTTAAATAATCCAGGATCCTGACCAATGGCAAGTAAAGTATCCACATAAAGTTTCTGTACCTGTACTCCCATGGTATTTAACAGTCTGACTGCAACGCAATCACTATCCCTCAATAATGCCAGCAGAATATGCTCCGTTCCTGTCAGTTCAGTATCAAATCTCTTGGCCTGATTGTGGCTTTCTTCCAAAAGACGGTAAGCCCTTGGTGAATATCCATCTTTTTCCACAATAGCAACAGGTCCATGATCCGGTGCAATCAGTTCATTAATCATTTCCAGAATTTTTCCGGCTTCTACACTGTTTGATACCAGTACGGTTGCTGCCACCCCGGTTTTTTCTCTTAAAAGTCCCAGCAGAATATGCTCGGAACCAATGTAATTATGTTTCAATTTCTTCGATGCTGCTTCTGCCATTTGAAGTGCAGTTTTTGCTTTATCTGTAAATTGCGGCATTTTTAGAATCCTCCGTAATCTTCGTATATTTCATCAATGAGTTCGTGTACTTCTTCTTTTGTAATATTTTTACAGCTTCCCTTAGCAAGTATTACCCGAAGTTCCGCCTGCATCTGGCTTAATGCCTGCAGCCTGTCAATATCAATGGCAATTACCGCACCTCTTCTTCTATCGACTTTAACAAATCCTTCTTGTTTTAAAACAGTATAGGCTTTGTTAACCGTATGCATGTTAATTCCAATAGAATCTGCAAGTTGCCTTACAGATGGAAGCGGATCACCCTCCTGATATTTAGAGGTGGCTATGCCAAGTATAATCTGATTTCTCAGCTGTATATAGATTGCCTCTTCACTGTTAAAATCAATTTCGATAATCATCACCTGGATTCACCTTCTTTTCCGTCAGCTGTTATATTTATGGTATAACAGTGTTCCCAGTATGTCAATAAAACAGTTATGAAATTATTATAAAAAAATTGTCAGCTACAGTTTGATGGGTTATCTGATAAAAAAAGATAACATTTCAGTAGCTGTAACCGACAGTTTTCAATTAATCAAATTTATCACCATGGAGAAACAAAAGTTCCATATCTTCTTCATCGTCTGCTGTGTCCGTAAATGCTGGGGTTTTGAGCTTTTTCTCAACCGATGTTACTTCTTTTGATGGAACTGTGGATTCCAGCTCTTCATCGTCATCAGAGTATTTTTTAACTTCTACTGGTTTTACGGTAGAAACCTTAGTTGCAGTTCTTACTCCCTGTTTGCCCAGCTGTTTGCCCGGTTGTACGCTACCTGCTCTTTTGGTTTTAGTTATATTTCCACCTTTAACGCTATTATTCAGATTTTTTATTTTTTTCTTATATGCCTGATTGTCTTTATTATCAACATAATCAGTTAATCTTAGATATACAAAGGTTCCTATGATAATAACCAGAATAAGAATCTGTATTACCCAAAGAAGTGTTTTATCATTTGATTTTGCCTTAGTATCGGAAGTTACTGTAATTGATCCATCAGCTGCTACCGTCGTAGGTTCTGTCTGGGAAGTATCTGTTGTAGTATCTGCGGTTCCTGTATCGCCGGAAACTGCTGCATCGGTGCCTGTTGCATCCGTAGCAGTATCTCCTGTAGTTGAACCAGTGCTTGTATCCCCTGTTGCATTTCCTGTGGTTGTGTCAGTTACCACTGGTTGATCAACCACTAGAAAATCAGACAAAACATATCCCGTAGTCTCACTGCCATTAAAGGTTAGTTTAATCTTATACCAAAGTTTACCAGCTGTATCTGTCTCTTCGCCAATAACAGTTACTGATTCTCCCTTATCCGCAGATGCAATCATCTCAGCAGACGTTGTTGCCGCCTCACGAACCCGGACCCCGTTGTTTTGAACAACTGCACCACGTTCAGTGTAGTCTGATGCCGTCGCAGTTGTTGCTGTTGTGGCTCCAGTTCCTGTTGTTGTTCCTGTTGTTGTTCCTGTTGTTGTTCCTGTTGCTGCTGTTGTTGTAGTTGTTGCTGCAGGTGTCGCTACCGTAGTATCAACATCACCATTTTGCAGATAATCTGACCATATATATCCTTCCACCAACGATCCATCTAAAACAAAATTAACACAACTCCAGTCTCCACTGGTTCCCGTTATGGTTACATTCATTCCTTTTGAAAGGCTGGTCAAAAGTTTACCTGTTGTTGCAGCCTGGTCACGAACCCATACACCATCTGCTATAATTGTAGCAATTTGAGTAGTTTCTGCGGTGGTTACTGTTATAGTAGAAACAGTAGCGGTTGTAGTAACAAGATCTGATCGAATAAAACCTTTGGTGTTGGCATCAACATAAACCTGGTACCACACATAACCATCTGCTGCGGTTACTTTGCCGATGATGTCCACTGTACTTCCTTTTGTAACGCTGCCAAGAACAGTACTTACGGAATTGGCATTCTCTCGGATTTTCACGCTAGTAGCAGTTACTGTTCCATCAACTGCCTGGCTGATAAAAGAAGACTGCACAAAACAAAGAATAACCAGTGCCAGAAGGCATCCAGGCATCCATTTATGCATTTTTTTAATGATTTTTTCACTAAAGTTTCCACTGCTTTTCTGTTTTCTCTTCATTATGTACCTTCTCATACATCTTTCCGACAATCCCACAAATGTCTATGTTTCCTCAGGTTACAAATCATATTCCACCAAGGTTTCCGGCTATTTTTTTAATCCGGGTTTATTATTCGTAGCGTTTTTGTTATCATTACCACCCATTCCTGGTAAAAGTTTCTTGTTTTGAGTGTGATCCACTGGTGTTTTTCCAGACGCTTCGCATTTGGGACACAGATTTCCGAAACGAATACTGGCTCCACAGACTTCACAATGTAAAAAAGCTCTGGAATCAGCGGTTACCTCAAGTCTTGACTCCCGAAGCATCTGTCTGATAGATCTTTGATCCACTCCGGTTTCTTCCGATATCTGTGCCGCCGTAGTGCCTTTATGTATCTCAATATAGTTCCGTACTTTTCCATAATCATCAAAAGCAATTGCCTTACATTTTTCGCACTGGTATTCCCCAACGCCTTTGAAAATCATCTTACCACCGCATTCGATGCATGCTTTCGGTCTATGATATATATCAATTTCCAGTAAGTTATCCATAAATTTCGCCCCCTGTTGCTTCCTTTGTGGTTCCTTTATGCTTCGTCAATGGCCTTTCCAATATCATTACGCATATATTTGTTTTCAAATTCGATCCATTTTACTGCTTCATATGCATTTGCTCTGGCTTCTTTTAGGTTGGAACCTTTGGCTGTAATTCCAAGGACGCGTCCTCCATTGGTTACGATACCACTCTCTGTCATTTTTGTTCCGGCGTGAAAACAGTAAAATCCGTCTTTGTTGTCAAAATTTTCCAGTCCATTGATAACAAAACCCTTTTTATAATCCACTGGGTATCCTTCTGATGCCAAAACCACACAAACTGCTGCATTATCCTCGAACTGAAGATCAATCTCATCAAGTTTTTGGTCAATACAGGCTTCCAGAACTTCAATAATATCGTTTTTCATCCGCGGTAGAACTACCTGTGCTTCCGGGTCGCCAAATCTTGCATTGTATTCTAAAACCTTTGGTCCTTTTGGCGTAAGCATAAGTCCAAAGAAAATAATTCCCTTAAACTCTCTGCCTTCAGCTGCCATCGCATCAACCGTAGGCTGATAAACATATTCATTACAAAAATCATCTACTTCTTTTGTATAAAAAGGGCTGGGAGAAAAAGTTCCCATTCCGCCAGTATTTAATCCCTGATCTCCGTCTTTTGCACGCTTATGATCCTGGGCAGAAGTCATGGTTTTTATAGTTTTTCCATCTACGAAGGATAAAACAGATACTTCCCGTCCCGTCATGAATTCTTCAATAACCATTCGGTTTCCTGCACTTCCAAACTGCTTGTCCAGCATAATGGACTTTACTCCTTCTACTGCTTCCTGCTTATTCTGGCATATCAGAACACCTTTTCCAAGTGCCAGTCCATCTGCTTTCAATACAATTGGATAATCAGCTGTTTCCAGATAGAGGATGGCCTCCTCAGGATTGTCAAAGTTTTCATAAGCCGCTGTTGGAATGTTATACTTTTTCATAAGGTCTTTGGAAAAAGCCTTGCTACCTTCCAGAATTGCTGCATTCCGGCGAGGTCCAAAAGTTCTGATACCAGCTTTTTCAAGTTCATCCACCAAGCCGCCCACCAAGGGATCATCAGGTCCTACGATAACCAGATCAATGGATTTTTCTTTGGCATAAGCCGCTATTTTATCAAATTCCATGACCGGTATGGGTGCACACTCTGCCAAAAGGCTAATGCCTGCGTTTCCGGGTACACAATATAACTTGTCAACCTTTGAACTTTTTGCCGCACACACTGCTAAAGCGTGTTCTCTGCCGCCGCCACCTACAATTAAAACCTTCATCCGTAACTCCTATCTGCTGCTGAATATGATATGAAATTTCATTTTTATATTTCATTTTTTACAGTTACTGTCAAACTCAATTGTAATATTCTTATTGCAATATCTTTATTGCCGTATCTCTATTGTAATATTCTTATTGCAATAGAGATATGGTATTATCTATTACCTGTATCCTGCCCCTGGCAAATAAATCAATGGCTTCAGGTAAAATTGTCCACTCTGCCTGTTCCATAACACGCCTTTGGAGCGTTTCTGCAGTATCTCCATCCAAGACCAAAACAGGTTTCTGTAAAATAATAGGACCGGTATCCGTGCCTTCATCAACAAAATGAACTGTGGCACCAGTTACTTTAACTCCTCGCTTTAATGCTCCCTCATGAACTTTTATCCCATAATACCCCACTCCGCAAAAGGACGGTATCAGGGAAGGATGTATATTCATAATACGGTTTGGATATTTTTCAATCATCTCTTTTGGAATAGCAACCAGAAAACCTGCAAGAACTATAAGATCCGGATGCATTTCCTCTACTGCTTCCAAAAAAGCCTGATTAAATTCGTTTCTGTCAGAAAAATCTTTTGGCGAAATGCACTTTGCATCGATTCCGGCATTTTTTGCTCTCTCCAGACCATAGGCTGCTTTATTATTGCTTATCACTCGGATAATTTCAGCATCTGTTATTTTTTTGTTTTCAATTGCATCCAGAATGGCCTGTAAATTAGTGCCACCTCCTGATACACAGACAACAATTTTTAGCATAAGATAACTCCTTTTTCGCCGTTTTCAATCTTTCCGACTATCCAGGATTTTTCTCCTGCTGCTTCTATGGCTTTTACAGTTTTTTCTGCATCAGCAGGATTAACTGCCAGCATCATGCCTACACCCATATTATAGGTATTGTACATCATCTCATCTTCAATTTTTCCGGTTTTCTGTAAAAGTTTAAAAATCGCTGGAACTTCGTAGCTTTTTAAATCAATTACCGCACGTACTCCATCCGGAAGCATACGTGGAATATTTTCATAAAAACCACCGCCTGTAATATGGCTGCAGGCTCTGATTGTAACACCATTTTCTTTTACGCTCTTAAGCGCTTTTACATAAATCTTGGTAGGCTCTATCAGCGCTTCTCCTAATGTTTTTCCAAGTTCGTCATAATAAGTATTCAGGTTTTCTTTGGTCATATCGAATACTTTACGAACCAGAGAAAATCCGTTGCTATGAATTCCTGAGGATGCAATGGCTACAATTACATCACCGTCTTTTAATTCTTTACCGGTAATAAGATCTTTTTCATCAACCACACCAACTGCAAAACCTGCAAGGTCATATTCGTCTTCAGGATAAAATCCCGGCATCTCAGCAGTCTCGCCACCGATTAAGGCTGCTCCCGACTGAATACATCCATCTGCCACACCTTTTACGATGGTTGCTATTTTTTCAGGAAAGTTTTTACCGCAAGCAATATAATCCAGGAAAAATAATGGTTCGCCACCGGCACATGCAATATCATTCACACACATGGCAACACAGTCAATACCTATTGTATCATGTTGATCTAACAGAAACGCCAGTTTTAATTTTGTTCCCACGCCGTCTGTTCCCGAAACCAAGGTTGGTTTTTCCATTCCCTTGAACTTTTCCATGGAGAAGGCTCCTGAAAAACCTCCTATACCTCCAAGCACTTCAGGTCTCATAGTTTCTTTTACGTGTTTTTTCATTAATTCTACTGATTTATAACCAGCTTCAATATCAACGCCTGCGTTTTTGTAATCCATTTTTTCTTTTCCTTTCCTATTCGGGAATTCATTTATCGATTACTTATTCATCGATTATTCATTCATTTCTTGTTTATTCTTCGATTTCTCAATCATCGATTATTCATTCGGAATTATTTTTCCATGAATTTTTTAAATCCAAGTTCCTGAAGTTTTGCATCCTTTTTCTGAACGGTTTCTTTCAGTGTCTGGGAATAAGCCTTAATTTTTTCTAATAGAGCTTTATCAGAGGTAGCAAGAATTTTTGCGGCAAGAATACCTGCATTAGCTCCTCCATTAATTGCAACCGTAGCTACCGGTATGCCTGAAGGCATCTGCACGATGGAATAAAGTGAATCTACTCCCCCAAGGCTAGTAGTATGCATAGGAATGCCTATAACCGGCATTGGGAAAATCGCTGCACACATACCTGGTAAATGTGCTGCCATACCAGCGCCTGCAATGATTACTTTAAAGCCTTTGTTTTCAGCGCTGTTTGCATATTCAAAAAATACGTCAGGTTCTCTGTGTGCTGAAATTATTGTCATCTCATAGGAGATTCCCATTTCTTCTAAAATTTCTGCAGCCTTCGCCATGATTGGCATATCTGAATCACTTCCCATTACTATTCCTACCTGTGCCATAACATTCCTCCTGATATTTACCCATTTTTATTGATAACATTGTTTGTAACGCTTTAACATGTTAAAATATGCCTGTCTAATTTTACTAAAAAACTGTTTGTTTAGTCAACTGTTAATACCTACGATTTATGGCCGTTTTGGAATGGTTTTTAATACACTTTACCCAAGCAAAACAGAGGTTTTATTCATTAAAAGCTTCATTCAGCTTCTGACAGCCATCCAGTACAAATCTGCCCCTAATAATAATCGGAATTCTTTCTCCTTCAACTGTAACAGCAGTGAGTTCCCCTAACTCATCATAGGGAATGGTGATATCTGTATGACAGTTAAAATAAGCTTTTTTAGAATCTTTTTTCCGCAAAATAGAAACCGAATTATCTCTTGCCACAATTTCTTTTCCATTAGGATTAAAAACTGCCACGTCCTCACTATGGGAATAGCAAGTGTCTCCAACTGCAAAATGGGGACCCATTTTTTCAGCAATCAGTATTGGCATCTTATCTGCCATATTAAATTTTTTTGTGACCATATAGGCGGTTGTGTTGGTTCCTATTGCGAATTCTCCCATAGGGATACTTTCATGGTGAAACAGCACGTTATCCTTTATATATTTACGATTTTCATCTTCTTTTTTAAAATTGGTGCAGGTATAATCCGTAATCATTCCATCGGTAAAGGAAATTGTAAGATTCTCATATTTCAATTCATTTAAAAAGACTTCAGTTACATGTAGTATTCCTGTAGTTCCTTCCAGTTTTGGTGAAGTAAAAACTTCTCCCACGGGAATATTAACATCTGCCACACAGTTTTCGAAAATGGTTTCTTTTTCAGGATGCTCCAGTTTTCTTAGCGCCACCACCAGATTGGTCCTGTTTTCGCCCATTCCTTTTATTTCCACATGCTCTGCCTTATCCAGTGTCTGAATGATGGTATCCTGAATCTGACCATATAAATCAGCATCCAGTGTATTGATCCTGATTACTTCATCAAATATTTCCTGAAAGTTTTCACCAATGGCTGGAACCGGAAATGCAATAATGGTAAAGCTTCTCTCTTCACCTTTAATATATTTGTTCACAAGATCACCTGATTTAATTGCATATTCAACAGACAGTTTTTGCTGAATATCGCTTAGTTCACAGGCTTCCTTTTTATTTTGGGGTTCAAAAGGTTCTTCTCCAAACACTTCAATCACTGCCGGACCACCAAAAAGAGCTGCCTGCTCTTTATTTTTTTCATAAACTTTCTTTAAAACTTCCAGTCGGCGGTTCATATATAGTTTATCAAAAAACAATGCTTTATCTTCTTTATGGTCAAAATCATATTGTTTATTTGGATTTGCTCCATAATAGCCTATTTTTGACATTCCGTTTTTATGAAATGCGCTGACAGGAGAACGATAAATGGTAGGCTTTAGATTCATAGCTCCGAAATTCTCAATAGCCTGTTTAACGACTCTCTCAAAACCAAGTGTGTACCGGATATTTACCACTTTTTTTCTGGTGATGTCCTTATTCCCAAGTATGAACCCTTTTCTGTAGCCTTCTGTATAAGTATCGGCCATTTTTCTTACGGTTTCCTGAGGCAGGGCTGCTATATATTTTGAAGTTTCGATTTCATTTGCAGTAATATATTCACCAAATTCAAAAAGATATTCAGGATTATCCAGATTACCGTTCATTATAATGTGAGTAGCAAAATCACCCTGTGGCTGAATCTGCTGTATAATTCTGTTTTCAATTTCTTCTTCAGCGTAATCGCTGAAAAACCAGTATACAATTTGTCTGATATCTTCGTAAGGAGGCTCTTTCATTTCTTCTTCATAGCTAAAATAAAAGCTGTGATATATTTCCAGAAACAACTCCAGTCTGACAACAAAAAAGTAATCTTCTCCTTCAAAAGCACTGACTATAAGGCTTCTTAACTCACAATAAAGAAATGACAAAATTCTGCCATATTCTTCTCCCATTGTTGCTACTGAAAAAACAGGGTTCCCGTAACTATTTTTATAATTTTCCGGCAGAATATCTTCATATAATGCCCTGTTTTCTTTCTGAAGTTCTTCCATGGTTCTGGCTTTGCAGACAAATCCGTCCTGCGTACGTCTTACTTCTAACTGTTCTTTAAGTGAACCCATTTCTAATAGAAAGTTGCTGATTTTTTGAAAGTAATCCAAAAAAGGAGCCTGTATTACGGTTTCATTTCCTATTTCGCGGATACGGTCCATTGCCAGCTGATAACGCTGTGTAATAAAATTTTTTTCATTTTTCATGATCCATACGCTCCTGCAAATAATATGAGACTTATCAGAACAAGTACCAAAACATTAAATGTCATTCCTAGTATTGGAAATATGCGGTAAGTATCTCTTTTACGTAGTGCAAAAAACGCCAGACTGACTCCCACAAAGGAAAAAATCATGGCTAAAATCATAGCCGCGCCATATTGCATTTTAGCAGTTCCTTTTGCAAGAAAAGTCATATACACAGATACACCAATAGCCGTTAAGGATATAATACCCAAAACGGTTGACATAACTCCATTGGTTGGATGGTTCTTATTGGTAAAAATATAATTATGTTTGTGGCCCATAAAAGCCTCCAATGTTATTTATGATACCGTCAAATGTTTGCCGGCTCATTATTAATGGGCATTTTCAAATTGAAAACGCCCATCTGTTTCTAAAATAAAAGTTTAGATTTGCTTGCGTTCAATTTAGCTCCGCTAAAAATCAAAACGATTCCACTAGTAATACCGAGAACTATATAAACGATTCCAAGTATTATATTCCAGATGCCTGCACCTCGCATTAACTTATAAATCTTTTCATTCATAAACAATACCTCGCTTATTTTCTACTTCACACCATATTGTTCGTAGTATGTATCAATTGCTGCTTTCAAACTGTCATCAATATATACTTTACCGTTGATTTCATTGTTATACAGATATTCTACCACTTCTGCCATAGTTACGATAGCAGTAGTTTTCAGACCATAAGTTTCCTGTAATTCCTGAAGTGCACTTACTTCTGCTTTTCCTTTTTCCATACGGTCAACCGAGATAACCAGTCCAACAACATTTTCTGCTCCCTGGGCTTTTAAAATAGGCATAGTTTCATCAATGGATTTACCTGATGTGGTCACATCTTCAATAAAAATAATCTTATCTTCTTTTGATATAGGACTTCCCAGTAAAATTCCGGTATCTCCATGATCTTTTTCTTCTTTTCGGTTTGAGCAGTAACGGATGTCTTTTCCATAAAGATTGCTGATGGCCATGGTTGTGGCTACCGTAAGAGGGATTCCTTTATATGCCGGTCCAAAAAGCACATCAAAATCCACACCGAATTTGTCATTTATGGCTCTCGCGTAATATTCACCCAGTTTAACCAACTGACTTCCCGTTCTGTAAAATCCTGTATTTATAAAAAAGGGGGTCTTTCTTCCACTTTTTGTTACAAAATCACCAAACTTTAAAACATTACATTCTACCATAAATTCAATAAACTCTTTTTTGTACTGTTCCATTCTTTACTCCAATCCGTTTCTTTAAATAATTTTATAATTTATTCTTTATGTAATTTATTCTTTATGTAATTTATTCTTTTGATAATTTTATCTTTTTGCAATTGCGGTTGAAATGTCTTCCACCATATCCAGTACTGCTTGTCTGGAAGCATCTGCATAATTTTCAGGTGAAAATCTTTCTTTATATGGAGCTGACTGGTATGCTGCAATAATTCCTCGTGAAGAATTAACAATAGCTCCTAGTCCGTCCTCATTAAAGAAATGCACCAGGTCTGCGCCTTTACCACCCTGAGCTCCATAACCTGGAACTAGAATATAGGCTTTTGGCATAACTTTACGAAGTGCCTTTCCCATTTCAGGATAGGTTGCGCCAACCACAGCACCTACAAAGCTGTAATTGTCTCCCATAAGGGTTTCTCCCCATTCTGCTATTTTTTCTGCAACTTTTTCATAAAGTGGTTTTCCATCAATCAGCTGATCCTGAAATTCCCCGCTACTTGGGTTGGAAGTTTTAGCCAGAATAAAAATTCCTTTTTGCTCCTGTCTGCATACATCCAGAAATGGAGTGATACCATCTGAACCCAGATATGGGTTTACCGTAGCAAAATCTTCATTAAATCCATAATAAGAATGGCTTCCTACCTGCGCTCTTCCCAAATGTCCAACAGCATATGCTTCTGATGTGGAGCCTATATCCCCACGTTTCACGTCACCAATTACTATAAGATCTTTTTCTTTACTATAGTCTACGGTTTTTTGAAAAGCAATGAGACCTTCGATACCAAACTGTTCATACATGGCGATCTGAGGTTTTACCGCAGGAATCAAATCATAAGTTGCATCAATAATTCCTTTGTTATACTGCCAGATAGCTTCACCGGCACCTTTTAAAGTTTCTCCGTATTGTTCGAAGGCTTTTTTGGTAATATACTCAGGAATAAATTTCATCATAGGATCTAATCCCACTACAATAGGAGCATTTGTTTTCTGAATTTTTGCTACAAGTTTATTAATCATTCTGTCAGACCTTTCTTATTACAGTATATTCCGATTTTCATAGGAAAAGCGTTGCCCTATAGTTCAACGCCTTTCAAATCTTTCATTACATAACTGTTTTCTATATAATATTCAAATTTATCCCGATCAATCCAATCGCAATTTCCAAATTCTTCTGTTAATACAAACTGGGATTCGTCAGAATCTGTACTGCAAAGATAAGCAATTCCGACGCAATGGGTATCTCCAATGACCATAGACCAGGTATAAATGATTTTATCAATAGACCCATCTACACCCAGACGTTCTCTAATTAATCTGAGCACCGAGTCATCTGGTGCTTCGCCAAAAGATACCTCTCCATCTATGAATTCCCATACAAAAGGATCTGGAATACGGTCGTCAACCCAACGTTTGATTACCAGATATTTATCATCTTTCTTAATAATACCTTTCACATACAAACAAGTATTTGGCACAGCAATTCCCCCTTATTTACTTAAAAAATTATACCGTTTCAAGTGTTCTGCTGTCAACATACTTCTTGATATTCGATGCATTAACATGTTTGGTAAAAGAATCACCTGTGACAGATACCAGTGTGGGAGCCTGCATAACTTCATAGCGCGCAGCCAGTTCCATGTTTTCCTCTGCATCTATTAATACATATTTTTCATCCTTCAGATAGTCTTTGGCGAGCTTGCAATTTGGACAGGTTTTTGTTGTAAAAAGGTATTTAATATCAGAAGGAGCCTGTATATCTACCTGCACTTTATTCTCATAATCCGATAAAGTAACCACTGTACTCAAGGGTCTCTTTAAAGACGAGTTATTAATATCATAAACAGTTCTGTTTCCATATTCCTGGAGTTTTCCATCATTCCAGTTCTGTACTGGACGGTAATATCCTGTGATACGGCTGTATACTTCAGTTTTTTCGCCGCAGTAAGGGCACTCTTTCACTTCTCCAGCCAGATATCCATGCTCTTTGCAGATAGAATAAGTAGGCGACAGGGTATAATATGGCAATTTATAATTATCAGAAATTGTCTTTACAAGGTTGGCTGCTGCTTTCCAGTCTGGTAGTTTTTCGCCTAAAAAGGCATGAAAAACAGTACCTGAGGTATATAAAGTCTGAAGATCGTCCTGAATATCCAGCGCATCAAAGATATCTGAGGAAAACTCCACTGGTAAATGTGAGGAATTGGTATAATATGGCGTATCTCCAGCTTTTCCAGCGGTTTTAATAGCCGGCCATTTCTTCTTGTCGTGTTTTGCAAGACGATAAGTTGTACTTTCTGCCGGTGATGCCTCAAGATTATATAAATCGCCATATTTCTCCTGGTAATCAGAAAGACGTTTTCTCATATGGTTAAGAACTTCTTTGGTAAATTCCTGAGTCTTTTTATCTGTCATATCAGCTCTAAGCCAATTTGCATTAAGGCCCACTTCATTCATGCCAATAAGACCTATAGTTGAAAAATGATTGGAAAAACTACCAAGATAACGTTTAGTATATGGATATAAACCTTCTTCAAGAAGTTTGGAAATTACTTCTCTTTTTATTTTTAAGGAACGGGCAGATATATCCATCATTTTATTAAGACGTTTGTAAAAATCATCTTTATTGGAAGACAAATAAGCAATTCTTGGCATGTTAATTGTTACAACGCCTACACTTCCCGTGCTTTCTCCTGATCCGAAGAAACCACCGGTTTTTTTGCGAAGTTCACGCAAATCCAGGCGAAGTCTGCAGCACATACTGCGTACGTCACTTGGCTCCATGTCGGAATTTATAAAGTTCGAAAAATATGGAGTTCCATATTTTGATGTCATCTCAAATAACAAACGATTGTTTTCTGTATCGGACCAGTCAAAGTCTTTGGTAATGGAGTAGGTTGGTATTGGATACTGAAATCCACGACCATCTGCATCTCCTTCTATCATGGTTTCAACAAAAGCTTTGTTAACCATGTCCATTTCTTTTTTACAGTCTTTATAGCAGAAATTCTGTTCTACACCGCCTACGATGGCAGGTAATTCTGCCAGATCAGATGGAACGGTCCAGTCTAAGGTTATATTGGAAAATGGAGCCTGTGTTCCCCAGCGGCTGGGTGTATTTACACCATAAATAAAAGCTTCAATACATTTTTTCACTTCCGGATATTCCAGATTATCTATTTTTACAAAAGGTGCAAGGTAAGTATCAAAAGAAGAAAATGCCTGAGCGCCTGCCCATTCATTCTGCATAATTCCAAGGAAGTTTACCATCTGATTACATAATACGGATAAATGTTTTGCCGGTGCAGAGGTAATTTTGCCTGTAATTCCTCCCAAACCGTCTTTGATAAGCTGTTTTAAAGACCAGCCAGCACAGTATCCGGTAAGCATAGATAAATCATGGAGATGTATGTCGGCATCTCTATGTGCATCTGCAATTTCTGCATCGTATATTTCAGAAAGCCAGTAGTTTGCGGTAACGGCACCTGAATTACTCAGAATCAGTCCCCCAACAGAATATGTTACTGTAGAGTTTTCCTTTACGCGCCAGTCCTCAACTTTTACATAGCTATTTACTACATCTTTATAATCCAGGATTGTGGATTTCATGGCTCTCATTTTTTCACGCTGTTTACGGTATAAAATATAAGCTTTTGCCGGTTCTGCGTATCCTGCCTGTTCTAAAACCCGCTCAACACTGTCTTGGATATCTTCCACATGGATGCTACTTTCTTTTACCTTTCCCTGAAAGTCTGCCGTTACCCTAAGTGCAAGTAAGTCAATTACGTCGTTATTGTACTGCACATCGGTTGCGTTAAAAGCTTTCATGATTGCATCATTAATTCTGGTCAAAGTAAAATCTGTAAGATCCCCATCTCTTTTAATTACGCATAACATAGTAATATCTCCCTTCCCTACCATTCGGTTCCTGCTAAATCTGTAAATTTTTTGTAAAATAACGGAG
>Ga0302296_1001184_pt1 | contig 19371 bp, 7 predicted proteins | sample III_Fen_N3_1_FD_194546 | JGI IMG/M metagenome (GOLD analysis project Ga0302296, IMG submission 194546) | Peat permafrost microbial communities from Stordalen Mire near Abisko, Sweden - III_Fen_N3_1 | ecosystem: Environmental > Terrestrial > Soil > Wetlands > Permafrost | place: Sweden: Abisko...
CGAAGCATTCTGATCGAAGATATCCCGTCCTTCCAGTTTGGTTAGAGTCAGCGGATAAGTTTGACCATCACGGTATAATTTAACACTTACCCGATTCCCGACCACAAATCCGTTAGGAGACTCTCCCAGCCCATCGTTAGCCGATGCCGGAATGCTGATACTTCCTCCCATCAGTTGATCTGAATCAATCGTTGCAGAACCTACGCACAGTTTACCGTCAAACACGCCAATTTCATCGCCAGCCAGTAATCCTGAAGATTGAAGGTTAACCAGGTTGATGCTCTCCTGATCGGTTCCATTTCCTGAGTAAACTTTGTCAAAATGAGTAGAAGCCATTACTTCAGGCACTAAAGTAGCTGATTTGGTTCCGGATGCCGGAATAGTCAAGGTGCAGTTTCCGGTAACATTCACTTTATAACCTTTGCCAGGAACAAAGTTGCCGATGTTGTTTTTCCAGCCTCCAAAAGCGCCAAAGTTCTCGATGGTCTTACCTGCTTCATCCATTACTTTTTTAAGCTTCCCTGTCTCAATCAAGTTTTGAAACAAGGCTTTGGCATCCTGTGCAGTTGCCGAAGGATAGGAAATGATATTCCAGCCAGCAGCTAATGATAAATCCATCGGCAATTGAACCGGAATTCCTTCCAGAGAAAGAGTTGAAGCAGTAGTGACATTTACCTTGTAACCTTTGGCAGAGTTCAGGTTACCGATGTTGTTTTTCCAACCACCAAACGCTCCAAAGTTCTCGATGGTTTTTCCGGCTTCATCCATCACTTTTTTGAGCTTTCCGGCATCAATCAACGTTTGGAAAAGATCCTTCATGTTCAGGTTAGCAGGGACAACATTCGCAGAAATGATGTTCCAACCAGCACTGAGAACAATATCCTGATTTACTTTGGTTAATCCGGTTAATTCAACAAAAGCCGTTGCGCCAATAGCGAACTTTCCATCGGTACTCCATGACGGATCGGTATTGGAATAAACTGTTGAAACATTAGTCATCTCCATATCTTTACTCTTGTCGTAAAGTTTATAGATTATCGAATTGCCTGAAGTATAACCGTTATCGGAGCCATCGTTTCGCGAAACGGCTATACCAAGCGTGTTTCCCGATGTTATAGGTCCGGTTAAAACCCCTACACCCACACAAAGGGTTCCGTCAAAGATTCCGATTTCATCTCCTGCTTCAAGGTCAACTCCATCTATTCTTGCTGAAGTGATGTTGATGTTCTCATGGTCCACTCCATTGCCTGTCCATACAGGTGTGAAATGGTGAGGAATCGGATCGGCTTCAATTGTAAATGTAAATTGATTTTTACTTAAAATACCTACAAATGAATTACCTGATAAATCCATTATTGCGCCCGAATCAATAAGTACATAATAGCTGGTATTTGCCAATAACGGTTTTACCGGAATTGTTAAAGTCATTGAATTAATAACCCAATTTTCACTACAGATTGTCTCAATTAGCGCGTCCGATTGATTATATAGCTTCACACAACCTGTTCCAGCCTTAATCCCTTCAGAAAACATAAGAACCAGTTGACCCGGATTTTTGGAAACAATTGATTGATTTGCTGGATTCATGGAAATTAGTGTCGGAGATGTATGGTCTTTGAACGTTTTAACAGTTATTACAACCTGATCAGCCTGTGAATCTACTTTTCCATCATTTACAACCAAAAAGAAGGTGTAATTAGTATTTACCAATACATCAGGAGCAACAAATGTTGGGTGAGCTACTGTTGCTGAACTTAACGTAATTCCGTCTGGGGCAGTCCATTTGTAAGTGAGCAGATCGTTATTTGGATCAGCAGAGGCAGAACCATCTAAGGTAACAGTAGTACCTTCATTTACAGATTGATCGGCTCCAGCATTGGCAATTGGTCTACCTAAGAGCAGCAAATCTGCCGCACTAACCAACGATATCTTATCGATGTATACGATATCAGAGGTTTGCGCAAGTTGGAAAGCAATCTGCTGAATCGTATTGGGCAACATATTGTCAAAGTTTACATGCAAGGTAAAAACTTTGGGGGTTGTGGTAAGGTTAACCCCCCATTGACAGAGATTTGACCATTCACCTTCAGGATCGGTAGTTGTTCCATACCTGAGCCAATTGTTGTTTGGATCCTGAAAGGTTACCGATACTTTTCTTTCAGCAGAAGACCACGCGGTAAAGGTTAAAATATAATCAATATTGGGTAATGCCAGTAAATTAGATTGACTTATTGCATAATTCCATGTACTGATACTATCCTTAACAGGAGCTGAGACCAATACCCCGTCAACAATAGTTGGCGCTGCGCCGCCATTTCCTGACGAAAATTCCCAGGGTGCCGGAAGGTTTCCATTTGGCACAAAGTCACCATTTTTGATGAGGTTGAAATCTTCTAATTCGGCAACCTGTCCGCTGATTACTACCTGGGCTGAACCTTCAATTCCTGATCCATCTCTTGCTTTAGCTCTTACTGTAACAGTCCCGTTCAGGATTGCCGTTAATAACCCGTCGGCGCTGATAGATGCTCTTCCAGAACTATTCTCAACCGTCCAAACCAGATTTTTATTGGTGGCCTCCTCCGGAAGGATGGTTGCCGTCATAAGTAAAGTCCCATTGTTCGATGTAATGACCCCACCGTTCACAGTAATGGTTTTTACACCAATTAATACCGACATAGGTTCCGATTCGAGCGTCAGGTTCGGAACTGATTGATTGGTAACTTTACATACATAACTTCCAGGGTCGGTAAGTTCAAGCGCATCGAAAACCAGGGTGTTGGCAGTTTTGCCAGTAAGTAAGTTACCATCTTTGTACCACTGGTAAAGGTTGCCGGTGCCGCCACAAGTGGCATTCAGTGTTAACGCATCTCCTGCTTGTTTGTTATACAATTCAACTTTTCCGAATTTCTGCTGTGGGTTGTAATTAAAATACAAGTCTGGGTTTCCGGTACGGGTAGGTGCCAAATCGTCGAATTCAAAACGGTTGTTATAGACATATAAAGACGACAAATTGGTCATAGCCGATAGGTCGGGCAGGTTCACCAGGTTATTGTTGTATAAATACATCCAACGCAGGTTGGTGCAAGTGGCCATTTCAGCAGGAACTGAACCACTAAGTTGGTTGTAATCAAGATCCAATCCGTATAGGTTCTTTAAGTTTCCAATCGTTGGAGGGATTACCCCGCTTAATCCATTGGAATATAATTCTAAGTATTGTAATTGAACCAAATTACCAATGCTTTCAGGAATTGAACCGGTCAGTTGAGAATTACCTCCAATGTAAATGGATGAGAATAAGGTCAAATCACCCATGCTTACCGGTAGCTGACCAACCATGTTGTTATTACCAATACTAAGGGTATATTGTCCAGATTCACTCTGATAGATCCCATACCAGGTTGTTAGCGGGGCATCGCTTAACCAGTTGTTTTTGTTGTTCCAGTTTGGCCCGCCTGTGCTGGTATAAAAAGCTTCCAACGCTTTATAAATTGGGAGTTGATTTTGATAAAGGGTAATTGGTTCGCTGTAAATGGTCAGTCTATTGGCTACCGTATTACTTATCCGAAGGTGATAAATACCGGCATCGGCTGAACTTACATTTTCAATGCGCAAGGTATTGGTTGTTTGCCCTGCAATTGGCTGGTCGTTTTTATACCACTGATATTGGTTGGCTGTTCCTCCTACTTCTATGGTTTGGGTCACTAAACTTCCTGCGACAGGGTTCAATGCCAAGGACTGGCCTACCTTTCGCTGTGGCGAATAATTAAATCCCGGAATGGACGCATTGGGTTCCAAGTCCTCGAAGGTAAATCGGTTTCCGTAGGCCTGAAAACTTTGCAGGCTGACTAAGCCGGTTACGTTCGGAAGCTGACTGAAATTATTATTCTGAATTTCTAACCGTTCAAGCTTGCCGCAACTGAGAATGCCTGAGGGGAGCTGTGCATTTGTAAAATAGTTTTCATTCAGGTACAATTCCCTTAAGTTAATCATAGTCGAAAATACATCGGGCAACTCGGTATAAAAGTTTAATTCGTCGAGCGAAAGGACTTCGAGATTGACCAGATTAGAAAGAGAAGCTGGCAGAATACTGCCATTCAAATTATTCGAATTGTTCCAACTTTCTACATACCGGTTATTTCCAAGGTTTAAATACCGAAGGGCTGTCAGGTTTCCAATTTGGGTTGGAATTGTTCCCCTCAGGTAATTTGCTGTCAGGTTTAATTTGGTCACCCTTCCTTCAGTATTCATGGTAACACCCTGCCAGTTTTGTACCCGGTCGGTTTTCCAACCTTGTTTGCGGTTCCAGTTATTACCGTTCAGTGCATCGTAAACAGCTACCAAAGCCAGCGAATCCTGCGGGTTGCAGATAATCTTTAAGGTTTCGAAACTGTATTGCCCTGTATTGCTGTTGAAACGAATATGATAGTACCCTTTTGAAACAGGAATGTTTGCACCATTTGAAACAGCAATTCCATTTGGGAAATCTGAATTTCCCCAGTTTACGTTCCAATTGTTATTCTGCCGAAATTTAACTTCTCCTGCTACACTAAAAATAAAATCAACATTCCATTCAGATGAATTATTAACAGACTGGACCAATGGAATATCTGAACTGCTTGATCCCCATTGGTTAAAACTTCCAACAAGGCCTATGCTAATCTTCATTTCCTGGGTAACGGTTATTGTCTGAGATGGAATACCATCAGATGAAATGGTAACAATTGCAACTCGTGAAGCAGTTGCTGATGTATTGGCAGTGGCAGTTAAAGTAAGCGTTTGATTACCGGTGCCTGATGCCTGGCTAACCGTTAACCACGTTTGGTTGGAACTGACAGTCCATGCAACATTGGCTTTTATATTAACGGTAGCAGTGCTTCCGGCGGTAGCTGCTACACTGGCAGTGCTGGTGCTTAAGCTGAAACCATTGGCTGCCTCAACAATATTTGTAAAATCCTGCCATTGGTTGGCAGACTGGTAAGCTGATTTTGAACCGTAAGGAACGTGCAAAATGCATGTGGTTTTATTAATGTTGTAGAAAACCTGGAGAGATGAACTTAGGTCTAAAGGTAAAGTCGTATAACTATAAATTGAACTTAATCCGGTACAACCAGAAAATGCATAATTCCCAATGGTCGATACTCCTGAAGGAATTGCAATTGATCCCAACATACTACTGCAACCCCAAAATGCATTCGCCTCAATAATGTTTACTGAGGTGGGTATTGTGACTCCGGACAGAAATTTACATCTGGAAAAAGCAGATTTTCCAATTACAGAAACCGACGATGGAATTTTATAACTTTCTTTCCTTGAAGATCCACATTGAATTAGTGTTGTCTTGGTTTTATTGAATAGAATACCGTCTTCACTCGAATAATTGGGATTACTATTATCAACGTTGAAGAAACCTCCACAATTGTATAATGCATAATCTCCAATAGTTGTAACTGAAGAAGGTATATTCACCTCATCCAAATTTATACAATAAGAAAAGGCATCAAATCCAATAGAACTGACCATGGTTGGAATGGTCAATGTCCCATCTAAATTAGAACAATAATAAAACGCATAATCGAGAATCATAGAAACTGTTTGTGGTATGATATAGACACCAGATTTTGAGCTTGGGCATTGTATTAGTTCTGTTTTTTGTTTGTTGAATAAAACTCCTTCGAGACTAGAATAATTTGGATTGCCATCATCAACATTTATTAAGCCAGTACTGACCATGAAAGCATGATTACCTATCGTTGTTACCGATGCTGGAATGTAAACAGAAGTCAAGCCTGAACAAAAACTAAATGTATCATCGCCTATGGTTGAGCACATTGAAGGAAAGGCAATCGTGGTTAATCCATTACAACTATAAAATGCATTCTGACCAACCGAAATTAGGGACTCTGGTAGCTTAACCGATATTAGGGAATTTTTTCCTTGCCAATTTGCATTCATAAATGCGGTTTCAGGAATAGTATTGGCTGGGTAATTATTATTGTTCCAAATTGAGGTTCCCTCAGTCCCTGTATAAGCTGCAATAGTTACCCCACTTAAATCCAACTCAGCCAGCAAAGGCATATCATCGCGCATCGTTTTAAAATCGCGGGCATCGATGGTGCCTGTAAGAGTAAGTTTGGTCATACTGGCAAGTTGCTCAGCAGTTAAGGTTGTGGCTAAACCTCCTGCGGTAACTGCCAAAGGAATGTTTGCGCCTGCCTGTGTTACTATAATGGTTTGCGATTCAACTCCAGTTGCTGAAACTGTTACTTTGGCTGTGCGTGTTCCAACAGAAGCATTTGCTTCAGCAGTTAAAGTAATTGTATGGTTGCCTGTCCCCAAAGCTGGACTAACCGATAGCCAGGGTTGGTCGGAACTTGCTGACCAGGCTACATTGGCTGTTACGTTAACAGTAGCTGTACTTCCTGCGGTAGCTGCTACACTGGCTGTGTTGGCGCTTAAATTGAAGCCGTTGGTTGCCTCTACTATATTTGTAAAATCCTGCCATTGATTGGCAGCTTGGTAAGCGGCTTTTGAACCATAAGGCACATATAAGGTGCAAGTGATTTTATCTACGTAATTAAAGACATTTGAACTGCTGTTTAAATTAATGGGAACAAGCGGTTCTGCAGAAATGGAGCTTAAACCCGTACAACCCGTAAAAGCAGAACTTCCGATTGAAGTAATTGACGACGGGATGGTAATAGATTTTAAACCGCTACAATTTTGAAATGTAAAATCTCCGATTGATGTAACTAATGGAGGAAAGACAAAAGTGCTTAGGCCAGTACACCCAGTAAAAGTAAAACCGCCAATGGATTTAACAGATGATGGTATGTTAAGGGATGTCAGCCCATTACAACCCCAAAAAGATTGAATTCCAATTGAAGTAACAGACATTGGAATGTTTATAGAAGTCAATTTATTACAATCCCAAAAGGAATTAAAATCGGTTGAAGTAACAGTTGGCGGAATGGTAAATGTTCCTGTTTTCGAAGCAGGGCAATGCATCAGTAAGGTTCGGGTTTTGTTATACAATACTCCATCGAGGCTCGAATAGTTCGGATTGCCCTCATCCACAATTTTGTCTCCGGTTGAACCAAGAAAGGCTGAGCTTTCAATAGTAGTTACCGATGGTGGGATTGTAACAGAAGTTAGGAAACAATGATCAAAAGCACAACTACGAATTAAGTTAACTGAAGAAGGAATAACAACAGATGTTAAGCTGTTACAAGAAAAAGCAAAATTTCCAATTGTTATTACCGATGAAGGAATTGTGTAAATTCCGGTTTTTGAAGAAGTGCATTGTATGATCAGCGTTTTGTCTTTATTAAACAATACACCATCCAAACTTGAGTAATTAGGATTGTTTGAATCTACACTTATTGTACCGGGGAAATATAGAAAAGCATTTGAACCAATTGAAGTTACCAATGCGGAAACTGAAATATTACCAAGTCCGGAACAACCGTAAAAAGCATTATTACCAATAGATGTAACTGTTGATGGTAAAATAAAGGAAGTTAAGCTTTTATTATAATAAAAGGCATAGTCAGGAATTGCATCCGCTTGATAATTGTTACTATAAATACTGGTTCCTTCAGTGCCAGAATAAGCCAAAACGCTCACCCCATTCAAATCCAGTTCAGCCAGCAAAGGCATATTATCGCGCATCGTTTTAAAGTCGCGGGCATCGATGCTGCCGGTTAAGGTGAGTTTGGTAATACTGGCAAGTTGTTCTGAGGTTAATACTGTTGAAAGCTGGCCGGCAGAAACATTAATAGTAATTGGTGCAACTATTTCAACAATATTAGTAAAATCCTGCCATAGGCTGGCAGCTTGATAAGCAGCTTTTGAGCCATAAGGAACATACAAGGTACAGGTGGTTTTATCTATGTTATTAAAGACATTTGAACTGCTGTTTAAATTAATGGGGACTGTAGAATAAGCATAGATTTTAGTCAAACCACTACACCAGTTAAAGGCATAATTTCCAATAGAAGTAACTGATGAAGGAATGGAAATCGAAATTAAACCACTACAACCTGAAATACTCCACTCTCCAATTGAAATAACTGATGAAGGAATGACAATCGAAGTCAATCCGCTACAACCGCAAAAGGCATTAAATCTAATAGCGCTAGCCGATGAAGGTAAGATTACTGATGTCAAACTTGTTTTTCCAACCCATGAGGCTGGATTACTAAATGCCCATTCAGGAATTACATTCATTGCATAATCTACACTACTTGTGCCTGCTGTTCCTTCTGTGCCGGAATAAGCTGCAACCGAAATCCCGTTCAAATCCAACTCAGCCAGCAAAGGCATATTATCCCTCATGGTTTTAAAATCGCGGACATCGATGGTGCCTGTAAGAGTAAGGTTTGTAACAGTCGCCAATTCTTCGGATGTAAGAGCGGAGGATAGGCTTCCAGCAGTAACATCTTTAACAATTGTGGTTTGAATTGAAGAAGTTATGGCCGCCGATTTCAGCGATTGGCTTTGAGTATCAGGATAGAAAACAGGTATGTATTCTCCGCTGGAGGAAACCGACATCAAGCCCCCGGAAGGAGTTAATGCAGTTTTCGAAACCTGAGCATTTACTAACAAGGCAAAGCATAGAACGATTAAAAGTAAAATTGTCCGTTTCATAGTATAGGTTTTTTTTGTTATTTTTTCTGTTGTTGTTTTTGCCGTTCCTGCTCCATCCGCATCTCCATTTCCATCCGGTGCCGGGTATCCATTTCGGCGCGTTGTTCTTCTTCACCAATTTTCAGGTCTAGTTGCTTTATCAGGTTATCGTGTTCTTTTGGCGTATTTAGTGAAGCGTTAGAGCCTCCGCTATTGGGTAGAATTGGCTTGTTCCTCCGGCTTATTTGCTCCTGCAACAGCTCCCTCAGCGTTTTATATTTGGCCAATTTCGAAATTCCATCACGATTGTTGTCAGGTAAGTTGGGTGTTTTGTCGTTAATTAACCGGGAATACTCTTCCATTATCAGTCTGTTCAATATCTCATTTCGGTAAGTTTCCATTTCGGCCATCGTTTGTTTTTCCAATTCAACCCGGTTGAGTTCAAAATTCCGTCCCGATCGTAAAACATCCATATTAGGACTGGTTAAATCAGTGGGTGTGTTTTGATTTTGTCCCTTGCCCGGATTGTTCTTAAAATTAGGAGCTGTTCTTTGGGTGGTATCTATTTTAGAAGTTAAACTGCCTGAGGTAGTATTTGCAGTTTTCGGAACCTGGGCATTTAGCAAGATGGTAAAGCATAAGCTAAATGCAAAAAGGATTACTTTTTTCACGAGAATAAAGAGTTGACTGGTTTTTTTATCTATAAAAACTTGCCAAAGGCAAGATAATTAGCGCTTTTCAAAAAAAAATCAAGGCAATCAAAACTCCTTTTTCCTCTATCCTACTCCCCATGATTGAGCCCACTGATTTCAACTCAATAAAGTTACACCTCTTTCATCTAAAAAACACACTATTAGTTAATCTTTTTAACGAAATATTTTTTTATGCGATAAAACTATTAAACCAAATGCAATTTCAAATCTGCCCAAAGTCACTTCCGTAGCTGGATAGTCTTATTCCACAGCTGGAATGAATTATTCCAAAGAATAAATGAATATTGCTTTGGCGGGGAAGAATGTTTCTTCGGAGTAAATGAATTATTCCGAAGCGGAAATGTTTTATTCCGAAGCGGGAAAGAATATTGCTTCGGAGTAATTGAATTATTCCGCGAAATAAATGAGTTATTCCGAAGCAGGAAAGAATTATTCCGCGGAATAAACGGGTTTGCTCCGCGAAATAAAAGATGAAAGGGAATTGCTATCTTGGTGAATATTCTATTTCGGACAATTTGAAACAATGTTTTATTTTTCTTGATAATTTGCTTAAAAACCGGTTCATTCTCAACCCTTGATTTCTCCTCCCAACTTTTATTTCACCCTCACTTCAATGGATTATCCCGACAATATTAGATTAAAATAAACTAAAATAAAAATTCCAAAAATGTCAAAACAGCTTTTTTCAGGAAATCCGGTCATATACGCGAATATCCGGTAAAATTTTAAGGATATCTGGTAAATGAAATTTTCTGGAAACATAATTTTTAACCACATAGGACACAACTTGTCCCGATTTTCAGGATAGAACACATCAGAAAAAAATGGCCCTATAATGTTTGGTGTGGACAGAAAAAAGTAAGCATTTCCAGGTGCAGCGCACCGTTGACAGTTGTAGTAAATAGGATGCAATATGCCACAAAAGGTGCAGCGCACCGAAATATGGATAGCTGATTTTGTTACATTCCGGTGCGTTGCACCTTATCTACAATAATCGCCTTCTTTTCTACAAATATCTTACCCAGCCTGCTGCTGACAGGGGCTCTGTCGCTTTCTGATTGTAAAAGATCCGTCGGTTGAAGTATTTTTCGAAGTCCCTTTCGTATCCAGCTGTTTTGATTTTTCGGGGTGAACTCAACCTTCAGAATTTTTACCAATCTTTGAACCTGAAATGTACCTCAATTGCCATTCATATTACAGCCTTCACTATGGCACACTCAGCATTAACGAGTTGCTCGATCTGGCTATTCTGAACGGCGTCGGAACGATTGCACTCACCGACCTCAATACGACAATGGGTATTCCTGAATTCGTAAAAGAAGCCGAGGCAAAAGGCATCAAACCGATTGCCGGATGCGAATTCAGGAATGAAGACAACTTGCTTTTTATCGGACTGGCCAAAAACCGCGAAGGGTTGAAAGAGCTGAACGACTGGCAAACCGAACACAATCTGGAGAACAAGTTATATCCGGCTGTTGCTCCTGAATTTAACCATGTATTTGTGGTTTATCCTTTCGGACAAAAATCGCCCAACGAATTGCGCGACAACGAATTTACGGGCATCCGGGCCAAACAGCTCAACAAACTGCTGACCTCCGAATATCGCAAGTATCCTGAAAAGCTTGTCGTTTGGCAACCTGTTACTTTCAAAAATCAGACGGGGAAGTTTTTACATAAATCGCTTCGGGCCATCGATCACAATGTGCTGATCAGTAAGCTTCAGGAAAACCAGTTTGCCAGCCAACTCGAAACCATCAATCTTAAAAGTTTGATGCATCCGTTTAGAGATCATCCGGAGATTATCCAAAACACAGAGAAACTGATGGAAGCTTGTAGTATCAGCTTCGATTTTAAGTCAACTAAAAATAAAAAAACATTTACCCAGTCAGCTTCCGAAGACAAACTTTTGCTTGAAAAGCTGGCTCTCGACGGCATGGTTTACCGCTACGGAACGGATAATCAGGAAGCAAAAAAGCGAATAGCTCATGAGCTTGAAATCATTGATAAACTGGGTTTTTCGTCGTATTTCCTGATTGCCTGGGACATTGTCCATTACAGCATGTCGTGCGGATTTTACCACGTTGGGCGCGGAAGCGGTGCCAACAGCATCGTTGCGTATTGCCTGAAAATCACTGACGTTGATCCAATCAAGCTTAACCTGTATTTCGAGCGATTTCTGAACCCAAAGCGCACTAGTCCGCCCGATTTCGATATCGACTATTCGTGGCGCGATCGCGATCAGGTACAGGATTACATTTTTAAACGACACGGAAGCAATCATGTCGCTTTGCTTGGTGCAACTTCCACATTTAAAGACCGCTCCATTTACCGCGAACTGGGCAAAGTTTTTGGTCTGCCCAAAGAAGAAATCGATTTGCTGGTCGACAATCCGAATGACGAACGGAATTCGAACAAAATCACCCGGCTCATCAAAACGATGACTGAACAGATGGTTGATTTTCCCAATCTTCGGAGCATTCATGCCGGTGGAATCCTGATTTCGGAAGAGCCACTCACCTACTACACCGCGCTCGATTTGCCGCCCAAAGGCTTTCCAACAACCCAATGGGACATGTATATGGCTGAAGATCTGGGTTTCGAAAAACTCGATATCCTCAGTCAGCGTGGCATTGGGCACATCAAGGAAGCAGTTAATATTATTCGTGAAAACCGGGGCGAAGAGGTTGATGTGCATCAGGTTGAACAGTTTTTTCAGGACGAACAGATCAAACTTCAATTGCGAACTGCTGAAACCATCGGCTGTTTTTACATCGAAAGTCCGGCCATGCGCGGTTTACTTACTAAATTGCATTGCGACAATTACCTGTCGCTGGTGGCCGCCAGTTCCATCATTCGGCCCGGAGTTGCTAAATCGGGCATGATGAAACAATATATTCAGCGGTTTCATCACCCGGAAACCATCCAGTATTTGCATCCGGTGATGAAAGAACAGCTCGAAGAAACCTACGGCGTAATGGTTTACCAGGAAGATGTGATCAAGGTAGCACATCATTTTGCCGGGCTCGATCTGGCCGAAGCCGATGTGCTGCGCCGCGCCATGAGCGGAAAGTTTCGTTCTAAAGTTGAGTTTCAGCGCATCGTCGACAAATATTTCAGCAATTGCCTCGAACGTGGTTATCCGGACGAGATTGCCCGCGAAGTGTGGCGACAGATTGAGTCGTTTGCCGGCTATTCGTTTTCGAAAGCACATTCGGCTTCGTATGCGGTAGAGAGTTTCCAGAGTTTATTCCTGAAGGCGCATTATCCGCTTGAATTCATGGTTGCGGTGATTAACAATTTTGGCGGATTTTACCGCACCTGGGTGTATTTCAACGAAGCACAACGCTGTGGCGCTCATGTTGAACTGCCTTGCATAAATACAAGCCGTTATGAAACCCGGATCATCGGCAAAGATATTTTCACAGGTTTTGTGCATGTTCAAAATCTCGAAAGTGCACTGATTACCAAGATTGTGAACGAACGAAACGGCAATGGTCCGTTTCACTCGCTGGCCGATTTTATACAACGGGTGCCGGCAACCAAAGAGCAATTAGTGATTCTGATCCGGTTGGGCGCTTTTCGTTTCACCGGAACATCCAAGGCTGAACTTTTGTGGAATGCACATATATTCCTGAACAAAACGGCTCCAGTTGCAAAAACCAAAGCTTTGTTCGAAGCAAAGCCACGCGAATTCATCCTTCCAAAGCTTGAACAATCGGTTTTGGGCGATGCCTGGGACGAAATTGAATTGCTCGGGTTCCCACTTTCGATGACTGCTTTCGACATGCTCCAAACCAAATTCCGGGGCGAACTGATGGCCAAAGACATGATGGAACATGTTGGTCAAAAATATAGGATGCTGGGCCGTTTGGTGACGATCAAATATGTTCGTACGGTACGAAAAGAGATTATGCACTTTGCGACGTTCATCGATGTACAAGGTGAATTTTTCGATACGGTGCATTTTCCGCCTTCATTGAAAGCATATCCTTTTCGGGGCGATGGCGTGTACCTGATTTTAGGTAAAGTAGTTGAGGAATTTGGGTTTCCAAGCCTTGAAGTTGAAAAGATGGCCAAAATGCCGTTTCAGGCAAATCCGAAAGCGTAATCGGGCGCAGCAAATTTTCAATCGTATTTAAAAGCGAAAACAGAGATTTGAAATCACTTACAATAAAATCCAGCATCAGCGCGCTTCGTTTCAAAATTGACGGCTGAATTCGTGATTCCACAGGCTAACTTGTTTTATTAGATTATTTAACAATGAATTACTCTTTTTTCAAACTTTTCTCTTTAATTTGCTTGTAAAACAGAGAATCGTCTATTGATCAACTGGCATCGGATTTCTTTGCCAATGAACAACTGGCCTTAACGTAATTCATGGCTGTTTATGCAACTTATGACAAAGAATATTCGATTGCTAATCATTCAGTTTATAGATTATTTCTACGCTCCTTTCCAGAAGTATATTCCTTTAGAAACGTTCAGGTATGCTGCCACCGGAGGTTTTAATACGGTACTCGACATTACCCTTTATTTTCTTTGTTACAACTTCGTTGTCGACAGGCATGTTATTGATTTGCATATCGTTTCAATTAGCCCGCACATTGCAGCCTTTCTGATCGTATTTCCGATTACATTTTTCACCGGCTTCCTTTTTGCCAAATTCATCACATTCACCAATTCACCGATAAGAGGCCGGATTCAGTTGATCCGTTACATGATTTCAGTTTCGGGCTCCATTTTTCTGAATTATGTTTTTCTGAAAGTCTTGGTCGAATTCGGAGGTTTATGGCCAACCCTTGCAAAAATAATAACGACATGTATTGTTGTGGTTTACAGTTATTTTACTCAGAAATTCTTCACTTTTAAAACTACCGGTCTGGCTACTTCCTGACATTCAAAATCTGAATATCTGGCAATTCGGTTATTTATCCACTAACTTTTCAGGATAATTTTGCCTGAAAAGTTGCTCCAGAGTTCAATTTTGCTTTATCTTAGCCGCCGAAATGGTGATGCTATTTTTAGGCATCAAGAGGGAATCCGGTTAAATTCCGGAGCTGTACCCGCAGCTGTAAACTCTGAATAATTTTTGCACTTCTTGCCACTGTCGCGAGTAATCGGGATGGGAAGGCCGCAAAAATGGAGTAAGCCAGAAGACCTGCCATTCGTGCTACAATATTCAAAGCTTTCGGGAGAAAAGGCTTGGAGTAACCAACATTCATTGTTCAACCGGTTATTTCAGCAGTTTTGCGTATTGTAATTGTTTTGAAAACCATTCAAAATTATTACATAATGAAACACATCTACATGATGGCATTTCTTGCCACTTTTTTAGTATTCAATGCAAAGGCACAATCAGTTGCCAAGTTCGACGATTTAACACTGGCTCCTGAAAGTATCTGGAACGGTTCTGACCTATCCGGAAGTTTTAAGAGTTCGGGAATCACTTTCTATAACTCGTACAATAAAGATTGGCAGAGCTGGATCGGATTTGCATATTCAAGCAAAACCGATGTTACAACTGCAGGTTACAACAACCAGTACAGTGCAATAACGGGCAGCGGTTACGCAGGAAGTTCAAATTATGCTGTATGTTATCCAGCTCCTTCAGCCGAAATAGGATTCGATGTAACTACAAAAGCTACCGGATTTTATGTTACAAACTCAACCTACGCTTACCTTTCGATGAAAAACGGTGATCAGTTCGCTAAAAAATTCGGCGGCGAAACCGGCAATGATCCGGATTATTTCCGACTGATGATCGAAGCTTTAAATGCTGATGGAAAGGCGGTTGATACCGTTTATTTTTACCTGGCCGATTTCCGTTTTGCCGATAATTCGAAAGATTACATCCTGAATAAATGGACCTGGGTCGATCTTAGCCAACTGAAAGAAGCCAGCAAACTTCGTTTCAGCCTCAGCTCGAGCGATAACAGTTTTGGGTACATGAACACTCCAGGTTATTTTTGCATGGACGATTTTAACGGCGAAAAACCATTCGAATATCAACCGGTTACAGTTGCCGATTTCGAAAATATGAATTTAGGAAACCAGGGGTTTTACAATGGAAGCGATAACAAAGGCGGTTTTACAAGCGGAAATTTCAGATTTACTACCAATTACACCGCTCAATGGGACAGCTGGACCGGCTTCGCTGCTTCGACCAAAACCGATGTAACTACTCCGGGATATGCCAATCAGTACAGCGCCATAACCGGGCAAGGTGTTGCCGGAACCGCAGGCTATGCCGTTGCTTATCCGTCGCCGGTTTCTGCCACAACGTTTAAAGATACAGTCGTTTCAGGCCTGTACGTAACCAACTCGACTTATGCATATCTGTCGATGAAATTTGGAGACACCTATGCAAAAAAATTTGGTGGCGATTGTGGAAACGACCAAGACTACCTGGTTTTGACCATCGAAGGTTTTACGTCGAACAACCAATCTTCCGGAAAAGTAGAATTCTACCTGGCCGATTTCAGGAACAGCGATAATTCAAAAGATTATATACTTGACTCTTGGAAATGGATTGATCTTAAATCACTTGGCCGGATTTCGAAACTCGAATTTTCGTTGCGATCATCTGATAACAGCGCCTGGGGAATGAACACTCCGGGCTATTTTTGCATCGACAACCTGAATCAGGAGGTGTTGACTTCAGCTACCGAATTCCAGCAGATTCAAGCAACAGTTTTTCCTAATCCGTTTATCGACAACCTGGTAATTTCAGGATTGAAAGGAATTGTACGGGTCACAATTTCAGATCTATCCGGAAGAACAGTTCATGAATACAGCAACATATCAAACAATCAGATCCTTAACAACCTTCAGGATTTGAAATCAGGAGTATATTTTATGAATATTTCGGATGGAAAAAATCAATTTACAACTAAACTGATCAAGAAATAGCTTTTACCATCGGGCCATTCAGCTACTGAAATTCGTTCGCCAATTTAAACCAAAGTCCCTTTTTGATGTTATCCTTAACATTCACGGCATAAAAACAGGATACTTTTTTTATTATCAGCGAATTTTATTTCTTTGTACAATTATAAATAGTTAAAAATTAAAACAAAAAATCTATGAAAATAGGAAATAACAAAATGGTTTCTCTGACGTACGATCTGCATTACGACGATTTTGAGGGAGAGATGATTGAACAGGCAACCAGCGAGAACCCATTGAGTTTTGTGTTTGGTAGCGGCCTCATGTTGCCAAAATTTGAATCACAACTGGAAGGACTTGAAGTTGGAAAGTCCTTCGAAATTAGCTTGCAAGATGTAGATGCCTACGGCGAATTAGACGAAAATGCAATAGTTGATCTTCCAAAACATATTTTCTTTGTTGACGGCGAATTTGATGAAGAAATGATTGCTGAAGGAAATACAGTACCCATGATGAGTACTAGCGGTCAGAAATTGAATGGAATTGTACTTGAAGTCACTGACGATACAGTTAAAATGGATTTCAATCATCCGTTAGCTGGCGAGAATTTATTCTTCAAAGGCGAAATTCTTGAAGTTCGGGAAGCTACCGAAGAAGAAATTGCCGCTCTTTCGGCTGTTGGTTGTGGCTGTGGAAGCGGTTGCAATTGCGACGATGATGAATGTGGCGAAGGCAGTTGCGGCAGCGAAGGCAAAGGTAGTTGCGGTTGCGGCTGTTAATTAGCTCCGGAAAAAACTAATTTGAAGATGTTGTTTCAAAATTTCGTATTTTGGGACAACATTTTTTGTTTTTAGTCATTAGGAAAAAGTCATTAGGAAAATTACAAATCGACTTTTTCGATTGCTAATGACAAATGACTTTTTCCTAATGACAAATGACTTTTTTCTTTTTACTTTTTACTTGACCTCATGAACAGCTTTGGACAGATTTTCAGGTTAACTTCTTTTGGCGAATCCCACGGGAAAGCCATTGGTGGAATTATTGACGGCTGCCCTGCCGGGTTGGAGATTGATCTGGATTTTATTCAGGATGAGCTAAACCGCCGTAAACCAGGCCAATCCAGAATTACAACCCAGCGCGACGAAAGTGATCAGGTTGAATTCTTATCCGGTATTTTCGAGGGAAAAACGCAGGGGACACCCATCGCTTTTCTGATCCGGAATAAAGATCAGCATTCATCGGATTACAACGACCTGAAAGATGTTTTTCGCCCGTCACATGCCGATTATACCTACATTCAGAAATACGGAACCCGCGACCATCGTGGAGGCGGCCGCTCATCGGCACGCGAAACCATTGCCCGTGTCGTTGCCGGAGCAGTAGCCAAACAACTTCTTAAAAAAGCGGATGTTTCCATTCAGGCATTCGTTTCACGGGTTGGTGATGTCCAGATCGGTAAACCCTATACGGAACTTGACTTAAGCCAAACCGAATCGAACATCGTCCGTTGTCCGGATGCTGAAACGGCTGACCGAATGATTGCCCGGATTGAAGAAGCCGGTCGCGATCACGACACCGTTGGCGGAGTGGTTACCGGAGTAATCAAAGGCGTTCCGGCAGGCTGGGGCGAACCGGTTTTCAATAAGTTACATGCCGATTTAGGTTTTGCAATGTTGGGAATCAATGCCGTTAAAGGTTTTGAATACGGCTCAGGATTCGAAGGCACCCGATTATCCGGATCGGAGCATAACGATGTGTTTATCAAGACAGAAAATGGCGTTCGAACCAAAACCAATCATTCAGGCGGAATACAAGGCGGCATTTCGAACGGCGAAGAGATTTACTTCAATGTGGCGTTTAAACCCATTGCCACCCTGCTGAAAGAACAAAACACGATTGATCGTGCCGAAAATGAGGTGACGATCAATCCAAAAGGTCGCCACGATCCTTGTGTATTGCCCCGTGCAGTACCAATCGTCGAATCGATGGCCGCCATTGTGTTGGCCGATCATTTTTTGCTGAGCAGGATAAATCAGATCTAGAAAAGAAGGCAAATCACTTCAAACGGAACATTCGTCTTGAACCGAGTCAAATACTCCGATTGAAGGTATGATTCAGTATCCCATTCGTATAGCAGATTCAGAAAGAAATTAGACTGGTTCTCGTTTAGATCGAGAACCAGTATGAAAACTTAATCAGGAATACATTATGCGGTTGAATTCCAAACAGTTTATTCATATCTCTGCCATAGTCAAACGATCCGTCGGTTGTTGAACCCGTTCGGCCTTGCGACCAAACCAGAAAAAGCGTTGATCCGGGCAAATATTCCCACCGGACCACAAAATTGGATCGGTACTGTTTGAAATTAAAATCAGGATTGTCGAATGAATAATCCGTATTTCCATTGCTGCCCTCATCAATTGAATAAGTCTTATCAGTCGCGTTATAACTGATCTCACTGGCCGAGAAATTTCGGTATCGGTCTCTGAATATATCGGCATTCGGATTGGTAGTCCGTTTATAATTGGTGTATTTTCCAGCCGAAATAAACGGTTGACCATAATATTCGAGCGAAAGTTCAGGAGTAAATGTGTAGTTTAACCTGAATGTGAAACTTACTGTTTTCTGATCCAGCTCAGCAAATACATACCGCGAATCGTTGTTAACCTGAGTAGTTTCGACGTACTGCAATTCACTGTTCGAAATGCTGTAATCAGGCGAAATTGAAATAGATAAGGCATCCATTGGTTTAATATTTAGCCCCAGCCAATATTCCTGATTCCGGTAACTTTCGACATCGCCCAAACCCTGATAATTTCCAGCATAAAATGAGATTTTCTTCGATTGGTCAGACGATACGTTTAAATTAAACTCTTCACCACCTGGCATTGTAAATGATGGGCCTCCGCGCAGTAAACTCGTCGAGATATTCTCGCCGATCCGTGTAAACGAACCATTGATGCGCCACCGGTTTTTAAATTGTGAATTGAAATTGAGGTTGGTATAGGCTGACAGAAGTTTTCCCGAGAAATTCCAGTACATCCAGTAATTGGTGTTCAGGTAGAAGTTGTTGAAGATCGAAAAGGGTTCGCGCAAATAATAGGCAACCCAGGTACCATGGTGAATGATATCGGAATAGCGCATGTAC
>Ga0302296_1001185_pt1 | contig 19363 bp, 35 predicted proteins | sample III_Fen_N3_1_FD_194546 | JGI IMG/M metagenome (GOLD analysis project Ga0302296, IMG submission 194546) | Peat permafrost microbial communities from Stordalen Mire near Abisko, Sweden - III_Fen_N3_1 | ecosystem: Environmental > Terrestrial > Soil > Wetlands > Permafrost | place: Sweden: Abisko...
CTTCATTTTTTGCAAAGTCATCCTTTAGTAATTGTAATATTGTCTTGGCATGTTTTCGTTTTCTATTTTGCTTTGTATTCAGAAGATTGAACAGTTTTACTTTAGTAGTATCATTAACTTCATCTAGCCCTTCAATGCATAATTTACCGTCTTCTTCATACACATATATTTTCTGTAAAGTTACGACAAATATACCTGAAACATCTCTTACACTTTTTACTTTTGTTAGGCTCATGATACTAATCTTGAAATTACTTCTTTAACTTTAGTTATATCAGCTCTACCCATGAAGCGTTTATTGAATTCACCCATAGTTTTTCCTCTACGTGCATTTTCATTTGGCAGACCAGAAAATTCCTGTGCTATTTTTGTTATAGCTTCTTCTATTTCAGTGTCAGTTAATGCAGCTGGAAGATATTTCTTCATTTCTGCTGCTTCTGCTAGTTCTGCTTCTGCAAGGTCAGGACGAGATTGTTCAATGTAGATTTTAGCACTTTCTTCACGTTGCGTCATAGCTTTTGTTATGACTTTGATGACATCCTCATCAGTAGCTTCTACATTTTTTTCTTTCTCAAACTCTACTATTTTTGCTTTAATACCGCTGAGTGATAGTTTAGCAACTGAGTCTTTGTTCTTCATAGCAAGGATAAAATCTTGCTGTATAAGTTCTTTTAGTGTCATTTTATATATTTGTTTATCGGGTATGATCTATAACCTTTCCCTTCTATTAATTGATTACTGAATTTATTACATGAGTTTGTCATAAAAAATGTTAAGGCTTCTAGATCACAATCTTTATTGTCACTTAGATATTTATAAGCACGACTTATTTCATATGAATACTTTGCCTTTAAGATATGTTTCGATAATTCTGGACAAGGATATGAAGCTTTAAGAGCAAGTTCTGCATTTGCAACTCTCATATCGTCAGAACTCCAAATTTCATGGCTGTTGTATATGATAGCTTCACGGTTAAGAGCCTTGTCAGTAAAAATCTGTTCAGTTCTATTAAGACAGATTAAATCTTTAATTGCTTTATTTGTTGGAGCATAATTAATAATACTCCATTTTTTACCAACTAAGCAACCAAAAAATGCACGTTTAACAGTATCTTCTTTTATGTGATGAGCGTAATCATATTCTGAATAATATCCTCCTCTACCTGCTCTACTTGTACCGTAACATGCAGTTTGCTTACAGTACCATGATCCCAAATATACCATTTCAGTGCCATGTTCACATCTAGCTCCTTTGTACATATCTCCAATCCTCGCCTTCGTCAGTGGTATGATTTGATCAGCAATTTTAGTTAAAGCTTTCTCTTTATATAAGAGATCGATATATTCTGTATCTAAAGTACGGATAAGTTGCATCTCATGCCTTACTATATTTTCTACAAAAGTCAATTCATCTTCAATAGTACCATTTATTATACGTAATCTGGTAAGTGGAAGTTGTGCAAAATCTACCCAAACCTCTTTCGGTAAGTTAGGATGAGTTATTTCAAACCCGTCTGAACAGTAATCAGATATTTTAATTCCAGACATTGGAATATTATTGAATGCCACTGTATCTTTACCGCCGGTCATTCTTACTCTTTTCCCGATATATGCTTTCGTTAAAAGCTTTATACTACACGTATTGATCATAATGTGTAAAGAATAGTAGGTGAATTTTTTTGAATATCTGGTACTTTTGCAGGAGCTATTTTTTCCTCTAACATTCTATTGAACTTTTCAGGATGGAATGCAGTAGAAATAATGTGACAACCATTCTTGCTTGGAACTATTGCAACTATTCTTCCTCTTGATTCTATGTGAAGTTCTTTAAGTGTATCGATCACTAGATCTATAAAGGGCAAATGTTCAGGGTCCATATCTATTACCCATTTCTTTTCTGATTCAGATGGATAATTACCACAAGTAGTAGTATATGCATTTTGTACAGATGCATATTGTCCCTTCCTCATATATTCTACAATGGTTTGAATGGTCATCAATGCAATTAGCTTAGCATCGAGTCTGTTCAAATTGATATATGCTCTTGCATTATGTAATGTACAATCCTCTACTATTTTATGTCGAATTTTCTCCAAGTCTTCTTTACAAAAGATGTAGTAGACATTTATAGTTTTGGAATTTTTAGACATTTCAGGATTCTCTTTACGTCTCTTTAATATTTGAATAAAGTAGAACGTATCGATAACTGAGAAGTCGAGTAATGATGAAATTAATGAGAAATTATCTGTCATAACGCATATTCTTTTACTTTGTCCCAAATAAACCAAGCCTTGATACGGTCATCAGTCGGTGAATTAAATGCAGCGAATTCATTTTTGTCATATGCATAACCTGCTGCCGCAAACATTACATTATCTACTACACAAACAAGATTTTCTTGAAATGTGTCTGGCTTTCTGATCTGTACAGCACCATCTTCTACTAGCGCAATACATTTTTCACTGTATGAAGAACCTAGAGGTCGTTTACTTGTTTGATTAATATACTTTCCCATTTATTTTATTTTTAATGATATACAAATATAACACAAAAAAGGTGACATAATAAAATGCCACCTTTAAATCATTCAGCGAAATGATTTTTTTATTCTATTTTATCTCCACAAACAGGACAGAATTTCCATGTTTGTTTCTTTATTTTTGCTCCACAGTTAGTGCAATGTTTATTCAATTCTTTTATTTCGACTGGTTTAGCAGAAATAGGAAGAATTTTTATCTCTAATCTTTCATCATAGAAAGAGTTGAAATTGCCATCTGAATATGAAAAGGATTGTGATGATTTATCACCTTGAGCTATTCTACCAGTCTCTTTTACATTTTCAGATAATAGTTGACAATCTGCAAGATTAGCATTATTAGATGAAGTGTATGAGTATAATGCAGAAGTAGTATCTGATACATAACTTGTAGAAGTTGTAATAGAAGATACTCCTATACAACCTGGTCCGCCCATAGTTCCTGATACTCCTATATTACCAGGGACGTTTGAAGTCCAAGGGATAGTGTAAACATCAGGTGATCCTAACACTCCACCTGAGTTTGGTGATCCGTATATGGTACGATAGTTAGTAGATAATAATTGTAGATTCAAAATGTTTTCTTTATAGAAGAAAACTTCAACTTTACCGTTGTTCTTTGTAGCATTTGCAGCTGCTTTTGAATCTTCAATTTCGTATACATCAAATGTAAACTTCTTGTCTACATCTATGAAACGTTCGAGATATTCTCTACGGCCAGGACGTATAATTATACCTGACTCTGAAATGAAATTACCATTAATCGATATTTTTGCTAGAACTGGTACTCCGTGTGGATTAAACAGTTCTATTTCGAAATTTTGGCCATTCTTTAGGTAGACTGAATCATTATATGATTTAATTCTACCTCTTTTTACTGTGATATTGGCTGTGCATCTAGCACTTGCATAAGTATTCATTGCGATTTTGTTTTTTTGTTTTCCAATTTACTTGAGTCCATTTGAACTCTCGAAGGGCTGATACCTGAAACTGAAATTCCGCTGTATGATTCTACTATTTTAGTGTATGATAATAAATAGTTCTGATAACGCAAAGGTCGGTGAAATTCTTGTTTCACCGACCTTCGAAGCTCATATCTCCTAATTTTGGTAGTATGAGTGTAACACCTAATTTTTCTGCTACCCACTGCAAGACGTAGCTATTATCTACTCCCCAGTTTGTATAAACTGATTTGTCCATAAGCAACCTACCTGTTTGGATAACTTTATATCCTATCTCAGCTTCGGCTTGGCCTCTCAATTCATATTGAATCCAAATTGTTTCATCTTCAAGTGAAAATGGTTCAGTTATAACGTTTAATAGTGTAGCTGTACCAAGAGATAATGGAAAAATAACGGGTTCTATTTCTATCATATCTTTTTCTTCTATATATTAAAGAAAAAGTAATTTATATGAATAAAATAAAATGACGTAATGTAATACTTGATCAAAACCTATGCTTACGAAGAAATCATGGGTTCTTTTTTGCTTCCAAAGTGAGGAATTTACCCTACTCGTAACATAATCAATTCCAGTATGTGTAACAAATTGTATGATACTGAATAATAGAGGTGTATACCAATATTGTGCACCCATCATTCTATAATGTCCAGACATTATTTCTACTCCAACAAACATTAGCAATGAATATGTTAATGTATGCTTAATGAGGTTTTTCGTGTCGAAGCTTTTAGTAGATTGCCATTCTGATTTCTGAATTACGAAATCTGCGATCCAGTGGATAAAAATGAGAAGTAAAAGATTTTCGATCATATTTTTGTATCATTTAGATTTGTCAAGTCATATACTTCAATATCTTTCATAATTTCAAGGATATCATCTACGTGATAAGGCTTAAGGCCGTTACCACACATTCCACAGTCCATTCTTTTTCCCAGCCCAAATCTTTTGTCACCTTTTAGATGTTGATGACCATGAAGCATAATTGTTCCGGTTCTCATATCGTTCCATGAAAGTATAGGGTAGTGGCTTAGCACAAATCTACCTTTTCCTTCAATTATAAGTTCTTCGTAATCTGAAACATGTTTAAATAGATGACTGTAATATTTACGTATATGATGATCATGATTACCGAATATTAGAATTATATTCTTACAGTTAATCTGATTTCTGAATTCTTCTACTTTTTCTTTTCCGCCAAATGACCAGTCTCCAAGATGGATAAGAATGTCATCTTCCATTACTACGTCATTAATATTATTAATGATAGCAGCATTCATGGCGACTAGATCAGGATATGGTCTAGTAGACCATTCATGAACATGAAAAACACCATTATCGTCTGTTGATCCCCAGCTACTAACACCTCTGCATATATTCTTATGCATATAGTGAGTATCACTTGTAAACCAGATATTTACATTGGGTTTAAGCTTTATCATTTTCTAAATCTTTTTTAGGTGGAAGATGCATTTCCAGTCCTGTTTCTTCTAGTACATACTGAGAGGAAATAACTAAATCTCTTTTCATAAAGTCATACACTAGATGCATCTTTATCATAGCTATGGGATTATGCGATATAGCTATTATTTCTACGCCGTATTTCTTTGAAATATTGTAGAGCATATTATGAAAGTTACTCATATATGCTAAACTGAATCCCTTATCTACTTCATCGAATATCAACAGTGTCTTCCCAAGTACTATCTTGTCTTTAATTTTCTTCATGAAATTGTCAAACTGAATAAGTGATGACTCTCCATGTGAACTATTACGTGATCCAAAACCTCCCGAATTGACATAATTTACAGCATCAAATGCTACCATAAAACTATTACCGTCATCTTTTACAGAATCATAGAAGAAGATTTTCTCATAGTCATGTTCTACAGTTATGTCATCCATGAGTAGTCCAAAATATGAATCATTCAAGTTTTTTACTGCATCATTTCCGTGTTGTCCTCTTAATGCATGAAATAGAGATGATTTACCACAGCCATTCTTACCAACAACCAAAGTTGGAAATAGTACAAAATCATATACATCTCCAGCTTTTAATTTGTTGAAATCGTTTTTAACAGTTATCTTCAGCATTTTTCCTGATCAGTTATCACCTTTTCTTGAGGTAAAATGGGTTTCTTTACGACTTTAGCTCGTTTCGGCTTAGTTTTCTTTCTACTATCTTTTATATCTTCGCGGATAGATTCATCTGACTGTAAATGTTTATCAATTTCAGCATCAGAGAATTTAACAGATATCACATTCTTTTTGTATGTGGCCTTTAGTTCGAAAGATTCAGAAAATAGGACGTCTTTAACACATATTAAACGTAGAATTAGTTTAATGAGTAATTTTTTCATTGATTGATTATTTTTTATGCTTGTTGAGAACAAAGTATGGTTCGAGTATTTTAGTGAGTGCTGTAATTAGTTCTTCAGTCGTATCATTTTTTATAATATGATCGAACTTATCGTAATCATCTAATGAGACTTCAGATTCATGAACTAAAGTTTTCCAGATATCATTATTGAATCTTTTAATCCAAGATCGAAAAGGTAGAACTTCAATCTTCATATCTACCGAATCGGCAAGAAAAAATAATTTTTCTTGAGCTACGATATAATTTTGGTATTCTGCATACAAGCCAGGCCAACGTTGTTCAATTGGTCTTTCTAATCTGATAAGTATACTGTTTCGTTTCTTGATTGCTTCAGCTTCATTAGGAAATCTAAGATCAGTTATGATCCAATTCGGATACTTATTTTCCTTTTCATATTCAATCATTGTAGCATTTATCCAAATGCTTGGATGAACTATATTTCTACCTGCATTTGTACCAATTAATTGCATCAAATTGCGAGGCGTCAGCATTTCATATTCTATTGTCAAATCATTGTATGCGATATTGTCGATATCGGCGTATCCGTATAACTCACAATACTTTTTTACTTCATCATACGTAGAAAAAATCATTTTTCCATTATCGCATAATTGTACTTTCCATACTTCCCATTCTTTTCCTAGAGGAGTATTTTTGAATGTGATATTTTCTAATTGCAGTCTTGTACAACCAATTAGAAGACATACGATGTCTTTTACTTTATCTGCAAATTTTACTATTTTCCAATTATGGTTTGGGAGCAGTTTTTTTATTTCTTCTGCTGAAAAATCTTTGCCGGATTGTTGTTTACCCGAAATTGCTATTATCATACTTTATAGTCTATTTACGAAACGATATAATTCAAACTCAGAACGTGATAGCCCTAAATTCAATTCATTTTGAAATTCATCAAGTGAAAAAACTTTCCCTTGATCATATGCCATCTGTTCAAATATATCGTCTGAACATGATAGCCAATATTCTTTATCGTGCCTTTTCTTTATTTCAGCTCTAGAAATATCTACAGCTAAGAGTAAAATATCGTTCATTTATTGTCTCTGTTTTTTCCTAAGTGATATCCATCACAGTATACACATTTGTATACTGAGAAGTGTTTATTTTGTTTACGCTTCATACTATCTGCAGCCTTTTCTGCAGTAGCTCTAGTATTATACATGACTTTCAGTTTTCCATCTTCTCGTTGATGACTTCTTTTACTGAACATTCCCAATGCATTACCAGTTACGATGAAATTGACAAAAGCCCGCTTTATAGGTCCTTGATCTTTAAGCGCAATATATAAGTTTCTAAGTTTCATAAGCTAAAATGAGCCACTATAATCAGTGTAATTAATTTGATAGAAGTTTGACAAGCGAAGTGTGAGGTTTGATATCTTGAATTTTAAACTTTAACTTCAGTATCGATATCTTGTCATAAATGTTCAATTACAATAAGAATAGTGGCTCAAGTGAGGTTTAAATTTCAGTAGTCAAGTTGTGCATATCTAACTCATCTTGAAGAGCACCGATTTCGTCTTCTAAGAGAGTGATACGTTCCTTAATGTCTTTTGCATTAAGTTCCACTTCTTTCATTTGTGCTACTGAACTGTAATGTCCGTAGACTTTACCTTCTTCAGTAGAAATTGCACGAAGTTCTTTAACGTAATTTTTATATTCAGACAATAAGAAGATTTTGCCGTATACTGGAGCATTTGCTACGTGAATTTTAGATTTTAATTCTGCTAGTTCAGCAGCTTTAGTCTTAGCTTCATCTAGCGAAGCTTCAACACTAAAATGTCTTACGTTTCCTACTTCTATAGAATTGTTTAGACGGGCTACTTCATATAGTCCATTAAGTTCTTCTATTAATTTGTTTTTTAGTTTTAATGCTTGTTTTACGTTCATGATAATATTTGAGTATTGAATTAGATTTTAAAATAACAAAAATTAGTCTTGGTATAAAATTTCTATGATTTCATTTGGAGTAATTTTATGACCATATTTAGCTTCAAATTCTTGTAATACGATTGTTTCTGTAGCTTTTAGTTCAGCTAATTGAGTCTTCAATGAACTGATATTATCAGTTGATTCTTGCATTTGTTTTTCAGCTTTTCCAATCTCTTTCGATATAGTTGAATATGTGTCAATTATATTCTGTATACGTGCTCTAAATTCAGGGTCTAAGTTTCTTCTGTCCATTCTAATAAGTATATAAGTTCTGCTAATGTGTAAATTTCTTGATTACTTTCTAGTATTGATCGCCATATCGTATACATATCTATTGCATCTGAGTCAGTAGAAACGTACATTTTATCTTTGATATAAATCATAGCTTCCATTTTCGAAAACTCTTTATCTAGCTGATCACTTTCTTCATAACCAAATATATCGTGTGGCTCTTTCCATGGAATTTCAATTTTGAACTCTCCTTTTGTCAATGTTAATGAAGCTTCTTGATCGAATTTTAATACAGGTTCGATCTTTCTTGAACCATTCGTCAAACCATTCATCAGATATCTGATTGGCCATATCCTGTATGTGACTGTTCATATATTAAACTTTTCTATGATTCTTGAATGATAAACTTTTGCCATCTGTTTAGATTCTCTTAAGACTTGTTTCAGATGATTATGTGGGCAGTCATTGCATGGATCATCTGCGTCGCATCCAGCTATACTCTCCATGTCACATAATGCAACAATACCCCACTCAAACCAATATACAGGTGTGAGTTTATGTTCTATTCTATCCATGTTGTAATGTTTTCAAAATTTCTAGAAACTTCTTAGAAGAAGTTCCGTCTCCGTATGGACATGCATAGTTTATATCAAAAGTTAATATATGCGTGTCAAAAGAAGATTTCAGATCATTTACTAAAAATGAACTTTTACCCAATGATTCTTCTCTTTCGGTCGAAGTTCTACAAACTAAACATTTTTTATTTAGAAAGCTACACTCTTCTTGTATACCACCTGAATCTGTAATAACAAGCTTACACTGAACTAGAATGTCTAACAAGTCTTTATGCGAAAGTGGATCTATGACATTTACTTTCTTAAAAATACTAGCATGCTTGCGTATTTCAGGACTTGGATGCATAGGAAAGATAAATTCTAACTGCGGATAGTCATTAGCTAAATCCTCAATTTCTGCACATAAGAATTTGAATACTCTTTGATTTTCTCTTCTATGTAAAGTTATAAGTACTTTATTGTCATATACACATTTGTCTTTATACGGTAGAAGATTATCTATACTAGTATTCCCGATTACGTATGCTGATCCTTTAATCCTTTCCCTTTTGAGATTAGATAAATTAGCTTCAGTAGGACATAAATGAATGTTAGTTATATGCGATATCATTCTTCTGTATGGTTCTTCAGGCCATGGAGTAGTTGTATATGTACGTAAGCCAGCTTCTAGATGTATCACATTTATTCCATTATTAAAAGCAGATAACGCAACTGCAAATGCCGATGCCGTATCACCTTGTACTAAAATATGATCAATTTTATGTTCGCTTTGTATTACATCTATAAAATTTGAACTTACTATTTTACCGATGATACTATCTAATCGATTATTGATAGATGCTTTATAATCGATTCTATAATCATATCTGAAATCAGCTAGTGTTGTATGTTGATTAGTATGTAAGATTTTAAATGGATAGTTTGATTTTTCTAATAAGTCAATTATTGGTGATATCTTTAAAAATTCTGGACGGGTACCGTATGTAAGGAGGATCATTTGAAAATAGTTTTAGTTAAAGATTGAATTTGGACAAAATATTGTCTTGCAGCTTCAATTGTCTGACTACAAGGAACAATTTGCTTAAGTCCATGAAAATTATTTGTGATGAAATGATCAGTTCTCAAATTGTCTGCTAAATCTCTTGCTTTCTCTATAGAATCTGGCCAAGACAACATACTTCTATTAAATTCGAATTTTGAAGCTGTGTCGGACATGCGTTGATCATGTCCTCTTTTCACATAGACTAAATCTTTCATAGCATAATACTTGAGACCTAGATACTCACATTTGCCTAAGAATTCTAAATCATCTCCTTTTGACATTTCAACACGAAGTCGTGAGTGATCAATTTTAAGTACAGATGATTTTCTTAGAGCAAATGGCAAAGATATGATTTGAATATTATCTCTAGAACAATGTACTATCGATGTATAGGGCATACCGTTCAATTCATGTGTATTGAACCTAAATTTTGTATGATTGTCATTAAAGTATGGCGCCCAAAAGTTGGTACATATTAACTCTTGTGGATATTTAGCTTCTATGAATCGTTCTACATTTCCATTATTATCGATCATTACAGATGAACCGTACATGAAGTCTAAATTTGAATACTGTACGAATTTATCCACATATTTCTCTATTGCATCAGGTAAAAGTACATCATCAGAATCAGGAAAGAAAAGGATTTCACCATCCGCAAAAAGATGCGAAATCCATTTCATTCTGAATATTCGAGTAGGGTCATCGCAATAAAAATACTTGACTGTTCGTTTCGAAATTCGTTCGAATTCTTTTATGATAAGCTTTGTATTATCGTCTGACCCGTCATCGAGTATGTAAAGATCAAACTTTCTATACGTTTGATCTAAAAGTGATGTGAAAAATTCCGTTATGTATTGTCCCATATTCCATGTAGGAACTATGATTGATACAAGAGGCTGATTCATAGTTAATTGCTTAATGGAAATTTAATAGATGTTAGCGGTGTATAATTAAGAATTTTGAAATCTTCAGGCTTCCAAGCATCTACATTAAACTTCTTTGCAAATATAGCATTTATTTCTAACTTAGGCAAAGCAGACGGTATACGTGAAATCTGTTCTATTACACCAGGCATTTGATTCAAGTAAATATGTGTATCTCCTAGATTGCATTTCAATTGATCAGTTACCATGTTACATTCTTTTGCTATAATTTCCAATAGAAGTGCATATGATGCGATATTATAGGGTAAACCTAGAGGAGTATCTACTGAACGCTGATTCCACATTAAAGATATGCTTCTAGTTGGTACGTCGAAATCATTGCATAGTTTAGAAGCCCAATCGAAATCTTGCTTAGTAGGATTTAGACCTGCCAGTTTCCATCTTTCTTCTTGTGACAATTCTTTTGTGTAACATTGAAACCCATAATGACAAGGAGGTAAAACCATTTCTGAAAGTTCTCCTGGATTCCATGCAGTAACCATCAATCTTCGTGAATCTGGGTCCTTCTTTATAGACTGTATCAATTCATCTATTTGATCTACCCAAACAACTGTTGGTGAATAAACAGGCTCATCCGTCAACGGATCTCTAAAGTTTAATTTTTGATAGATTGTAGATGACCAACATCTCCACTGTCTACCGTAAATCGGTCCAAGATCACCCCATTCATCAGCAAAATCTTCACTAGACTTGATATTATCGATAAATTCTTGCAATTTAGCTTTCTTAGCTTCTTCAAGATTCTCCGATAATACGCCAGTAAAGTCTATGTTGTTTTTTCTACAATAAGATTTGAATGCATCACCATTCCATATCATACAATTATTGTCTACTAAATACTTGATATTCGTATCTCCATTTAGAAACCATAGCAGTTCAACTACTATATTTTTCCATGACATTTTCTTTGTAGTAAGCAATGGGAAGCCTTCTTTCATGTCATGGACTAATTGTCTACCGAATACTGATTTTGTACCAGTACCAGTTCTGTCACTTTTTACTACTCCGTTTTGTAAAATATCGCGTAGTAAATCTAAATATTGTTCTTCTATATTCATAGTTTGTATTCTGTTATTAAGGCGGGTGTTAAGTTATCTACTATAACAAGTATTTTACCACTTCTGCTGTTGAATGACGGGCCTGTAATAGCCACAGTTTGTGCTACCATTTTATTGACGGTGCATCCTTTTGATAGTAACTCATTCAATGTATTGAATCCGGTACCATAGTCTAAATCGACGGTGATTGCTCTTTGCATTTTTATAAATCTCTAAAATATGTTTTTCTTAATACTCTTATAACGTCTATTGCATCTTGTAATGCATTATGTGTAACTGCACCTTCTACATTTGCTCTTAGCATACATAAGTCTAATCCAGGAACTTGATCATCAGTATCCCACTCTAAGAATAGTATCGCTGGATCAAGTATTCTAGTTCTGATCTTAAATACTTGTTTCCATCTTGGCAATCTTTCAAGGAATATTTTGTCGAATGAAGCAAAGTTTTTACCTGCTACATTAAAATGTACTTTTGGGATAGATGAAGTCAATAGCGGTGTACCTTCTTCATCAGATGGTCCTTTATGAAATGGGCCGTTATAAGTTTCATATGAATCGAAACGAATGTGGTGCTTCCAGAAGAACTTATGAATTTCTTCCACGACTTTATCTTCTTCTAAGAAAATAGTATCTAATGCATTTGATATAGCTCTCTTATTTATATCGTCAGAACGCTGGTAATCACTAATTGCATTAATTATGTTTTTATTCAAATTAAGTGCAAATGGACTTCCAGATATACGCTTACGTAAAATGATAATATGTAAAGTAGGTATTTCTGATATAGGTGCTATTCTATTGGTGTCTTCTATCGCTAAACCGATGCTTAATATCTGATCATTTTCTAAATCTAATCCGGTAGTTTCAATGTCTATTGATGTATAAATCATACTTTTCCTTTTCCTTTTGTTGCTTGTTTTCCGAATGTTACGGCATATCTGTTCATGATTTCTTTATCATTTTCAGCATCTAATACATTCAGATATTCTTCAATAACTTTATATGCTCGATAGAACTTTGTATCTGCTTCAGATAATTCACGAATCTGTTCAGCATGATAATGAGAACCTCCTGTGTCTTCCCATATTGCTAAAAGACCGTTTTCATTTTTCGATTCTGCTATCCATTCTGATCCGTCTTTTTTGATAAATCCTTTGATAGTATTTAACAATTCTTTAGTAGAAATTGTGATCCACACTTCTTCTTGTTTTGTTCCCTTTACTTGTACATTCATTTTGTAAGATTTGTTAATAGTTCCTTAAACTCTGAATCATTTATTCTCAATCCAATATTGTTTACGACACCTCTAAATGATACCGATTTAGCAGATACATGATTAGCAAATTTAATAGATAGCTCATGATCATTTGATTGCATATATGCAAATGCAAATGCAGCTAAGAATACGTCTCCAGCTCCAGAAACATCCATAAGTTCAACTGGAGTGACCAAAGAAAATATCTTATTATTCAATCTAGCACCTCTTTTCCCTAAAGTGATGATTAATCTATCATCTTTCTGCAGATGTTTTATAGTCTCATTCATTCCACAGTTTTTAAATTCTGCTTCATTTATTTTTATCCAGTTAAAATTCCATGCCCATTCAGATATACGTTTCTTCGTATCTAAAAAAGAAATTTTGGCATATTTAGCAATAGTACGTAAATCTTCAGTAGACAAAAATCCTTTATCGTAATCAGATACAACTACATAATCTGCTTCCTTTATCAGTTTCATAATAGAATCAGTCAGTACTATTTCATCTACTTTGTCATTTTCATCCACTCTTAGTAAGATATGATTGTGCAATTCTTCAACATAACGCTCTTTAATGATCGTTTTAATTGGACATACATAGTTGATCTCTGTTTGGTCATGCGCATTTATCTTATTGTATAAAGATTCTAAATTCTTATAAAGATTTCCTGCCATGCCGTAGCTTTCTACTGTATATTTGGGAGTGAAAATCGGAGATGGTGCTTCCGGATTTAGTCTATTTACATCACCGTAATGAAATCTATCTGTACAACTTTCACCTATAATTACTATTTTCATTGTCATTTTATTTTGCTTGAACTAGCTGTGTTAATAAAGCTAGTACTTATTTTACTCCATGCATAGTCATCAATTTCCAGAGTAGCTATACCTGTTATCGGATCGTATGAAATTATGCTTCCTACATTTACATCATTTACTTTAACTGGCTTCGTAGTTATTTCACCCATGTCTTTACCCAAGAAGACTGTTACGTTTATCATTTTCATTGTTCAAGATTTTTGTGGTTGATATATCTGGTATACGTTCATAGTATTTTATCGTAGGAATATATTCAGATCCGATTATTTTTTTGTCTTTATAGTCTGACCCGATGACCATAACATCTGGCTTTACGCCTTTAATTATGTTTTCTAATTCAGTATCACTGTTAAACACATATACTCTATGCACACATTTGAGTGCTCCAAGCATACGTATTCGTTTCTCAATACTGAATATTGGTCTATCTGGCCCTTTCAATTCTTGTACTCTTTCGTCAGAATCTATGCCAACATGCAATTCACCAATTCGTGATGCATATTCTAGAAGACACAGATGACCGTAGTGAAATACGTCAAATGTACCGTTTACCCAAACTCTCATATTATACAGTAATTTCACACCAGTGTGATACACCAGTTATTAAATTTGTCGATATATCTTGATCGTAGAAAGACAATGGCAGAAATCTGAAGTTGATACTATCCCATAAAACTACCATGTATCCGCAGTTATGATCAATCTTCACTAGAACTTCTTTCATGTGAAATTTAGGACCGGGTAAATGTCCTTGACCTACATAATGCCAAGTCATAATGAGTAATACTGTTTCATATCCTCTCTGATTTCAAATTTCCCGTCTGGATTGAAAACAATAGCCGCTTTTTTCACCAAAGGAGCATCTTCATGATCGAATCTACCGTCCATCTCATATAGAATAAACAGCTTCTCATTCAAATCTTGTGCTAATTGTACAAGCGTCTCCTTACTTTTCGTGATATCGATGTCACCGAACCATACTTTGTTTTTTTCAGTACATATATTCGCATTAAATATTACGAAATTGTCTGGATTTTTCTGTCTGTACCATGACTTACTGCCAGATAACATTACTCCGTAATAACCTAGCTTTTTTACTATTTGTTCTTGATCTATCATAATTATGCGAATATTCCGTGTTCTATTTTCAGTAACTCATTTTCAATCAATTTAATGCCAACTGCATTATTGAGTAGTTCTTTTGGTTTTGACCCGCCTAATGCTAAATTCTCTACATTAAGCCACTGTTCAAATTTTTCTTCATCAATAAAAACTTCTTTCCCTTTTTGAAAAATCTGCGATATTTGTTCTTGATCTATCATATCTGTGATTGTGAATCGCCTGGTCCCACTCTATATGAATCATGATCGAAATGCTCAGTTGACACTTCAATTATTTTGCCTCCTAATGTGGAAGCTGTCAATTTATGTGGAAATCCAGGATCTATAGTTAATATCTGTCCTTTGTCGAAAGTTACTGTCTTTCTGGATGCATCAAGCGTATTGATATAGTCTAAAATGAAAGTGCCATCTAGTACATACCAAGTTTCTGTTTTTTCAATGTGAAAATGCATTGAGAATGAAGCATGTGGATAAAACTCTAATATTTTTCCACAGTATTTATGTGAATTGTGGAGAATAATTTCTCTTCCCCACTTCTTTTCTATTACTTCTGGCTTAGATATAAATGACATATAAGTTTTTTCTTTATAGAATGTGCTATAGAATGTTCTCTTAGATTATGAAATCATCATCAGAACGATTCAATACTTTTTCTATAGTCTGTGTCTTCTCTAAATAGTCATTTTTATACCATTTAGCAAAAGTGTAACATGCCGAATATGTATTTTTAATGATATCGTCAAAGTAATCAGCATCAATCATAAAATGATATGGAGATTTTGGATGTTGATCGAATATCTGTGTCTGAGTAGGACCGATAATAACTCTATATCCCATAGAGTTTATCTTGTTTATTACAGGCAATAGAGCATCTAAAGAAGCATGATACATAGCTACATCAGCAGGAGCACTCATAAATTCTGCAATGACAGAATTTTGTCTAGTCTGAATAGTCTTTTTTAATCTTTCGGCATTCATATTTTTGAATTTAGTAGAATATAACACAAAAGGACCGTATAAGAATACGGTCCTACAGTCTTTTTCTGCTGTCAGATCATTTTTTCTTATCGGCTGATCATATCCTCAATAGACTCTTTATGGTGAATAGCTGTCTACTTGTCTATTCAAAAAATTATTTCAATGCTTTGACTATTTTATCTGTCTTATATGGTATCTTTTTGAGAAGTTCTTTTAATGCTAGTGTGGTTCTTGTATTCGAATCATTATTTGGAAATAGATAACATGATACAGTTTTGGTTTTCAAGTTTTTTACTATCTTATAGCAATATGCAGGTACACCAACTCTATCATGCATCAATTCATTAAACTGATATCCACCACATATTATCAGTATCGTATCTGTTTGACTATCTTTCCTTACTGAAAACTCGAGTGCTTTCCAAGTTCCTCTATTCAATTTAGGTGTCTGAGGCAATGCATTATAGAAACGAAATGTAGATTCTTCTTTTGCATAGTCAAATGCAAAATCTTCAGCATTTGCCATGTGACCGATATCATAGCCACTTCTAGAGTAATCTTGTCTATCTGCAGATTGTAAAATGCCACCTGTAGTGAAATACATAGTAATCCTCGGTATATCGCCACCTCCTTTAAATAGTTTATATGTTACAAACAATGGAGTATGTGTAGTGTAACTGAAGTAACTCGTATAAGCATTTGTAGTTATAATTGTATCAATCTTTTGCGAAAAACTATTAATGAAAAATAAAGAGAATAAAGATATAAGAAACAGTTTCATCATATTTTTATTCTATTTATCTACATGTCACAATTTTACTGAAAAGATGGTACGCATTTCATCAATAACTTCTTGCGGTACATCATGAACATTTTTTCCGCCATGTCTATTTTCCACGATCAATGAAACTACTATGAAGCCGTATTTATCTGCTAATGCTCTATAACGGTCAACGTCTTCATCAGTAGATAATGTTCCAGTTATCACAATTTCAGAATACTCTTCAGAATCACACATTGCTTCTTCAACTTCTTTATAGAGCCACTTATGGGCATCGTCTAATTTAGATAAGTCAAAATTATAGTTTCCTTCTTCATCACAGAAAAATTTATCTGCTTCAAATATCGCATAATTGTTCCAAATATGCCTTGCAAAAGATGATTTACCAGAACCAGATAAACCTCGTATTAAAAATAATGTCTTCGTTTTCATGTTTAAATGTTTGTATAAAATAACATAGAATTTCGCACACGAAAAGGAACATTTCTGTTCCCTTTCATTTTAAAATCCGAATTGTCTTGCTTTTATATCTCCTCTTTTCTTTTCAAAGAATGAAGTCAATTTAATATCTATACCTACAAGTTTAGCATATTCTAATAATTGACTAAGTGGCACATCATAAAAACCGGGCTGATTGATTACCATATTGTCTGTAGCATAAGGTAATTTTTTCGTTTCAGCTAGTTTCTGTTGATATTCTATTTCTTTTTGTGCATCTTCTTTAGTAAAGAATGGAGATTTTTCAAAATTACTTAAATATCCATCTTTTTTTGAACTTTTGACATTAAACCAAGGAATGTGAAAATAATCAGTTTGATTTACGTCTGCTGAACCCCATTGTTTTCTACCTACATTTACAGTAGCTCCCAATTCTTTAGATAGCCAGTCTGCGATAGAACCTGATTGCTCTTTCGAAGGTTTATCAGTCAATCCCTCTAATGAATTAAGTTTAGCACAAATAAGATCAGAGTCTGTATCTAAACTTTGGCCTTTAGGAGTCATTACGACTACTAATTCTCCTTTCTTTTCAGACAGTCCGATATTATATTGTTGAACTACATATGCACCAGGAGAAAAATCTTTTACTGCATTGCCATCTACAGACATTATAAAATCTTCATCTCCTTTAAAAAACTTACTTTGTAATTTACTGAAAAGTTTATCGTTTTCTAATTCACTCAGGATGCTTTCATTTTTTGTTATTGCTGCAGGTTTAATCCTTACTAGAAATGCATCCGGTGTAGAAATTAAGCTTGTATATACAATTTTACCTTCAATCCATGTTCCCGATATCTTAGTAGCTCTGAAATATAGAATTGTGTCATCTCCAATTAGATCAAGTACTCTTCTTCCTATTGATACGGCTGATGCAGATGAAGATGGAGCAGGACGACTTCTTTTCGATCTTCCGCTGGGCGAATAAGAACCGCTTGATCCACCGTTATATGCTGGTCCAGAAGGAATATCGAATAAGCATGAAGTAGAAGAATCTGATACAATATACATCCAACGTTTACCGTTTGATATCATAAAGTCATCATCTCTTACATTCTTACCGGTTACTCTAAATAAATCGCCAACTGCAGACTTTTTGACTACAGCTTGAGCTTTGGGAGTAATCGTAACTTCTGCAGGTTTTGTTATTGGAGCTGCATTTGGAGTATCTCCTTTTAGTTCTTTAGCTCTATCCAAAAATATGTCTTCGAGTTCTGGTGCATAGTCATGAGCAGCCTCAGCTCTTCGCTTAGCCTTTTCATAATCAGTAATCTTATTAGCCATCGAAACTGCTAGACTCTTAGCTTTAGTCAAATCACCACTAGTTTTACTTAGTATGTCATTTATACGTTGCTCATCTTTAGTTTCATATGCTTCAAATAAACGTTCTAATGATTCACTATTCATTTTCATTATCTTCAGTTTCTTTTTCTTTTTCTTTTACATTTTCACCAGTTTCGTTTTTATAACTAGCTGCTAACTGATTCATGAACTGATCATTAGATGCTAACACCGGAGATTTCTTTCTCACCTTTAGTTTCAGGGCGGTCTTCAAAGCAACTAATGATTTTTTAGCAAATATTTTCATATCGTCTAGTGACTCATTAAGTGGCTTTTCACTTTTTTCCATTTCATTGAGAACTTTATGTTCTTCAAACGTATAAAATTTTTCCATTTATTTCTCTGTTATTGTTGCATATATTGCAGTACCAAAAGGTACATCAAAAGAAGGATTATTGATTACTAACCAAATAAATTTAGAAGACATTTTCGATAATTCAGGTACCAAATCTTTGTTCATAGCATGCTCATCACCGTCAGTAATAAATACACCCATTTCCATTTTGCCTGATTTCCATTCTTCTAACATCTTCATTAGAGGAAGATCGTAGTTTGTTCCACCACCCGGTTCTAATCTAAAGTCAAATACAGGAGGTTGATTCAACATATCGTCATGGTAGATTGAGTGATCAAATAGAATCAAGTGAGTCTTTTTGATTTTCTTAGCCATGATAATACCATTAACTTCACCTAGAACATGTTTAAGTCTATCATGTCCCATAGAACCTGATGTATCAACAGCAATCATTGCTTTACCTAAGTGTTTAGGTACACCTTTCTTTCTGTCATAAACATAAAGTCCACGTGAGATATGTTTTCTTTTACCGAGAAATTCTTTTTCTTCAGATGCTATTCTACCTACGAATCTACGTAATTCAGATTTCCAGTCTATTAA
>Ga0302296_1001186_pt1 | contig 19358 bp, 24 predicted proteins | sample III_Fen_N3_1_FD_194546 | JGI IMG/M metagenome (GOLD analysis project Ga0302296, IMG submission 194546) | Peat permafrost microbial communities from Stordalen Mire near Abisko, Sweden - III_Fen_N3_1 | ecosystem: Environmental > Terrestrial > Soil > Wetlands > Permafrost | place: Sweden: Abisko...
TGATTGTCATGGTCCGCGCTCTGTGGTGGGAACATGTTTTTCTATTCTATAGAATTGTACGAGGAACGGATCTTCACACAGAAGGAATCTTCGACCCATGAGCGTTCCTACAGGACTGCGGGACGTTCATACTTCGAACTGATTTCTACTATGAGGCGACCGACCGTGTCACTACCGTCCTCTGTAGATACTAACGCACGTACGCATCTAAAGGTTACATAAAAGATATCTTGCGGTTTATTATTTTTTATTTTCCAATGAATCAACAACTCTTCGGGCAAATTTAATGAACGTTGTAGCGGTTTTTACGTTCTCAAGTCGGGCAATTGCTTCAACATCAAAAATCTTTGCAAGTTTTTGTCGGGCCCGTGAGAGAGCCACCTTAACAGCGCCAACTGATTGACCTGTGATGTGAGCGATTTCCTCCATCGAATGATCTTTTCGATATTTAAGAAAAATAAGATCGCGGTCTTTGAGTGGCAAATTCTGTACCGCACGCCAGAGACCTGCTAACTCTTCAGCATCTTCTATATGTTCAAGAGTATCTTCTGGATCAGGAAGCTCTTCAACAGCCTCATCAATACGCTCATCTTCACCATCACGCCATGAATTAACAAGACGATTGTGAGCTATGCGCAAGAGATAAGTTAAATATGAAAAACCACGGGATTCATAAGAATCAATATGCTGAAACGCCTTAAGAAAGACATCTTGTGTTAAGTCCTCCGAGAGATCGCAGTTGTGGTGAGTGCGATACCAAAAATAGTTATAAATCCGATTATGATAACGCTCGTAGAGAGCATGGAAGGCTCCGTGGTACATTTGCGCCAAATGCACCAACTCATCATCTGTGCGGCTGTCTGTTTTTGGGTCTTCTTTCATAATGTATTGAATTAAAGGCTTAAAAAAACCTCAAGGACCCTTTTACTCAGACTATACTTGAATCTCTTATGAGTTCAAGCGAGATATCACCTTCTCTAGGATAAAGATAATACAAACACTCAAAACCCACCCACCGAGCACATCAATCGGATAATGAACACGAAGAACGATTCGTGATAAACCAATAACAAAAATGAACGTGAGGGATAAAATTATAATGAGCCCTTTTATTTTATTTGAAAGTCTTTTTTCCTTAATTGCCCACATAATCACGATAATACCTATTGCCGACGATATCGCGGCATGACTCGATGGAAACGAAAAAGAATTTTCGACAGTAAGGCTGCCGGAAGGACGAATGCGTCCAAAAACATTCTTAAGAGAATTTGAAGTGAGAGCAATGCTTGTTACCGACAGAGCATACAGAGTAGCCCAGGAAAGAGAAACGTATCGCCTAAACAACAAGAAACCAACAACAATGAAACAGATAGTGCCTAAAAAACCAAACAATGCTGTTATAAAAACAAAGAAGGTACTGTAACCACCAAGTGCGTGTGATATAAAATCAAGCATCGCACTATCGAATTGAAGAATAGTAGCCAAAGACATCAGTATCTATTTATATTTTTGGTGTAAAGGTAAACACACTCTGTACACCATCCATCGATGAAAACGTGAGGTTTGAATTGTGTACTGTGTAAACCATTCCACTCTCAATGTTTGAAACAAACTCTTTTTCAACATTCATAATTGCGTCAGGACACATCATACGAGTAAGCGCGATTGGTTTAATAGCAACAAATGAAGGGCCGTTTTCACTAAAAAACACAGTACCGCTATTACAAATCCTAAATGAGAGTGACTTAATTTTTTTATCAAACGAAAGCTCAAATCCCTTCTTTGAAACATCATCGGTTTTACCGCCCACAGTAATTGAAGTCATGTTCCATGTAGTTCCACGTAGAAAAGGTTTTGGAATGAACGCTGAAAGGTCTCCTTTTGGGCCAGAGTGATTTTCTCTTGTTGCTGACTCATTATCATAAGAGAAGAAATCAACCCTCCCTACAGTTGCAAGGAGGCCGAGGGCCAAAGCAACACCTACGATTGCAAAAGCAAACCCATGCAAGAGAAACCGATCGTCTGTTAGACGGTCTTTTTTGTGGGCGTGCATATGGGGACGTTCGTGGATCATATACCACCCATTGTATCACCCCCAAACATATAGGCGAATGCAAAAAACGCCCACCTGTGTATACTGGAGCCACATGAAAAGAAAGATTACCCAGACTACATATGACGTTGCTGTTGTTGGTGGTGGTGCATCAGGAATCATGGCAGCAGCACGCGCAGCAGAATTAGGCGCAAAAGTCCTCATTATAGAGAGGAACGAGACTTTAGGTAACAAACTCCTCATAACAGGAGGTGGGCGTTGTAATCTTACCAATGTCTCTGGAAACAACCGTGCATTTCTTGAAAAACTTGGAAGTGGTGGTAAATTCCTCTTTTCCACATTTTCACAACACGGCATTGAAGATAGTCTCAACCTCTTTAAAAAATATGGTCTCGAAACAAAGGTAGAAAATGAAGGGCGTGTCTTCCCTATTACTGACAAGGCCTCTTCAGTACTCACCGCACTCACCACCTACATGAAAGAAGGTAAGGTTGAAGCTGAATATGAATTATCAGGCGCAGGTCTTCATGTTCGCGACGGTGAAGTTGTAGGTTTTAATACCAACGAAGGAACGGTTGTTGCTAAGTCATATATCATTGCAACAGGTGGCGCATCACACCCACAAACAGGCTCGACTGGTGATGGTTGGAAATGGCTCGGACGAGCAGGTCATACTATTCATGAACCAGACACCGCACTCGTTCCTGTTCAAATCAAAGAAGAGTGGGTAAAAGATTTAAATGGTATCTCGCCCCAGAACGTAAAAATAACCCTTTATGCAGGCGATGAAAAAATTGAAGCCCGTATTGGACGAATGGTCTTTACTTATTTTGGTGTGAGCGGACCTCTTGTTCTCAACTTCTCTCGTCTCGTTCGCGAAACAATGAGCAAGAAGAGTGATGTAAAATTACTCCTCGATATCGTTCCTGACCTTGATTACGCACAGCTCGACAAAAAGCTCCAAGACCTCTTTGCTGAAAATCATACAAAGAAAATAAAGAATGCAATCAAGGAGATTATTCCTCCAGCCCTTGTTATTCCAATGCTCCGCAGATCACGAGTAAACCCAGACAAAGAACTTACCACCGTATCCCGAGAAGAGCGCCTCCGTATTGGACAGACAATAAAAAACCTCAAGATGACTCCGACAGGATTTCTCTCCGCTGAGGATGCGATAGTTGCTTCGGGTGGTGTTGATCCAAAAGAGATTGATTTCAAAACAATGCGTTCTAGACTCTATAAAAATCTCTACCTAACAGGTGACATGATTGATATCGAGCGACCATCGGGTGGTTACAGTTTACAGATATGTTGGTCAACTGGTTGGGTTGCGGGCACACATGCAGTTTCACCAAAAAAGAGAAAGAAGGTAAAGACAGAAAAATCTGAATAATTAATATAAAACAACCTCAATATGGGTTGTTTTATATTAAGAAAAAGAGCCAAAAAAACCAATGTTTTCTGGGCTCTTTTCTATTTTCTTACACTATCCCCTTCTTCTTACAACTGACAATATATTACACACATCATGTTACAAATCTGTGCCTTCGGATCGTGCCTACACGATGAACCACAAGGAACAAACTTACCGCCGATTGCGCCACAAGTCGTTTCGCTAATTCCAGCACATTCACGATAGGTGGGTTCATATGAACCGTGAGCAGAAACACATTTCTCGCCTTCTTTTGTAACCACAGGAAGTGGTGGTGTCTCAATTACCCCTGGCTTAGACACAGTGTTATTACCCTGAGGAGCCGTTGGTCTAGTTATCACTGGAGAAGGAGTTACAGGAAACTCAAGCCTCTGAGCTGATACTAAATTAATAGTCCAAATAAGAATTGCACAGAGTGCACTTATGCCTATGTATACATTATTTTTCATACACTGAATTCTAACATCTTTTATGGTAAAAGTACGATAAATTTGCCATTTCTCGAAAAATATGTTAATTTCTCTGCCATGGAAAGAAACTTTACATCAAGAGGCCAGTCGGGAGGATTTGGCCGAGGCAGGACAGGCGCGAGCCGTTCAGCCGGACCACGATCGAATTATTCAGGCGGAGCAAGGGGGGGATTTAGTGGCAGGCCATCGTTTGGTGGTGCACCACGACCAAGTTACGGCGGAGCACCTCGTAGCGGTGGATTCGGAGGCGCACGTAGACCATCATACGGTGCTGGTTCACGTCCAAGTTATGGTGACAAGCCTTCATACGGAGGTGTCCGCGGAGGATCAAGCTATGGACCACGACCTTCATATGGAAACAGACAGGAGGGCGGCTACAGTCCTCGCCCATCATACGGAGGAGCTCCACGTCCAGCATATGGAGGTGGCGACCGAGGAGGTTACAGCCCACGACCCTCATATGGACCACGTAGGGATTTTGGTGGTGACAATGGAGGTCAGGGACAGTTCGGACAATTTAAGCCTCAAACATCTTATGGAAGTGGATACAAAGGTACCCCACCAAGCCCTGAAGGCGCTCGTGTAGAGGGAGCTTTCGGAAATCGCCCACAAGGACCACGTGCCCCTCGATACAACGAACGAGAAAGCGCTCAGTCATACAGCGCACCACGTGGAGGACGCTCTTATGGTGACGCCCCGCGCGCACCACGTGATTCACAAGCAGGAAACCGTACACGCGGATTCATAAAAGAATCATCACAAGACAAAGTACCTGTAGCACCCCCAACCTTCCCTATGCGCATCAACCGTTACCTTGCACTTCAAAAGAAAGCATCTCGTCGCGATGCAGACCGATTGATTGAAGCAGGTCGTGTGATGCTCAACGATAAAAAAGCAAAATTAGGAGACAAGGTAAATGAAGGTGACTCAATTGCGATTCTTTCAGCAGATGATGCTCGAACAGATCGTCAGACACGATAAATAAAAAAACACCCGGACATGGTCTGGGTGTTTTTTTATATCTTTTCACGACGACCTTTTATCCCAAGATTTAACACAACAGGTTGAGGAGGAAATGAATCAGGAATATCGGACAAAAATAAATCACGAATTTCAAGTGGATAGACGAGCATTTTAGGAATATCAACGCACTCAACCCAGCAAGGTTCAAATTCTTGATCACTCGTCTCCATGATGCGGGCTTCAATCGAGTCTGGTTGGAGCACTGGGTTACCTGAAACATACTCACAAAGGAAAAAAATCTCCTTGTATCCGCTATCCCATATTACGCTGTACACATGACGTTTAATAAGAACCACAACACCCGTTTCCTCATATATCTCCCTTACGCACGCGTCTTCATTAACCTCATTAATCTCAACATGACCCCCGGGGAACGACCAATATTCCCTCCCATGATTTTTTCGACGCATCAAAAGCACCTTTGAACCGAGCATCACTATTCCAGCTGATCTAATGCGTGCCATATATCAAGCTTATATTTGATAATTGAACGGCACAAACAAGTTATACAACATGTGTTTAGAGTTCAAGTAAACGCTCAAATTCCTCTGGCTGATACCCAACAATGAGGTTACCATCAATATCAACAACGGGTACGCCCATCTGGCCGCTCTTTTCCACCATCTCCTGTGCTGCAACCTTATCTGAAGCAACATTAAGTTCTTTAAAAAGTATTCCATTATTACGAAAAAAGTCTTTTGCAAAAACACAATAAGGACATGATGGTGTCGAGTAAATAGTGACCAAGTGACTCTTTTTTTGTGTGTCCATAGTACGTCTATTATAACGTAGATTTTCCTTCTGGGTGCTCGGCAATGCGCTTGAGAAGTGTTTTAATTTCCTGAGCTTTTTCCATAGTACACACAAGTGTTGCATCTTTGGTGTGAACCACTACCAGACCTTCCACGCCGAGCACGGTCACTAAATGTCCACCATTACTCATTACAATATTATTCTTCCCTGCTTCAACGATAGCATTACCTCGAACTACGTTACCGTTTTTGTCATGAGGAAAATGACGCATGAGTGCAGTCCACGAACCTACATCATCCCAATCAAAAAGAGCAGGAACAGTGAGGACATTTTTTGCTTTCTCCATGACCGCATAATCAATCGAGAGCTTGGGTAATGACCCATAGTGACGAGTAATAACATCCTGAAAGGATTTGTCACCCTCAAGGTCCTTTTCAAGCTTTGTAAAGCATTTATGGAGCTCTGGGGCGTGTAGCTTAAGGGCATTCTCGATACTTTTCACCGACCAAACAAACATGCCACCATTCCAATAAAAAGTCCCTGTTTTCACGTACTCTTTTGCCTTTTTGAGTTCTGGCTTCTCCACAAAACGCTTAACGTTGTAAACAGGAGCTTTTCCATAATCATTGTGCACAGTCCCCCGTTCAATATAACCAAAGCCTGTTTCAGGGTGTGTTGGTGGAATCGAAACCGTTACAAGATAATCCCCAGATTCCGCAGCCTCAAAAGCTGCTTCAATTGTTTTTTTGAATCCGAGCTTGTCTTTAATAACATGATCCGCAGGAAGGAGCGCGAGTGTTGCACCGGCGTGCACACGTTTTGCAATCACACCAGCTAATGCTACCGCGGCGCCCGTATCACGCCCCACAGGCTCAATAATGATGTTTTCCTTGCGAATACTCGTACATGATTCACGCACCGCATTTTCTTGGAGAGCGTTAGTAATAATAAAAATATCCTCGAGAGGCACGATGTTTTCGAGACGTTTTACTGTTTGATTAAGTAAAGTTTCATCACCAACAATAGGAAGTAAGTGTTTTGGTCGTGCAGTCCTGCTCTGTGGCCAGAAACGTTCACCACGACCACCTGCCATAATGACAATGATCCGACGGGGGTTTTCTGGTTCAGTCGATAAAGGGACAGAAATTTTTTTACGAAGAACTGTTTTTTGTTTGTGCATGACCCGAACATTGTCTCTTGAAATAAACTTTGCGACAAGGCCATATTATTCCACAGAGAAAAGAATAAAAAAACGACCTCTACAAGGAGGTCGTTTTTTATTTATGGTCGGGCAAGTTGCATTGAGTAAGATGTATCAACTATTGGTGCTGATAAAAATGCACTCGGATCAAGCGAATCAGTTGAGGTGGAATACATAACTCGCGTTGCTTTCACATTTGCTAGAGTAGATTGTGTCCCGTCTGAGTTATCAAGAACAATATATGCCATAAAAGGTCTTGAACCCTGGGCTAATATTGCATATGAAGCAGAGGTATCAGACCTTGAAGGACTCTCATCAGAGATTAATTTTACATAAGAAGCAGCAGAATCGAGGTTTGTTTTAATAGCAATAGAACGGCGAGGATCTTTTCGAACATAAATCACGTCATCCGTTCCATTATTGACGGTAAAGGAAATGGGCACAAGAACAGCGACCTGTTCACCATATATATTCTTACGAAGAGCTGAACCGTTCACCCCACTAATAGCAACCTTGCTTACGGTAATTTTTCCAACATCAGAAGAAACAGGTGCCTGCACATCAGGAGATGATATTACCTTACATGCATAGAGTGCATTGAGTTTCTTGATAGTGGCTGCCCCTACTGCCCCAGTGCCTTTGGTTAAACCACTCGGCTTTAATATCTCTGCACTGTATTTTTCTTGGAAAAGAGATATGGCCGTCGATACAGTAGAATCAAGTTTCACCGATGTTAAATCAGTAGCTGAAAGAAAACCCTTTGCAGCTAGTATCTTTCGAAGTGCTGGTACGTCTGCATGCGAAACATTTTTCGCAATTGAATGTTCGAATGTATAACAAAAGCTAGAAGGAAGTGTATAAGCGGACACCAAAGACCCAACCCCTAGCAAAGCTAAACACGTAGTGAAAAAGAGAAAATATTTCATACCCATAATAGTACACCCTTCCGTTCTAAAAGAGGAGGATGTCTCAGTAACACAAAACCCTTCCATAAAGGAAGGGTTTTGTGAGGATTTTAACGAGATGTGCTTGATGCTGTAGCCACAGAGGTGGTTGCATATTTATTTACTTTCTTGTTTTCGCTTATCTTCTTCTTTAAATTAAGCGGATTCTTTATTGTTGGATTTGGATCTTTCTCCTTGAGGAGTTTTGAAACATTCTTAAGATCGGTTTGAACTGATTGTAATCCAGTGTTAACCGCCTTAATGGTTGCCTTGCTCACCACAGGATAATCAGCGGGCGCAAGAGCTACCGATTTTGCATGAAGGTCAGCGAGTTTTGCGGGAATAGTCTGCTCTAAGGCGCGCGCCTGATCAAGTTTTGACTGTCTAAATGTAACATCGGTGCCTTTTGCTTTCGCTGTATCAATAGCAGTCTGCACCTTAACAAAAGTATCGGTTTCAAGCCTGGTAAGATAACTTGAGAAATTTCCGATTTTTGTTAGTAAATTTATCTTCGGAATAAAGACTGCATAGATTCGGTAATTGGTGTAAATCTGCTGAGTCAATGTCTTTGCAACTTTTATGTCGGTTGTTGCCTTAATCTGGGCACCAAGGTTCTGGAGAGCCAAAATCTGAGCATCAATCTGCGTGCTTAAATCGGTTCGTTCAGGGAGAGATATGAGAGTAGACGATGCGACCTTTGATTTAAGTTTACCGAGAGCAAGGACACGTTCACTTATCCGCTTTTCTGCAAAAGAGAGAACTGAATCGAGTTTCGATGTTGATGAAAGAGTCTCTGCTTTTTCAGAAACTGATTCAACAGGAGAAACAATTGGTGCATCCGGTATTTGAGGATCGCTACTAGTAGCAGCACTCTGTGCAAAGACCGATGACCCTGTCATGAGGACACCTGCCGCAAAGAGAGACGCCATGAGTTGGGCTCGTTTGATTCGTTTTGTTTTTTTCATTGTTTTAATAAATAGTAAGGATTATATGACTACATACGGGAATAAAATTCTTACAATCTTATTGAGGTAGATTATTCCATCACCTCATGAATTAATACGCAATACGTGGGGAAAAAATTTCACTATCCCAAGAGGAATGCCCCGTGGTACCATAAATCGACATGGTGTCAAAAAACGATACCCCTACCGATCAAGAGCTCGTTTCGCTCACACTTATAAACCCCGAAGCTTTCGGGGCGATTATGAAGAGGTACGAGAGCAAGTTAAGACGATACATACAACGTATTAGTCGTTTTAGTGATGATGAAATTGAAATAATTCTTCAGGATGCCTTTATAAAAATGTATCGCTATATCAATGACTATGATCATAGCCTCGCATTCTCTTCCTGGGCGTACCGTATTACACACAACGAGACAATTGATCGGATTAGAAAAAATAAGAGATCAGAATATTCAACAAGTCTTGATGACGATGAAGAGAACCTTATTGAAAAAATCGCTTCGGACGATACTGGTATAGCCGAAGCAATTGATACTGAAATACAAAAAAAATCAGTATTAAAAATACTCCAAGAAATTGAACCGAAATATAAATCAATTCTCGTACTACGATTCCTCGAAGAAAAATCGTATGAAGAAATAGCAGATATCCTCAAAAAACCACCCGGTACCATTGCAACACTTGTAAGACGTGCAAAAGAAAAATTCAGAAAAAAAGCAAGTGAGGCTGACAAACGTATAAAAGAAACGCTATGAACATCGAAGAAAACGTATTACAAACAATAAGAGAGAAACATATAACCCCTCTATCACGATGGAAGTTTACCGTCCGTAATGGTTTGATGTGGGTCCTTATATACACCTGTGCCGTACTCGTCATTATATTGATCAGTATTAGCATGTTTCATCTAGGTAATGGAAATAATGCAATATTTGATGATCTTGAGACACCAATGACTGATCAGATAATCACAATCATCCCCCTCTTCTGGATTGGCACCACTTTTATTCTTGCCCTCATCGCATTCCTTATCTTTAAAAAGACAGTTGGGTACCGAAGGGCAACGATGCATTTCGCTTCCCTCTTCCTCCTTGTGGCTACCATCTGCGGAGCAATCATCTACATCACACATGGAGCTGAATATCTTGAGCGAGCAGTTGGATCTATCCCTTATTATGATAATTTAATTCCCACAAAGAGAATCCTCTGGAGTCACGAAGAGAAAGGCATGCTCGGTGGAACTGTTGTTACCGACTCAACTACAACACCATTTTCAATGAGGGATTTTGACGGTGATATATGGCTCATTACAGGACCGGTGTATGAAGCCGAAGATGATGTTGTTATTGGTAAAGGAGTCAAACTGGGCATCATAGGACGAGTGGTCCAACCTAGAGTATTTGAAGCAATTGAAATACGAACGTGGTAAAACATCTCTAATGTTATAAATACAAAACCCGCCTCAGGCGGGTTTTTGTATTGTAAGTTACATATACTCGGATGCTTTAAATCCTGCCCAAATACCGAGCACTCCACCGAGAGCTGAAAGCAAGGTACTCCACAAAGAAAACATCGAAGCGCCCCAAAGGGATGGAATGAATCCACCCACCGTACTTCCAATTGCAAGACCTATCCAAATCAGAGTTTTACGTTCCATGATGATTTATACAGCTAGAAGCCAGGAAAATAATCTGAGTGAATCTGTGACGCCGAAACCCCCATCGCCACGAGCATGTTTTTGAATGACACAACCATCATGTGTGGACCGGAGATATAGAACAATCTTTCCGCAAAATCAGGAACACTCTGTCGGACGAGTGCTTCATCTATTACACCGTAGACAAACGAATCGGTGTTTATTCCTTTTTCCATATTCATGACGTATTGAGGACGTAGACCAACCTCCTGTTTTGCCCTATCAAAAATATCCTTATATGACACCTCAGCCAATGTTTTGCTTGCATACAATAAAACGACGTCACGTTTCTGTTTTGTATCAATCAAGTATTTGGCCATACTTCGGAACGGGGTAACTCCAATACCACCTGCAATCCAAACCATCTTTTTACTCTTATCGTTTGGCATAACAAAATCTCCAGCAAGTTGTGATGCAACGATAGAATCACCTGGTTTTAAGCTTAAGAGGGACTCCTTGAACGCACTTGGATTTTGATAAAACCTCACACCAAGATGTATTTCATTTTCAGTAGGAGACGATGCGATAGTAAAATAACGACGATTTCCACGTGAATCTTCACGATTAGCATTAAGGGTCCATTCGATAAACTGGCCCGGAGTGAAGTCGAGTTTTTCATCGGGTGTAAAAATAAAATCTTTTGTCCCCGACCCTGTCTCGACTATTTCCTTAAGAGTAAGTACGAGGCGTTTTTTTGGACTTAAAATGTATGACAACACATTACCAAAAATGAGTGCGAGTTCTGGGGTTAGCACTAATGAGCCAAGACGTACCCATGGAGCAAAAATAAAACCCGTAAACGCGCCATAAGCGATTCGACCAGCTCGGCGAGGGGGCGTAGTGAGCGGTTCGGTAAGCATGACCGTCGAAAAGAAAAATACAGGTGCGAGGGTAAATGCTTGTTTAAGAGAAGTGATAAAATTACTATGAGTGACCACAGTATTACCAATCACAGAAATTGAGAATCCAATCAAGAATGAGAGGATGAGATCAAAACGTCGAATCTTGCGTACAATAAGGAAACCGCCAATACAAACAAAAGGTAGCAACCACAGCGTGCCTCCAATCCACCAACTTGCCGAATATCCAACAAAACTCATAAGCACCATTCCAAGGGCGACTGGGTTAAAGAGATGTTTTTTCTTTCTCGCAATTAAAAACTTAGAACCCAAAGCGATAATCATCAAAACTATTAAGGGGATAAAAACCACATACGGTGATGAGGGATCAAATGTAAGTGCAAAAATGAGAGCGGTAATATAGAGCGATTCAGAATTCGCAGGCACCTTAAAGAAACGGGAAAATAAAGCATTGATCAAATGAGCGACTGCCAATAAAAACATACTATCGGCAACAAGCCACAGAGACCAGGCATATCCATAACCAAGAAGTCCAAACAAGTTAAGAACAGATGCAACAACAACAAGTGAAACGAGATACCAGAGTACCAATCGGTACATCGTGACCTTGTTTAAAAACGAGTCGATCTTTTGAAAAAAAGTATTCATGTATTTTTATAATGACTTATTATTTTGAGTAAAAATCTCAAACCCACTTGTAAATGTGGCAATTCCTCGCTTATCAATTGCATATCCCTCAAAACCCTCTAGAGACTCAATGAACTCAATACCCTTATAACCCATAGCATACACCGCAGTCGCGAACCGGTCAGCCTCATACACATTCGGACCTATAACCGTCACACTCACGATGTCCTGTGAAGCTTCTTTGCCCGAATTAGGATTATAGATGTGATTACCTCGAAGATAGTTACCTGATGTCGCAATGCCGCAATCACTCAAATAAAGGGTTTTAACCGTGGTATCGAGCTTGAAGGGGTTCCGAATGCCAACTGACCATTTTCCCCCTGATTGATTATGTCCCGAAAGGGCAATATCCCCGCCTGCTTCAATAAAGAAATTTTTGAAACCTCGCTTGAGCAATAGTGTGTATGCGTTTTGTATTGCCCAACCCTTTACCACCCCTGAAGGGTCATAAAGTTTATTCGGCCGTAAAGCATCAAAATATCCTTGGGTCACCCGCCTCGTATCTTCCGTTCGAGCCAGCACTTCCTTCACTTCGTCTGTGTAATTTTCATAGACAACTTCACCACGATTAATCCGACTTATTTCACTATCATTTCTGTGCACACTAAAAACAAGATTCACATGCTCAAAGTAAGCAAAAACAGCGTCAATGTCAGCCATAGATGCAGACGCATCGGCGATTTCAACTGTTATAGGCATACCCATTGCGGCACGCGAGTCTTTCATTTTTTATTGAGCCTTAGCTAGTGCAGAGGAAAGAGATTGAACGAAACCAGAACTAAGAGCCGTCGCACCAGACACAGTATCAACCTGTGCGCTCTGAGCACTAATAGCTTCCTGAATCAAGACAGGCATGGCACGATCAGCAATGGCAACAGACCTGCTCCTGTCTTGAGGATAGGTAAGAAAATCAACAGCAGTGATTTTACCGCCAGAGACAGTGGCCTTCACCTGAACATCACCATAGTATACGTTCACAGAATCACCTACATATGCACCATCTTTATATTGGCCACTCTGCGTAGGTTGAGGAGCAACCACTACAGGTGCGGGGGTTGGTGTACTTTGAACAACCACAGGAGCAGGTTGCTGCGTGTTTACACCGCCATAAGAAGTACCACTTGTTACAACCTGAGGACGACCATCTTCTCCTTCCCCATATCCATCTTCTGAATATACAACCTCTTGTTGTGTTTTTTTCACAACATGAGCAACAACAGTAGTCTTTGGCACTGTTTTTGTTGGTACGACTGAAGTTGAAGTGGTGCTATTTCCAGTGACGGCTACGTCTTTTTTTACTTTATTTGGTATGCTGTTCTCTGCTTTTGTTTTTTCAACCCAAGCATATGAACCAAAACCGAGGATAACTAACACTGAAGCTATGGTTCTTTTCATTATGTGTTCATCTATCGAATAAATGCGCATATATTATACGTTTAAAAGAGACAAAAAGATGCAGGTCTTTTACGAGAAAACAGTTTAGCAATAAAAGCAAAATACCGCATTCTCTATGAGTAATGCGGTATTTTGCTTTTATTTTTCCAAATCGAGAATTTCGTCTATGCGCACTTTTTCAACGAATTCTGGCACATGAGAGACGAGTATCATCGCGCCCTCATAGTCATGGAGAGCCTGTGCAATGATTGGCAGGTGACGGAAATTTATATGATTTGTCGGTTCATCGAGGATAAGGAGCCCTGGACGTTCAAGTACAAGCCGAGCAAAAGCAACAAGCCCTTTTTGACCCTCAGAGAGACTACCGATTTTGGTATTCATCACTTCGCCCGTAATAAGAAACCCAGCTGCGGTGGTGCGCATTACCTCTTCATTCCACTCTGGAGTAACAGCAAGAAGTGAATCAAACACTGTGTCTTCAAAGTTCAACGTTGAAAAATCTTGTCGGTAATATCCCACACGAATACCCTCTGCTATTTTTGTACCTTCTGCGCGCCCTCCCGCGAGAGCCTCAAGGAGAGTTGATTTACCTATTCCATTTGGACCTTTGAGCAAAAGATGTTTGTTTCGCTTGAGTGAAATCTTTGTAGTACGAAGAATCGGCTTATGGTTCTTTATAACCTTGTAAGCAGAAATATGAATAATCTCTCCAGTGAAATCTGGCTGTGAAGGAATGTGAAATCTCCTAATGGTCTTATCTTCTCGACGCACATCGACTTTTTCTTCTTCGAGCTCCTCCACTTTCTCACGCATACGTTTTGCAACGAGACGCATCTGTCCACCTTTGTTTGCAAAAGCGTTTGCCTGGTCTTTCTTTGCTTGAATTTCTTTTGCGAGGCGCGCATTGAGCATATTTTCTTTCTCGATACGAGAAGAAATTTCCTTTACCACATCATGATAGTCGCCAACATATTGTTCGATTTTTCGAGTGTGGACATCTAAATACAAAACACCGTCAGTGAACGAGTTTAAAAATTCCGCGTCATGAGAGATAACAATAACCGTCTTTGTATATGATTTGAGAAAATCAGTAAGATGCTCAATTCCCGCTTTATCCAGGTTATTTGTTGGTTCATCAAGAAGAAGGAGATCAGGATTCTGTATGAGCGCAGAAGCAAGGAGGAGTCGTGCCTGTTGACCACCAGAAAATGAACGAATGATGCGGTCATGAGGAGCCGAGAGATGAACAACATCGAGGATGGCATCAATGCGTGGTTCAATATCATATATTTTTTTCGAAAAACATTTTTCAAAAAATTCACGTACCGTTAAATCAAGCTGGTCACGTGGAATGACCTGGCGAGCGGTGGCAATGGTAACGCCGTTCGAAATATGAATATCACCTGACTCTGGTTTGTACGTACCAGTGATAAGTCCAAAGAGAGTTGATTTTCCAGCACCGTTTTGGCCCATGAGGGTCACCTTCATCCCTCGACGTAATGAAAAACTTACCTCGTCGAGGATTGGTTTATTGTGCCCGTATTCAAATGAGGTTTCGTCGAAACGAAGGATTGTGTCGTTTGCCATAAACTAGAATAGCCATAATACATTATTCAACATAGAAATAAAGCCTGCTTTTACAGGCTTTATTTCTATGTTGACCGTATCAACAATCGCAGAGAGATTATTTCTTCTTTGCTGTAATCTTAGCGCGCTTGATTGTAAGTCGCTTTGCGGTCTTGTGTGATCGCGAAGTCTTCTTCGTCATGTTTGCTCGTTTTGCCATAAACACATCATATACTAATTCTTCTAAAAAAGCATGCTTTTTTAGAAGAACAGATGGGTGTTTAAAGGGTGGTAAGCAAAGCTTGCAGCCCTTTTCACAATTTTATTTCGTTACACAATCACGATACGTAGTCGTGCCAGACTCAGTCACAAAGGCAGTGTTCCCTTTGTTCCAAAAAACTATAGATTCATCAGCATTTGCATAACGAGCACCTGATGCAGATATTGCAATTGGTAATTGAATTGAGGATGTTGCATTTGAAAATTTCAAATCAACAATATTTTTACCAAAATGTGCAATTATGTTTTTTGAATCGGCGCACTCAAAAGAAAACGCAGCATTCTTTTCAACCATAAAGAGAATCTGGTAGTCAGTCTTTGCAATTTCCTTATTTGCTAATTTATCAGGTTTCACATCACCGATAGAAATGGCATATCCTCCAAAAAATGTCGTCTTGCCTTGCTCAAGGAGGACATCGGCCTCTGTGTTACCCGCAACAAGTTGTGCGGTGAGAACAACGTTGCCCGCCCAAATACAACGGGCATTCATAGGACACCTGCTATCATTATTTACGCCCAAGAGCTTGATAGAGAGTCCGTCTTTGTTAACTGATTCTCCAATTTTTGTGTACACATCTTTCTGTACCTCGGCAGGAACCGTTCCTTGTGTATTGGCATTAAGTGTTTCCTGATCAGCTTTATAGAGCTCTAAAATAAAAAAGCTGATTACGCCAATGGTTGCGAGAATAGTAAAAAATATAATTGTTTTCTTCATGTTTTTATTATAACCCTTCTTGAGACTTTATTCTTTGTTTACAAGCGTAATAATCACAATTTCACTATCAGTACCAATACGTTGAGGAGGGCCCCATGTACCAGCACCACTCGTCGTAATCACATCCATGTTTTGAAACAAGTGATGCCCGTAGGTATATTCACCAAAAATGCTTTCCGCAATAAGCGACGCGGGCCACACCTGTCCTCGATGAGTATGACCTGAAACTTGTAGACCAATTCCTGCTTGGACAAGTTCCCCCATATCCTTTGGCACATGCTTAAGCACGATCGATGGTTTTGTTGGATCAACACCAATGGATGCAAGTACTTGTTTTTGAGTTTCAACATCAGTGGTCGATGGATATGATAACCCTATTATTTGAAGGCCATCGAGATTCACCACCTTGTCGTCAATAACTTTTACACCAGCAGATGTGAGTGCGTTTGTGTATATACTCATTTCACGATATGACTCGTGATTTCCTGTCGAAAAGAACGTTCCGTATTTTGTCTTGAGTGCCCCAAAAGGTTTAGCTAAACTCTCGAAATCAGCTGGAGGTCCGTCGTAAAAATCCCCTGGAACGAGAACTGCTTCTGGATTTTCTTCTGAAATTAACCGTGAGACTTTCTCACTAAAAGCCTGACCATAGACATTACCGAGGTGTAAATCGGCAACCATTGCGATTTTTTTACCCTGCCACTCAGTCGGTAAATGAGATAATGCGACTGTATAACGAGTAATGTGAATAGTATTAGTGTGCCAAACACCGTAAGCACTCATAATAAATGCAGAGTAGATGCACAATTGCCCCACAATGAGGGGCCACATACTTTCAACACCTACTGAGCGGGAAATCACTAACACAAGAGCGCCAAGAGTACTTGCAATGAGGAGCCAGAAAAAAGTACCTAACCACACAGCGCTCGCTGTATAAAGAAAACCCAGAACTTTATTCGAATAAAGCATTGTTACAATGGAGGTCACCACAAAACTAAGCGACAAAAGCACTGTCACAATACGAAGTACGGAAAAGATGGTTTGAGATTTAACCGAGAAGAAAGCAACGACAGCTTGATACACGACAACGTGTCCAACCCCAATAACAAGTGTTATTACAGATAATATGGAAACAATCCCAAAAGATATTTTCATTAGGGTTTAATTTTTAACACATATTCCACCAACATCACCAAAAGGAAGATGCGATAGTGGTTCTGGCGCACAGTGATATCCATCAACACAACGAGGTGCAGTGGTCATATTACCACCGCAACGCTCCCCTCCTCCCACTATTTTTCGCGCAATCTCCAAAGTGGTTCCATTGAGCTGTGCATACGTGGTAACACCAACAGACGGAACGGTACTCATTGGTTTATCAGCTTTACGATCTGCATAGTTAACCACAATTTGATTATTATTCACTTCGGTATTCTGAGGTACGATTCGGTCACCAAGAAGGAGTGCGTTGGTTCCACTCGCACCAGCGCCAGTATTAATCGCTGTCGCAACATAATAGAATGTACCGCTTCCACCAGCGTTTTGGGTGAGTATGACAACAGCGTCTTTTTTGCCATCATTATTTAAATCAGTAGAAAGAGGTGGCCCGAAGACCGTAGTTACCATTTTTGATGCAGAACCTGGCGCAACTGATGTCTCAGCCTTTCCATTCACGAGCGTTACCGAACTACCATCAACAACATACGAAGTATTGAGTGGGTCAAATAAGACAACATTTACAGGTAAAGGTTTTGTGTCATTTTTTAAAAATAACCACACCACAAATAGAGTGATAACAATCACGAGAGTCCCGAGAATTTTTTTGATACTCATATACTCTATTATAACGTGTTTCAAACATGAATTGTTTCAATAAACTCAGTTTGTCAAAATAAAAGCCCCCGTGACATCTTGTCTAGAACATGTCTCTTCGGGGGCTTGTGCGTATATTTTGTTGCCTCTGGCTCGTTATTGTCTCAAACGAGCTACCCGTCTTAGTCTTGGTGGGCCGTTACCCAACCGACGATGGTCATCGAGTTAAAAGAATTTCATTCGCCACTACTTTTCTTTTTTTCACCAACTAACTGATAGGTCGCGAACCCGCCGTAGAAGCACGCTGATACACCGTAGCGTACCGGAGCGATTCTTCATTCGAAATTCATGCGAATTTCGACATTATCAGGGTTCCTGCCCGAAAGCAGTAAGGCCCTACTTAAACGTAGGTTGTTCGCGTATTACTCACACGAGGTTTTGTTTCCAACATGGGAAACATCCTCGGGCAACACTGGCACGAGGATTAGTTTACTCAAACAAGACAACAAGTCAAAACTAGAGATCTTTCTTTTCAAAACCCCACTGCCAACAAGGCTTCTCCCCTTTCTTGTACGCAACTGCAAAAAAGAGAGCAGTAAGACTGATGACAGGTAATACAAAATAGATAAAAGCCTCTTTATCAGACGACTTATTATTGAGAGTTGATCCAAAAATAACTATGCCAAAAAGGTAAACAGCGAGAGTGAGCCATCCTTGCCACTTCACCGGTGTCCAACCCCAGCCAAAAAGTTTTCTTTTAAACCAATAACCATTTGGATTATCCTTGAGATAAGCGATATATTTTTTAAGCATTTTAGAATATGAGATTACTAATACCAATGATACCAGAGATGTATTTGGTTATAAAAGCGTCTATACACAACCCTAATTAACACCAAAGAGCTTCAGAAATTCAATTGGATCAACAGACGAACCATTAACTCTCACGGTGAAATGAAGATGCGGTTTCTCCGCATACCCTGTCTGTCCCGCATACCCAATCAACTGACCAGGAAGGATTAACTCACCCGCATTCACGGTAATTTTTGAAAGGTGCATATAGAACGTCATCACACCAAGACCATGATCGACAATCACCGTTTTTCCATAATCACGAAAAGTTTTCACAAGGCGTACAACACCACGGTTTGATGCAAGAACTTTTGTCGTTGATGACGCACGGAAATCGGTACCTTTGTGCGTTATAGTATAGCTCCCTGTTATCCGAGAATATCCATAAGGATCAGTGACTACGGGATTATGTACTGGGTAACGGAAACTTTTTGACCAAAAGACTTTTTTTCCACTCACAAGAGAAGCAAGTTGCGCATTCTCGACGGCAAGAGTGTCAACAAGTGCTTTTTGACTCATGGCGGTGTTGCCACCAAGTTTTGCTGGTATACCAAGAGGCGCCTCATCTTTTACACGTTTCAAAACAGTCACCACTTTCTCAAGGTCTGTACCATCGGTTAATTTCAAAGACACAGTGTAATCACCAGGCTTA
>Ga0302296_1001191_pt1 | contig 19313 bp, 18 predicted proteins | sample III_Fen_N3_1_FD_194546 | JGI IMG/M metagenome (GOLD analysis project Ga0302296, IMG submission 194546) | Peat permafrost microbial communities from Stordalen Mire near Abisko, Sweden - III_Fen_N3_1 | ecosystem: Environmental > Terrestrial > Soil > Wetlands > Permafrost | place: Sweden: Abisko...
TTCAGGCGGAAGCTCACTGACCCGAACATATCAAAACACGAACGCCGTTTCGGGGAGTATAAGTGGCGGAGGTTCATTTATCACAAGCGGAGGTTCACGAAGTAGTGCAGTGACATCAGGAATCATGTCGACAAATGGTATTGCTACCCTGTCGGCAACTTCCAATGTAAATACTGACACTCCCAGACAAGGTTCAAAAACAGCCAACCCACTGACAGGAGGCACTGATCCAGGCAATGACCCAACAAGTGATCCAATTCCTACAGGAGATGGTTGTGGATTACTCATTCTTTTTGGCATCGTTTATACACTTTTTAAATCGAAATGCATTTACACACCTTTACATAAAATGGATAGTAAATAAAGAGAACCTGGCTTCATTTGATCACTCTTAAAAGAAACAACGGATACAAAAAAAAGGTGCAAAAAGCATTCACTTCCTATTTTAATAAATCACACAAAACAAAACAAATCATTCTACCCACCTGGATTTGAAGATTTCTCTTGCCATATATGGAGTCGGTAATTTTTATTTGACTCACCATTCAATGAAACACCCCATCGTTCGAAACCACAATCAAATCATTTTCAAGGTGGTAATACTGGCTTTTATCTGATTATCAGGTTAAACATTTCATGTTACACACCTAGTAAAAATTTCAATTTTCCACTCAAACATTCGCATCAAAGCACTATTAATGCCTCTTAATTTTTATAATTAAAATAAATCTTATTAAATAAATAGCTTATATTGTTATTTATTGTTATCAACTAAGTAAGTAATAACCCAAATGAAGCTTTTACTTATTAATATTGTATTTTTTGGATATGACTTATAAGAGAAAGTTGTAATATTAAATCTAACTGAGCAACTAATAAAAGTATCTATTACTACATATGAATTATCAAAATGCTTGTTTAAAGCTTTTTAGCTGTATCTAAAGGAATCATCCTCACTAAATCTTCTGTTCTAAAGACATATTCAATTTAACAGCATTGCATTAAATACTACGCAGAAACGAAGTTATACTACTAATAACTAACTGCCACCACATTACAAATATATGATTAGATTTGTAATGTTTGTTAGGCATACTATTCAGCTCTTTGAATGACCTATTTATTTTCGTAAAAATCTAAATTATGAAAACAAATCATTTTAAAAAGTTCTTTTTAAAGCTGGCACTTTTAATGATGATTGCACAAGTATCTGCACAAGATTTAATTGGTACACGCATTGATGTACAAGGCACCAGGTTTTCAGATCAAATGTGGCTCTTTTCAGTAGCATCCTGCACCTATAACTTTGACAATGGCTGGGATGGGTATAAAATGTTTGGAACTACCATGGCTCCTCAACTCTTTGCCATGGAACCGGATGGATATTATCAGGTAGCTTCAATTCCGGATGTAAACAATACTTATCTGGGATTTTCGGCAGGTGTCGACAGTGCTTATACTTTTACCTTTACACATCAAAATTTATCGAATCGATATCAGATGCTTTATTTGATAGATTCGGTTTCAAATAAAGTCGTTGATATTTATGCAACTGGTACAAAATATAGCTTTACAGCTCAACCCACTCTTGCACCTATTAGACGATTTAAAATAGTCACTTCAAAACCAATTTATTTAAATCAGACGGGCTCGTTGCTAACCAATGTTGATCATTTAAAATCAGGTAGTAATAATCTGAGGATCTATTATGCAGAAAAAAATATTTATTTAGAAAATGTAGCTCATCAAAGAGGTAAAATGACGCTATTCAACGCACAAACCGGAAGAGAATTTAAAACATTTGAATTTAATGCAGACGGAACTACGATTATTTCTGCAGACCTACCCGGTGGAATATATTTAGTCAATGGAGTAACTCTTTCTGAAAATGTTTCTGAAAAAATAATTATCCAATAAATGAGGGAAAATCAGGTAACAGAAATTAATTTTGTTAAATTGACCTTTTTATATTCTTTACTTATAAAGACATATAGTTATATTAAGAAATTTTTAGCACAAATAAATTAGATATTAAATTGTTCATAATACTAGAATTAAGAGTACAGATTGTTTATTATTTATTATTTTGCCAGAATGCAGGGACTTTAAGTCTCTGCATTTTTTACACTCATTCTTAATCAAATACAAATTATATTTTCTATTTTTGTTTCAAATTAAAACGAATGGAAAAAGTATCAAAAGTCATTTGGGGAATTATTGGAGCAGGAGATGTATGTGAAGTGAAAAGTGCCCCAGCCATGTATTCTATAAAAAACTCGGAAGTAAAAATGGTTATGCGCAGAAATGCAACCAAGGCATCCGACTTTGCTAAAAGGCATGGAATAACAAACTGGACGACATCCCTGGATGAATTATTGACTGACAACGATATCAATGCCGTTTATATTGCAACTCCACCTAATACTCATGCTGAACTTACCCTAAAATGTGCTGCAGCAGGAAAAGCCATTTATGTTGAAAAACCAATGGCCAATACATATGCCGAATGTTTAACAATGATAGAAGCCTGTCAGAAATACGATGTACCGCTTTTTGTGGCTTACTACCGACGCACATTACCCGGATTTCTAAAAGTTAAAGAGATTATTGAAAGAGGTGAAATAGGAGATATTCGTTTTGTCAATATTGAAATGTATCAACCTGCCCAAACAAACATGATAGCACAATCTGAAAATAATTGGAGAGTTGAACCTAATATTTCAGGTGGAGGATATTTTCACGACTTAGCCTCCCATCAGTTTGATTATCTTGATTTCTTATTTGGCCCTGTAGTTGAGTCAAAAGGTATATCATTCAATCAGGCGCAGCACTATCCTGCCGACGACATTGTTTCAGCATCGTTTATATTTGGTAACGGAGTAATGGGTTCGGGATTGTGGTGTTTTACAACAGACGCCCTTTCAGAAAAGGACAGTTTCCGTATAGTCGGATCAAAAGGAGAATTGACTTTTAACACGTTTGGAAGTCCAATGGTGGTTCGAATGGAAACGGCTTTAAATGGTAAAGAAGAATTGATATTCAATCATACACAGCCGATTCAGAAGCCTTTGATACAGCTTGTTGTTGATGAGTTATGTGGTAAAGGCATTTCGCCATCGACCGGAATGAATGGTGCACGAACGGCTTTAGTAATGGAAAAAATAACCGGGAACCAACCTTAATTTCTTTTAAGGTACTCAAATCCGAGTAAATACGTCAAAGTTACTGAAAAACCACCCATTATATCATTGCTTTTTGATTCAGGATAAGGTGGACTAAAACCATCGACTAAATCTGTCAAAGGAAATTTCCAATTCATTTCTGCACCAATTAAGAATTTATCTTTTAAATTATATTGATATCCAAACCCAAAAGGGATAACCGGTGCATAATTGTCTGTGTTTATTTTAAATTTGTAATGAGCATTTGGTTGGTTTGTAATTAAATTTGCATTACTCTTCATCACTCCTGCCCCCAAAAATAAATATATTGAATTTGGAGTCGGTTTGTAATAATATACTCGCCCAATTCTAATATGATATTCAGCTTGTAATGCCAATTGAATAACACGGGTCGAAAAATTATATTTCCTTGTAGAAGAGATACTTAAAGTGTCATATCCAGAATAGTTGCTGTAATTAAATGCAAATTTATATCCAAAATTAGAAGGAAACCACTTTCTGTATCCAAGTGAGAAGTCATAGTTGGATGAAATAGGTTGACTTAATGCAGATTTCTTAGTATCTGCAAAACAGAAACTTGGACCAACCGAAAGCGAAATATAACTCATAGTTTCGTCACTTTTATCTACCAACCCTCTACCCCGTTGAGCATGAAGTCCAGCGTTTAAAAACATAAAAATAAAAGCAAATAACAGTAGTCTTTTCTTCACAATCCGGCACTATTTTAACTTTACGAATTTTGGTAACAAAAATACAAATTATTTTTTAATTTAACTGTTTAAAAAGGAATTAAAATACTAATTTTAAAATAAAATAATCAATACCTGAAACTACTTCCTCCTACAAATTCCCGCAACAAAGAAGTTGGCGGAATTTCACGGTCGTGAATGGGAACAAAATAGTTTAAAAACTTGATCAACCGATGCGTTTCGGTATATTCATCACAATATTTTGGAACTTCAGCAAGGATGGGTTCAGCATGTCTTTTTAATACGGCTAATTCGAACAATAATGCTGAATTAAAAAGCACATCGGCATTTTCCTGATAGGGAAAAATCCACTTTTCTTCACCACGACGGACACTTGGCCAACGGGCAATGGTTTCACGGGCAGAATAATTGCGGAAACGGTAATCCCGAATGATTCGACGAAGCAACCTTGTATCGGTGGTCGGTATCCAGTTGTGATTATCAATGGAAATAGTCGTTAAGGCCGATACATAAATTTTAAAAGTGGTTTCCGGTGGGATATCCGGAATCAAATCTGGATTAAGTGCATGAATTCCTTCCATAATCAGAATGCTGTCATCCTGCAATTTCAATTTTTCTCCCTTATAATAACGCTTCCCATCTTCAAAATTAAAAAACGGAATTTCAATTTCTTCACCATTAAGCAATTGTTTCAGGTGTTGATTAAACAAACTTAAATCAAGTGAATGCAAATGCTCAAAATCCCAGTCGCCATTTTCATCAAGAGGAGTATCTTCACGGTTTACAAAATAATTGTCCAAAGAAATAACGATAGGCTTTAAGCCACTAACAATTAGCTGGATGGAAAGTCGTTTACTGAATGTAGTTTTACCTGAAGATGATGGACCGGAAACCAGGACAAAGCGGACTTTTTCAGCACGTTGAGAAATCAGGTCGGCTATGGAGGCAACTTTCTTTTCATGTAAAGCTTCAGAGACTTTTATTAAATTGAAAGTCTGATTGTTCCTACAGGCGACATTGAAATCAGCAACATTGTTTAAATTTAAAATTTTATTCCAACCCACATATTCTTTAAAAATGTCGTACATTTTTGGAAGCAAAACTACTTCTTCCAGTTCAACAGGATTTTCACGGCTGGGAACCCGTATCAATAATCCATCGTAGTATTCCATTAGATCAAAAAGACTCAGATAATCGGTGGAAGGTAATAAAACACCGTTATAATAATCTATAAAATCATCAATCCTGAAAAAGCGGAAGTATGGATTTCCCAGGGTTTCAAAAAGAGCAATTTTATCTTGTTGATGAACATGCTGTACAAACAATTCCTCAACTTCTTTAGTCTGTTTCTCTTCACAAATTATTCGTTTCCCTTGTGAAATTATCAAATTAACCCGCTCTTTTATTTGAGAGATTATTTCACGGGTTACAGGTTGTTGCAAATTGTCAATTTTACAGTAATATCCTTTTGATATAGGATGTTCAATCCGCAAATTAGCCTGCGGGAACAGTTCTGAAACTGCCTTTGCCATTACCATACACAATGTCCGGACATAGACCCTCATTCCGGATGAGGTACTTAAATCGATAAAATCAACATCTTTAGGTTTGTAAATCAAGAAATTCAAATCTTCAACTTTATAGTTAACCCGTGCAGCCATAACCGGATATTTCAACTGAATGTTAAGATCCTGATATATTTCGGATAATGATGTTCCTATAGGATATTTGTGATAAGACTTTGTGTTTTTGCAATAAATTGTGACGTGTTTGTCCATTTGGTGAGAATATAAAAAATTGAGTAGCGTGTAAATCCGGCGTAAAATTACATTATTTTTTTTAAATGTATTTATTTGAAGGTCTCTAAATTTTGAATTACATTTGCATCTGACTTTATTATAAGTTCTAAATCCTTCTTTTTATGTTATAAAAGTTTGAAAAAACTTTAATTACAGTGTTTATAGTCTTCTATGGCTTACCCAACACCCTGAAGTATACGCTTAAAAAGAGTTCATCATTTCGTTGAAACATTTAAATATCGATATAAGGTGACAAAATTGACTGGAACCAAATTCTGATATAGTTAAGATCTTCACCCCTCTGCCTGATTTTGATTTTGGGTTAAAGTTGATTGTTTCGCGCTCAAACTAATTTAACAAACTCCTGAATTATGAATTTATTTAATGTTTATCCGCTTTTCGATATTGAAATTTCAAAAGGAATAGGATGTAGTATATATGATAACCACGGCATCGAATATCTTGATTTATACGGAGGTCATGCCGTAATATCCATTGGTCATTCACATCCCTTTTATGTTCAAAAGCTAACTCAGCAATTAGAAAAATTAGTTTTTTATTCCAACTCTGTTGTAAACCCTCTCCAAAAAGAATTAGCTGAAAAGTTAGGTAAAATCTCAGGATATGAGGACTACTCTTTGTTTTTAGTAAACTCAGGAGCCGAAGCAAATGAAAATGCATTAAAACTGGCTTCTTTTCATACCGGACGAAAGAAAGTAATTGCATTTAATAAAAGTTTTCATGGTCGTACGTCAGCTGCTGTTCGGGTTACCAACAATCCCAACATAGTGGCTCCGATCAATGAAGGTTTCGATGTTGAGTTTCCGGCTCTGAATGATATAAAAGCAGTACGCAAATCACTCAAAAAGAAAGATGTCTGCGCAGTTATTATTGAAGGCATACAAGGTGTTGGTGGCATCCGGGTTCCCGAAGTTGAGTTTTTAATAGCATTAAGTACCGAATGTAAAGCCACCGGCACAATGCTTATCATAGACGAGGTACAATCGGGGTATGGACGAAGCGGTAAATTCTTTGCCCATCAATACGCAGGCATTCGTCCTGATTTGATTACAATGGCCAAAGGAATGGGGAATGGATATCCTATAGGTGGTGTATTAATAAGTCCTGATTTTGAAGCTTCTTTTGGTTTACTCGGAACAACTTTTGGAGGAAGCCATTTAGCTTGTACCGCAGCCATTGCTGTTCTTGATATCATCAAAGTAGAACATTTAATGGAAAATGCACTTAAAATAGGGAATTATCTAATGGAAGAATTGAAGAAGATTCCTAAAATAAAAGAAGTCAGAGGATTGGGATTAATGATCGGTATTGAATTTGAACAATCCATCACAGAGATTCGCAGCCGTTTATTGTTTGAGAAAAAGATATTTACAGGTGCCAGTGGATCGAATATTATCCGTCTTTTACCTCCTTTATGCCTATCAAAATCGGATGCAGATGCTTTTCTGAAAAGTTTCAAGGAGATTCTTCTTACCTGATAGTGGTCTATAATGTATGCACTTTAAACGAAAAAGATTAAGTGCATACATTTAAACTTGCCCACTTAAATTATCAGGATAAGTTATCGACAAATTTATTGAAAAGTAATACGAATAGTATAATGTCGTTTTGTTGGTTTATGTATAAATTCTTTTTCACTACCCCTTTTGCACCCCTTTTTTACCCCTTTTACTCCGGTTTTGTAACATTATTTCCGAAAATCTTACCTAAAACACACATAATACATTCTTATACATATCTATATAGATATGAACATCTAAGTTTTTACTAAGTTTTATGTATGTTTTACCTTAAAACGGGTGTAAAACAGGATTAAATCAGCAAGCAAATAGGAAGTGGAGTGGAAGTCGTGTGGAAGTGGATTTTTTAATAACCAGAATTTACTTAACATATGGGATTTAGAATAACTTACAAATTCTGTTATTAAGTAAGACCATTCAGATAGTAAAAAGTTTTTCTTAGGAAAATTATAAAAAACGCCTTTTTTTCTATGATGTATTTGATTCAGAATCTTAGAGTACACTTGTTTTATGTATTGAATAACTGAGGCACAAAATACGACAACCTATTCAGACCATTACTTTTTTTTACTTTTAAAATTACATATTTCATAAATGCATTGCTTTATTGGGTTAAATCTAATTCCAATTGCATCACTTATTTTTCTGTTCGAATAGAATTCCCTGTGACTGAAAGTTCGTGCAATACCACGATCTATAATCGGATGAAAACTGAATATCTTCCCTGCCATTTCCAAAAGGAAACCAGCAACCTGCAGCACAGTTTTACCAAGAGGAATTATTGGACGACGTTTTTCAAAGCCATCAGACATCCAGCTAAGTATATCTTTATTTGAACAATTTTCACCCACTAAAATAAACCTCTGGGCAGAAATATCACTTTTAGTCAATTCGATCATTGCTTTTACCACATCCCTGACATCAACATACCCGCTACCTCCATTTGTATAAAACAGCAATCCCTTTTGTACCTGTAAAAAGAGCTGGGAACTGCCTTTATCGGTTCCCGAGACTCCTAACACAACTCCCGGATTTACAATCACGGCATTAAGTCCTTGTTTAATTCCTTTCCAGACTTCCTGTTCTGAATAATATTTACTTTGTGAATAAACTGAGCGATTCTGATCATATAACCATACTGAGTTTTCATTGATTGAATCGCCGGTTAATGTTTTGCCACACGCAGCAATAGAACTTACAAAACATAATTTGTTAATTTTATTGACAAGTGATGCCTGAACAATATTCCTGGTTCCTGTAATATTGGTGTCAGATATATTTTCGTCTTTTTTGTCGAATGAAACAATTGCAGCACAATGGTATACAATCGAGATTCCTTGCATTGCAACATGAATTGATTTTTCATCAAGTACATCGCCAATCTTCCAGTCAATCCTTGCCAGATAGAGTTCTGGCGTAGGAGTGTAGAAGCTGAAAATAGCTCGTAAAGGTTCTAGGTTACTAGTTATACGACGAATGGCAACAACCCTGTCATTTTCCTGTAATAATTGCCAGATTAAATTTCCTCCCACCAAACCAGTAGCCCCTGTTATCAGTATCATTTTTTCATTTTTTGATTTGAAGTCCAAAAATACGGAAAGAAAACTGTATTTTTGCATATAATTTTCTGAATAGATTAATTCGTTTTACAAATTCAACATGCAAACCATTTGTGTTTATTGCGCCTCAAGTTCTCAGGTTAAACCAAGTTATTTTGAAGCAACTTCCCGACTGGGTAAAATTTTTGCCAATGCGAATATATCAGTAGTATATGGTGGAGGTTCAATGGGACTTATGGGAAAATTGGCAAACAGCACGCTGGAAGCCGGAGGAAAGATCACCGGCGTTATACCCCGTTTTATGTGTGATGTTGAATGGAATCATACCGGATTGACTGAGTTGATTCTTGTTAATACCATGCACGAGCGGAAAGAGAAAATGGCAATGATGGCAGATGCAGTAGTTGCATTACCCGGTGGATGTGGAACAATGGAAGAGTTATTAGAAGTAATTACATGGAAAAGGTTGGGAATTTTCACAAAACCTATTGTCATTGTAAATTTAGAAGGTTATTTTGATGCTTTGATTACTATGTTAGACCGCGCAGTTGATGAACATTTTATGCGGCACGAACATCGCGCAATGTGGATAATTGTCGAGACACCTGAAGAAGTCCTTGGAGCTATTCAAAATTCAACGGTCTGGGATTCAAACTCACGGAGTTTTGCAGCTCTATAATACAAATTATGATTCAACAAGATACCATACAAGTTCTGAACGATAGCGCAAAAGCAATCCCGGATACAATTGCAAAAATTCATTCGTTTATAAGAGTTGATTCACTTGAACGTGTTGATTCCATTAAAGCCATTGCCGATTCCCTGAAAGCAATAGCTCAAATACCCACAGGACATGTAGGTATTCCTCATCCATCTTTTCCACAAACTGAAAGTTGGGTGTTTATTATTTTACTAATTTTATTTTTTCTACTGGTATATGCGGTTTACAATTCTGGGGGTATGATTGGCGAAACCCTGAAAACCTTTTTTCAGGTCAAAGAGCGTTCAAGTATCTTCAGTAAAGCTACAGTTAATAACATACGGGTCCGCTTACTATTAATCATCTTCTCTATCGGTGTATTAAGCCTGTATGTCTATTTAATTATATTTAAATCGGCTACCCCATTCTCAATTAAGACCTATTGTTACTTTTTTGTTCTGACAGCTTTCTTTTTTGGGTTAAAATCACTGATATTCGATTTAATCGGATATGTCTTTCTGCCTCCTTTAAGTATCAAAATGGCAAAAGAAAGTTATTTTAATATCCTTACGATTTTAGGTACTGTACTTTTTCCAATACTTATTTTTCTGATTTACATTCCCTATAATTTGTATCAAATTGCCGAATCAGTCAGTCTGTTTATTTGCATTGGAGGATGTATCCTCGTCATAATTAAACTATTTCAAATATTTTTCCATAAAATAGTAGCTTCTTTTTATATATTGTTGTATCTTTGCACCCTCGAAATTTTACCTCTTATAGTTTTATACAGAGTGTATAAATTGATAATGTAGTGTGATTTAAATTTAAACTTTATTGCTTTGAAAATTAAGAAGATACTAGTATCTCAACCACAACCGACAACGGAAAAGTCGCCTTATTTTGACATAAGTGAAAAGTACAATGTCAAAATTGAATTTCGTCCGTTTATCAAAGTTGAACCTGTTTTAGCTAAAGAGTTCAGAACTCAACGTATAAACATTCCGGATCACACCGCTATTATTTTTAATGCGCGTCATGGTATTGATCATTTTTTCAGATTATGTGAAGAAATGCGTATAACCATTCCGGAGACTATGAAGTATTTTTGTATTTCAGAATCTGTCGCTTTATATTTACAACGTTATATCCATTACCGAAAACGTAAAGTCTTTTACGGTGCAACAGGTAAATTGATTGAACTGGTGACAATTATGAACAAACATCTCGACGAGAAATATTTGTTTATCACTTCGGAAGTTCAAAATGAGGATACTATTTCTACAATAGAAAAATCGAAAATAGTTTACAATAAAGCGGTTATGTATAGAACCGTCAGCAATGATTTCGGACCTGACGAAGAATTCAATTATGACATGCTACTGTTTTTTAGCCCAATGGGAATCGGTTCTTTACTGAAAAACTTTCCTAATTTTGTGCAGGGAGATATTCAAATCGGTTGTTTTGGCGCAAATACCGCTATGGCTGTTCGTGATGCAGGATTAAGACTGGACATTGAAGCTCCTCTTCCGGGAGTGCCATCAATGACAATGGCTTTAGAAAATTATTTAAAAGAAAGTAATAAGAAAGTCAGAAAATAATCATATCAGAAAATTTTTTACTATCCCGAAAGTATCGAAGAATATCCGTACTTTTGGGATAGTTTATTTTTATCCAATGATCCACCAGAATTCTTTTTCTAAAATCGAACATTTATGTGGTGAAAAACGCATAACTCGTTTATATACTCAAGGAGATGCTTTTATAGCATATCCGGTCCGTGTCGTATTTTTAATTGAACCCAAAAGCGACATCGAACCTGCCAACGTGTTGATAAGCGTTCCAAAAAAGCGTTTTAAGAGAGCCGTTAAACGAAACAGATTAAAACGGTTAATACGTGAAGCCTACCGGCTAAACAAAAAAGATCTGATTGATAAATTAGATGAGAAACAATTGCAAGTTCATATCGCCTTCAATTATGTTTCGGATGATGAACTTGACTTTGCATCGATTGAAAAAAAAATAAAACTTTCTCTTCAAAAATTGATTGATAAAATTGAACAGGCATGAAAAAAGCACTTCAATTTATATTTTTACTCCCTGTCTATTTTTACCGGTACAGCATTTCACCACTTATAGGTCCCCGATGCCGGTATACCCCCACCTGTTCACAATATGCCATTGAAGCTGTAATAAAACATGGAATAATTAAGGGCGGTTGGCTGTCCATAAAAAGGATCAGCAGTTGTCACCCCTGGGGTGGAAGTGGGTATGATCCCGTTCCATGAGGTTTAAATTTTCGATATTTGTTTTAATGATTTACTTTTAGGTGGGAGGATAACAAGATAGAAAATTGTATCTTTGTCATTCACTTTAACTTTTCGAAAATAAAAAGCTACTTGAAAAAAGAGATAAAACATATTATTTTTTTCCCCTTTGCAATTCTATACGGAATCATCACTGGAATTCGCAATTGGTTATTCGATCAGGATATTCTTTCTTCAACTTCATTTGAGATCCCTATTATTTCTGTTGGTAATCTGGCTGTTGGTGGAACCGGCAAAACCCCACACACTGAATTCATTCTATCCATTTTGCAAAACGACTGGAATACAGCTATGTTGAGTAGGGGATACAAACGTAAGACCAAAGGCTTTCAGTTGGCCAATCAAACTTCCGATAGCAAGACTCTTGGAGACGAACCTTTTCAAATCTTTCAAAAGTTTCCGAATGTTACTGTTTCTGTGGATGAGAACCGTGTTCATGGTGTAAAAGAGCTACAAGAACAGATTCCCGGACTTCAACTTGTTGTGCTCGATGATGCTTTTCAACACCGGGCGATTCAGGTAGGTCTATCCATCTTGTTAACTGATTTCGAAAATTTATATACCAGAGACATGCTCCTTCCTGCCGGTCAGTTAAGAGAATGGAAAAGCGGTAGCTCACGGGCAAATATTATCATAATTACAAAATGTCCCGAAGACATGAAACCCATAGAAATGCGTGTTTATGAAACTGAATTAAAACCTGAGAACAATCAGTCATTATTCTTTTCAACATTCATTTATGATGAAATACAACCCGTCTTTCCTGAATCAGTTCATGAAAATTGGTCTTTCCAAAAGATTAAGGACACAGACGCTGAGATTTTACTGGTGGCAGGAATTGTTTCTCCCGAACCCATCCTCCTTCATTTAACAAAATACACTTCAAATATAAAGACATTGTTTTTCGAGGATCATCATGCATTTCAGTCCAAAGATTTCAATTTAATAAATAAACGGTTAGGTGGTCTTTCCTCCATCAACAAAATAATCTTGGTCACTGAAAAAGATGCCGCTCGATTGTTGTCGAACCCAAATTACCCGGAGACATTAAAATCCATTACCTTTGCTTTGCCTATCCGGGTACACATATTACACGATCAAGAAACTTTATTCATCCAAAAAATCAAAAGTTATGTTGTTGAAAATTCAAGAAACTGCTGAATTCTTACGTTCCAGAATTCATACAAATCCTAAAACCGGAATTATTCTTGGCACAGGATTGGGCAACTTAGTCACACAGATTACTGACAAAACAGAAATTCCATATGAAATTATACCTAACTTTCCTGTCTCAACAGTTGAAGGTCACAGCGGGAAACTAATTCTCGGCAAACTGGGTGATGTGGAAGTTCTCGCCATGCAAGGTCGTTTCCATTATTATGAAGGTTATGACATGAAAGCCGTGACCTTTCCGGTTCGTGTAATGAAAGCACTTGGGATTGAAACTTTGTTGGTTTCTAATGCATCAGGTGGCGTAAATCCTGATTTTGAAATCGGGGATTTAATGATAATTACCGATCATATCAACTTGTTTCCGGAACATCCTCTACGTGGGAAAAACTTCACAGAATTAGGTACCCGTTTTCCTGACATGAGTGAAGTCTATTCGAAAGAATTGATTGCTAAAGCTAAAATAATTGCTCAGAAGAACAACATTAAAGTAGTCGAAGGAGTCTATGTAGGCACTACAGGACCGACTTTTGAAACACCGGCCGAGTATCGTTACTTCAGAGCAATAGGTGCCGATGCAGTTGGTATGAGTACAGTTCCCGAAGTGATTGTTGCCAACCACGCCGGTATGCGTTGTTTTGGAATTTCAATTGTAACGGATCTGGGTGTACCCGGTAAAATTGTTGAAGTAAGCCATGAAGAAGTGCAGGAAATTGGCAATTCAGTGCAACCGCTGATGACTCTCATTATGAAAGAACTGATACGTGAAGTTTAAACAGAATAGTCAAAACTATTAAAATTCCAAAGGCTTTTTTATTTACCGGTGACTTATCTGAACCTGAATTGTTCTGATATGTCACCGTTCTTATTTAAAACCAATTTGCTCCTCTTTCCTTACTGTCAAACTCGATAACCCCGGAAATTTCCATTAAAGATTTGATTCACAAATAAATAAACAATATGTGGAAATGATGAAAGCTCAGGAGTATTGATTTCCGGAGCTTTCATGAATAAATTAATGACCTGGGATTGAACTATATTCATTCCCTTTCTTATAATCAGGCTACTCCCACTACTTCATAACCAATTGAATCGACTGCGATCTTCATGGTTTCATCGCTGACATCCTGAGTAAGTTTTATTTTTGCTGAATTAGATTCTAAATCTACTTTTGCTTCTACACCATCAATGGCATTCAAGACTTTTTCAACACGGGCTGAGCAGTGAGGACAACTCATTCCCTTTATTTGCAAAGTTTTTTCTATCATAATTACATTCGATTTAATTGATTTTAGATGATCTGTATTTTTAATGTTATTATCTGAATTTATTGAAAGAGTGGGTTTAAACCGCAACAAACGAAGTGCATTCAGCACTACAGTAACCGAACTCACACTCATTGCTGCCGCAGCAAACATGGGATTCAGCTTCCAGCCCAATGCTCCGTAAAAGACACCGGCTGCCAACGGAATACCAATAATATTGTAGAAGAATGCCCAGAACAGATTTTGTTTTATATTCAACATCACTGCTTTACTCAGTCGAAGCGTGGTAACGGCATCAAGCAAATCACTTTTCATCAGGACCACGTCGGCTGATTCAATGGCAATATCGGTTCCGGCACCAATGGCAATACCCAGATTCGAGCGCATCATGGCAGGTGCATCATTGATCCCGTCACCCACCATGGCCACTATTTTTCCGGCAGCCTGCAAGGTGGAAATCTGTTTGTCTTTATCCTGTGGTAACACTTCTGCAATTACCGTTGAGATACCAAGTTGCAATTGAATGGCTGCTGCCGTTTTAGCATGATCACCGGTAAGCATCACCACTTCCATTCCCATTGCTTCAAATTGTTCAATAGCTTCTTTACTGGTTGCTTTCACAACATCAGCTACTGCAATGATTCCCACTATTTCATTTTCATTGGCAATAAACAGTGGCGTTTTGCCTTCTGTTGCAAGTTTGTCAGACAGCTCAACAAATTGGTGCAGCTTTACTTTACGTTCGGTCATTAATTTCAAATTACCGGCAATATATCTCACACCTTCCAGGCTTGCTTCAATCCCTTGTCCGGGAATGGATTGGAAATTTTCAACTGTCTGAATATCCAGTTTCCTCGTTTCGGCTTCCTTCAATACCGCTTCCGACAAAGGATGTTCTGAAGGTTTCTCGAGTGCAGCTGCAATTTCGAGAAGCCGGTTGTCAGTCGTTGATGGAATGGTAAAAACATCTGTCACTTTTGGCATTCCTTCGGTAATAGTTCCCGTCTTATCCAAAACAACTGTATCAATTTTATGAGCCATTTCGAGCGATTCTGCCGACTTAATTAAAATCCCGTATTCTGCACCTTTGCCCGTACCGACCATGATGGCAACGGGTGTAGCTAATCCCAGTGCACACGGGCAAGAAATCACAAGCACTGCAATACCAATGGATAAAGCAAAATCAAAGGGATAGCCCAACAACAACCAAACAACAATTGACAACAATGAAATACCAATGACTACCGGGACAAAGATAGCACTGATTTTATCTGCGAGTTTCGAAATTGGTGCTTTTGAAGAGGATGCTTCCTCTACTAACTGAATAATATGTGCCAGAGTTGTATCATTTCCGACTTTCGTTGCCCGCAATATTAAATATCCCGATTTATTAATACTGGCTGAAAGTATTCTATCTTCTTTTTCCTTATAAACAGGAAGGCTTTCACCGGTAAGAGCCGATTCATCTACCGATGAATTACCACTTTCCACTATTCCATCCACGGGAACACGTTGTCCGGGTCGTACAACCACCTTTTCGCCCACCACTACCTGCTCTACAGGTATTTCAATTTCAATCTCATTGCGAATAACCGTTGCAGTTTTGGGTGCCAGATCCATTAATCGGGTCAAAGCATCAGAGGTACGACTCTTTGATTTTGATTCAAGATATTTACCCAGAGTTATAAGAGTCAGAATAGTTGCACCTGATTCAAAATACAAATCCTGCGAAAATTGTGTAACAGTCAGCATATCACCATGACCAAGAGCATAGCCAATCCTGTAAATGGCAAATATACCGTATACGATGGCTGCCGAAGATCCAATGGCAATGAGCGAATCCATGTTCGGTGAAGCTTTAAACAGAGTCTTAAAACCTACAATAAAATACTTTTTATTGACAAAAAGAATGGGAAGCGTTAATAGAAACTGAGTAAAAGCAATTATTAATGCATTTTCTGAAGAATGGAAAGCATGAGGATAAGGCAGACCAATCATATGCCCCATTGAAATGTAAAGAAGTGGTATCAGGAATATCAGTGAAATCCACCAACGCATTTTCATCTCATCCTGTTCCAACTGAACATAGTCCACTTTTTGAGATGTGCTTATGTTATTATTGCCTGCAATATCACGGACATGGGCTTCATAACCGGCTTCTTCCACCGCATTTTCTATGGTGAGAGTCGACAGGTTTACTTCATCATAACTCACAGACATACTATTAGTTAGCAAATTAACATTTACAGCATTTATACCCTCTAATTTACTGACACTTTTTTCAACATGAGCTACACAGGAAGCGCAAGTCATACCGGTCACATCGAATTTTTCAGTTTTCATTTATTCAATTATGTGTTTAGCACAAAAACAGTACTGATCCATTTATGTTCACTATCTCTTAATCTGCTGGTGCAAAATTAGCAAAAGATACAGGTTTCACTATAAAAGGAATGTATTTTTATTTACCTTTGCATCCAGATGACAAATGAACACTTTTATTCAATATGATTGACCCGGTAAAATCAGAGCCTACCATCGAAGAAACAGCGGTATTATTAATTGATATTGCATCAGCATTGATGTCTTCAGGGGCTCATACTATGCGGATCATTCAAAATGTATCCCGTATGGCCGAAACTTTTGGGTACGACCTCGACTTATCGGTATTTCAGATGAGTATAATGATGACGATTATCAGTAAAAAAGATCCCACTAAATTACTGACTCAAATCAGAAAAATAAAACCCTTACATTTGAACTTCAGCATTGTGTCCGACTTAAGTGCATTAAGTTGGGATACGTATGATAAGCAGTTACCTTTTGAAGAAGTTGCTTCAAATTTCCAATTGATCATTTCCCATAAACGAATGAATAGCTGGTGGGTATTGTTTTTAGTTGCAGCTGCCAATGCTTCGTTTTGCGGACTATTTAAAGGTGATTTCACGGCAATGACATGTGTCTTTTTCGCCACCATTGCAGGTTTTTTCGTACGTCAGGCAATGATTAAAAAACACATCAATCACTTAGTCGTATTTACTACAAGTGCCTTTGTGGCTTCCTTATTATCGGGCTCCGGTTATGTCTTGCATTTAGGTCACACACCCGAAATTGCGCTGGCTTCCAGTGTGCTTTTTTTAATTCCGGGTGTTCCTCTGATTAACTCCATCTTAGATATTTTAGAGGGGCATATTCTTACCGGTATGGCCAGGTTGGTCAATGCGACCAGTTTAATTGTGTGTATTGCTATCGGTTTATTTACATCCATGTTAATATTAGGATTGGAAAAATTATGACAAGTGAAATGATTCAGTTGATGCTTATCGATGGACTATTGGCAGCAATTGCCGCTATCGGTTTTGCGGTGATCTCCAACCCACCCCGCAACGCGATATTTGTGTCAGCCATTTTGGCCGCTCTGGGTCATTCCTTGCGTTTTTTCCTCATTAAATCAGGACTGGACATATCATTGTCCACTTTTGTTGCTGCGACCTTTATAGGGCTCCTGAGTATGCTGTTTGCACGGATCATTCGCTGTCCGGCAGAAGTATTTTCTTTCCCATCACTACTGCCTATGATTCCGGGGATGTTTGCCTACCGTACTATTCTCAGTTTAATACGATTTATGCAAAGTACGGATGTTCTCAAAGCCCAGAGCTTCATGTTGGATTTCTTTCATAACGGACTGACCACGTTGTTTATTTTACTGGCATTAGTGGTAGGTGTTTCATTACCAATCCTGTTCTTTCCTAAACTATCTTTCTCGGTAACCCGTAAATACTAAAACTTTATCTGTTTTAATTTGTTGATAAGTTGTTCTCTGGTAATAAAATATATTCTTAAAAGTTAAATATCCACTTTTTTCTTTCGTTTTTAAATCCAACAGGATTGTTCGTTTCGTCTAATTATAAAACAAACATTATTTTACACTTTAAAATTTACAATTATGAAACGAATCGGGTTATTATTATTGGCTTTGACTTTATTAGTCGGAGCCCATGCAGCAGAAAAAGGCGTTAACATGGATAGTCTGAAACAGGCAATCATCAGCAACAGTAAAGAGATTCAGGATCAAAAGAAAGATTCGGCTATGTTCTCTAAATTGTCGCCTAATCAAATTCTTGAACTTAAAAAAGGAGAACAGGAAGTACAAAAACAACAAATTGATAAAGAAGGACGAAATGAAATGCCGTTGAACGGGGCTGGAATCGTTTTAATTTGTTTATTGCCATTTCTTTTCGTGGGTACCATTATTTATATGAAGGTGAAAGCCCAGAAAGAAGAATCCAAACGAAGGTACGAATTATATTCCAAATCGTTGGAAATGGGTCAAACAGTTCCCGAACATTTCTTTGACGAACCTAAGAAGAATAATCCGACTTCGAATTTGAAAAGAGGGATTTTATGGCTTGTAGTTGGACTTGGATTGCTGATATCGTTTTCGGTTATGCATCAGAGAGATGCTTTAATCGTTGGAATAGTTCCTACCTTTGTTGGTATTGGTTATTTGCTGGTTCATTTTCTTGAAAAACCAAAGACGGAAACAACAGGAAACAACGATGAGCAACACGGATGATATCCGCTGGGTCACACAGGTTGCATTACTGGGCGACAAAAACGCATTTGATAAACTAACCTGTAAATACCAGTCGCCTATACGGAGGTTCTTTCTGAACCTCACCGTAGGCAATGGTCCGTTAAGCGATGATTTGGCGCAGGAGACGTTTATCAAGGCTTACCTGAATATCACTGCCTTCAAAGGATTATCCGGATTCTCGACCTGGCTGTACAGGATTGCCTATAATGTGTATTACGACTCGGTAAGGGCTCAAAAGCATTACGAAGACATTGACGAAGGGATTATTGACAGCCAGCATCACACACTGAATGAATTCTCGGCGGAGAAGATGGATATTTATAAAGCGTTAAAAATGCTGCGTAAAGAAGAACAAACTGCCGTATTATTGTTTTATATGGAAGATAAGACACACAAAGAAATTTCCAGAATAATGAATTGCCCTCTCGGGACTGCTAAAACCTACATTCTGAAAGGAAAAGAA
>Ga0302296_1001192_pt1 | contig 19303 bp, 15 predicted proteins | sample III_Fen_N3_1_FD_194546 | JGI IMG/M metagenome (GOLD analysis project Ga0302296, IMG submission 194546) | Peat permafrost microbial communities from Stordalen Mire near Abisko, Sweden - III_Fen_N3_1 | ecosystem: Environmental > Terrestrial > Soil > Wetlands > Permafrost | place: Sweden: Abisko...
TCAGGATAGTCAAATGATTGAAGCTTTCCGGAACAATCAAGATATTCACTCTATTACCGCTTCCAAAATATACAAAATACCGCTCTCAGAAGTGACTTCCGACATGCGCCGGAAAGCCAAAACCGCCAACTTCGGGATTATTTACGGCATTTCGGCATTCGGTTTATCGGCCCGACTAAACATACCAAGAACTGAAGCCAAACAATTGATTGACGGTTATTTCGAGAACTTTCCTGAAATCAAAAAATACATGGATCAAAGCATCGAAAATGCCCGGAATAAGGGATATGTGGAAACGATAATGGGTCGAAAACGATACCTGAACGACATCAATTCATCGCATGCCGTAGTTCGTGGAGTTGCCGAACGAAATGCCATCAATGCGCCCATTCAGGGTTCGGCTGCCGACGTGATCAAAATTGCAATGGTAAATATCTGGAGAGTAATGAACGAGCAGAAATTAAAGTCAAAAATGATTCTTCAAGTACACGATGAGTTGAATTTTGATGTATGGAAACCAGAACTCGAAAAAGTGAAAAGTATTGTAAAACATGAAATGGAACATGCTGTAAACATTGGCGTACCGCTGACTGTTGAAATGAATGCAGGTGATAATTGGTTGGATGCACATTGATGAATTCCAAGTTAAAAAAATCCAAATTTCAAGTTAAAAAAGTCACCCAAACAGTCATTGGTAAATCTGCAACTTAACTATACAGGAATAAATTGATGAACGGGATGATGGAACCACTTTTTACTGAGAATGAATACAGGGATGCACTAAAAAGATTTTTGGAGATTTGTGACTCGTCGGATAATACAAACGAAGCTGAAGAACTGGAACAATTAACGATCGTCATGGAAATCTATGAACAAGAAAACTGCTCCTGAAAAAGTATATAGTGTTCAGTCGCAGTTTAAATCAATCATCCATCAATCTAAAAACTTCGGAAAATCTCGGTCACAGCAGCATTGTATTTCAACAAACTACTTGATTTCTTAACCAGTTTCATTGCTTTGTGCGGATTCTCGAACGACTCGCTGAAATACGTCCAAAACTGACTCATTTTCATCACGATATGGCCATCACCCTGCAGCCGGGCAGAATATGCTTCAAGCAACTGATCATGAAATTCGCGCATTTTTATCCGGAGAGCTTTCGGCTCAAAAACGTCACCCTTTAATTGTGCCGCCAGCGCCGGATTCGTCAGTAAACCACGGCCAACCATCCAACTGTTTTGTTCAGGTAAAAGCTTTTTCAATTCCTGAAGATTAGCCACCGAAAAGATATCGCCATTATACACCAACGGATGTTTCACCTGAGAAATGGCTTCAGCAAAAAGCTCCTGATTGGCTTTTCCATCATACATCTGGCTGGCTGTACGCGGATGAAAAATAACTTCTTCCAGCGAAAATTGATTTAAAACTTCAAGAACAGACTTAAAATTTTGGTCATTAGTCATTCCGGCACGCATTTTTACCGAGAACTTCGCCGGAAAACCTTTTGCGTAAAGTTGTTGAAGTATTTCATTCAGAGCTTCAGGTTTTTCGAGCCATGCCGCTCCCCTGCCTCTGTTGGTTGCCATCGGATACGGACAACCCAGATTCAGATTAATTTCCTTGTATCCGTAGTCAATCAGAACAGAAACTAAATCGAACAGCTCGGCCTGATCGGAAAATAAAACCTGCGGGACACAAGGCAGCGACCCATTATTTTCGGGGAACACTTCGCGCAATTGCGATTTTTTTATTTCACGTCCTTTGCCATACGACAGGTAAGGAATAAAATACTTATCAATTCCACCAAACGATTCAGCTAAAGCCTTTCTAAAGTCAAAATCGGTGAATCCCTGAAGTGGAGCCTGGTAGATTTTAATTGTATTTTGTGACATGCTCGTTAAATTTACTTATTAAGCCAAACTATGTGGCATAATAAAGGTGATTAATCATTACTTTTGCGGCCACAAACTTATACAATTGGCAATCGGTATGCAATCTAATCAATTCAAATCAGACACGGTAAACTCAAACCTGACTTTGAATCCTGCTAATTTAGGTGACCAAACGATTCAAACCGACTCAGTAAAACCAACACTTAGCCTGAATGATCCTTCTTTTAGCGACACATTAAGTGCTAACTACATTTCGCCAGACAGTGTGATTTGCTTTGGCTTCAGACCTGAATGGTCGCAGTTTCACAAAGCTTATATTCCCAAATTTAATTACCAAAAAGATCTTGTCAGACCACTTCCTTATGATTCGCTTTATACCGTATTAAAGGGCGTTGAAGTTGTTTTTCCGGGAAAAAAAATAACTCGTACTAATCCAGATTGGCTGGTTGGCTTGATCGTTTTGATGTTTCTTTTGTTTGCCACGGTCAAATTAATATTTAATAAATATTTAAGTCAGTTGGTTCAGTCAACCATCAATTACTCAACCTTTACCCGACTTTTACGTGAACGTTATTTTAACCTGTTTCACGCATCATTCAGGCTCGACATAATTTTCAACATGACACTGGCGCTTTTTAGCTATCAATTATTATCATTTTATAAAATCAATCTTGGATTTTCGAAATCATATTATGTTTATCTGGCATGTCTGGGCATTGTAATTGCCTATTTTACAGGCAAAAGAATTCTTTACTACCTTATCGGAATTCTAACCGAAAGCAAACTGGAAGTTCAGGAATACCTATTCAGCATAACCGTTTTTAATCGGGTTTTGGGGTTGTTTTTAGTACCTATTTCAGCTGCAATAGCATTTTTCCCAATGTCTCAGGTTGAAATTCTATTATTTGCAGGTCTGGCCATCATTGTTATTTTCTATCTAATGTCTTTAATTAGGGGTGCAAAAATTTTCATCAAAAAACAATTTTCAATTTCATATTTGATTTTATACCTTTGTACCCTTGAATTTTTACCGTTAATTCTTATCTATAATCTATTGTTGATTTAATGTAGGGAAGAATTAATATAAAAACAATTACCTTGAAGATCAAGAGAATTTTAGTTTCGCAGCCCAAGCCTGAAACTGCCAAATCACCTTATTTTGATCTGGCTGAAAAAAACAACATTCAGGTTGATTTTCGTCCTTTCATCCAGGTTGAAGGCGTATCAGCTAAAGAGTTCAGACAAACCAGGGTTCAGATTTTGGATCATGGTGCAGTCATTTTCACCAGCCGCACAGCCATCGATCACTTTTTCAGAATCAGTAGTGAACTGCGCCTGACCATTCCGGATACGATGAAGTACTTTTGTATTTCTGAAGCCACGGCTTTTTACCTGCAGAAATACATCGTATACCGCAAACGGAAGATATTTTATGGCGCAGGTAAATTTTCTGACTTGATTGACGTGATGAAAAAGCATAAAGAAGAAAAATTTCTTTTGCCATTGTCGCAGGTTGGTCAACCAGAAATTACTTCACTTATTGATAAAGCCGCATATAATTACACCAAGGCTATAATTTATCAAACGGTTAGCAGCGATTTGTCAGATCTCAAAGAAGTAAATTATGACATCCTTGTATTCTTCAGTCCATCCGGGATTCAATCATTGATTCAGAATTTTCCGAGCTTTGCTCAGGACAATACCAAGATCGCCTGTTTTGGACCCGCAACTGCAAAAGCCGTTCATGACGCAGGGTTGAGACTTGATATTGAAGCTCCAACTGCAGAAGCCCCTTCGATGACGATGGCTTTGGAGCAATTCATCAAAAAACATAACAAAGGACAATAAACAAAACAACACAATAGGAGAATGAAGGGGGAAATCTATTTTCCCCTTTTTTATTGTAATTTAGACAGATGGAAGGATACTCGTTCAAAAAGGAAGAAAGGCTTTGCAGCCAAAAGATAATCGGGGATATGTTTGCCTCGGGAGAATCCTTTTTATCGTATCCACTCAAAGTGGTATTCCAGAAAACCGAATCATCACAAGCATACAACGTTCAAGCCGCATTCACGGTGTCGAAACGGAATTTTAAGCGCGCGGTCAACCGCAATCTACTGAAAAGGCGCATGCGTGAAGCCTTCCGGCTAAACAAACCTGGTTTTTATGATGAATTAGCCACCAAAGAACTCCATATTGCCGTGATGTTTGTTTTTATTGGTAAAGACCTGATTGAATTTCCCATAATCGAAAAAGCGATGATTTCGGCCTTTAAAAAGTTATTGTCGAAAATATAGATAAATCAAATTTTCTTGATTGGCCCACTATTACTTGCAACACTCTGAACATTTATTCATATTCATATAAAGAAAATCGCTGGATTGAAACATCGTCAACAAATGAGCGAATGTGCCTTCCCTGGTGTGTTTGATCCCCATTCAGGTGCTGGTAAACAACCCACTTTCCATCTTTAAAAGAACCTCTTTCCGTTTGTAGGATACCAACTCTGGCATTACTTTTTTTCAGGTTTTTCATTCTTACTGAAACCCCAAAACCAGCATAGTAGAATTCCTTTTCGCCAGTTTGTATAATTATAGCACCTGCTGGTTCCCATTCATCAGATTTTGATTCCGGTTCCCATCCAAAATTATAGGTATGTCCGGCAGTAAACTCATAATCTCCAAGTACAAATGTTGTTTCTTTAACTTCCTTACTTAATAAGACTCCACGTATTTTGTTTTGCCCCCTATTACTGTTTAAAAGCGGCTGAATCTGATTAATTATATCATAAACTTTTGCTAATTTATTTTCCTTGGCAGTGAATGGAATACCTGGTTTTTGTTCAATTGAAAAAGGAGAGAAACCCATTGCTTCATATTGTCCAATGGCAAATAATGCTTTTGCCGCAACGGTATTATCGAATTGGTGCTCAGGAATGAACAGTGGGTTGCCTTGCCTGGCATACAAATCGGCCCATTTTTTAAATTGTGGATTATACAAATCAGGCGAATAAAAATCAATCTGTGGTGAACCTGCTTTCCAAATATCCAAAACATGGGGAAGCGGCCCAGAACTAGGAATAATTAGAGCTGCATTTACATAGGCTGGAATTGCATATTCTGCCTTGCCGGCAGCACAAACCTGACCCGTGTATATTGCAAAATAATAAGCCATAAAAATTTCGTCAGTTTTCACTCCCTTTCCAAATATTTCTTCCCAGCTTCCTTTGGTTTTGAATCCATTTTTTTCCCATATCTCCGAAAACTCAGGGTTAAGTTCTTTTTTGTTTTTTACCAGATAAGCAATCAAATCGGCGGGCACTTCTTCCTTAAATTTCTGATTTGCCAAGGGATTATAATCTCTCACAGAGGGTATCATACCAATTTCATTTTCAGTCTGCATTAAAATAACCGTTTGATAAACTGCATCTATTTCCCCAATATGTTTTAGCAAGTGTTTGTATGCATTTAAATCTGCCTGCAAATTGGCTTCGGCAAAAGGGGTAAGAATTTCCTGACTTTCACCAGTGTCGCTTTTGGCGCGAGGAAACCGTTTTTGGTCCAATTTTACCCAAGCAGGTGCATGACTCGACATGCTGTTTTTCCAGGAGCCGAACCATAAAAAGACCAATTTCAGATCATAATTTCGTGCTTGCTGAATTAAATTGTCAATCAGTTTATAATCAAACTCACCTTCTTTAGGCTCAAGCAATTCCCAATAAACCGGAACCAAAACGGTATTCAAATTCAATTCTTTTAATCTGGGCCAAACAGGTTCCATTGATTCAATTGTACTGGCAGTTGAATTTCCTAATTCGCCAGCCAACATCAAAAAGGGCTTGTCATTTACCACCATTTGGAAATGATTACCAACTTTTTGCAGATGTGGAATGCTTTTTTGTGCAGATGCGCCTTGCACCAAAATATTTAATAGTACAATAGCAAGGAAAATTAGTTTTTTCATCGTTTAGGTTTGATTTTATTCACTTACGAAGTTAATAATGTGGGTAAACCTTTTTCCTAATATTTTGCAGCTTTAGTAACTCTTGATCAAATTCAATATTAAACAATTCTGCAATGATTTTTCTTCATTAAAAAGCCGGTTAAGAAATCATTCTCAACCGGCATTTATATATTTTTAAAATCACTGCTTTCTGAACACAAACAAAAAACTATACTTCGTCCATGATTTCGGTTTGCATACGTACCGAATCTTCGTGGATGTGCTGGAATAACAACTGAACCAGATTCCGATCCAGATTTAGATTCTCGCCAAGCTTCATTCGTTTCTCCATTAATTCAGCAAAACGACCAACCTGAAAAGCAGTTACATTGTTATCTCTTTTATATTGTCCGATTTGTTTCACAATTTCCATGCGCGATGACAGTGTTTCGAGTAATTCAGTATCGATGGCATCGATCCGGTTGCGAAGCAGTTCCAACTGATTTTCAAATTGTTTGTTGTCGGTGGTCACATTTCGAATTACCAGGCGGTCGAGCAATTTAGCTAAATCGGTTGGAGTAAGTTGCTGCTCTTTGTCGCTCAAAGCGCACGATGGGTCGCGATGCGATTCGATCATCAATCCTTCCATGCCCATATCGAATGCTTTCTGGCTAATATCGAACAGGTATTCGCGCTTGCCACCAATGTGGCTTGGATCACAAATAATCGGCAAATTCGGCATCAAACGGCGCAATTCAATCACTGTTTTCCAGTTCGGGTAGTTTCGGTATTCGGTTTCGCGGAAAGGTGTAAAACCCCGGTGAATGGCCACGAGGTTTTTTATACCTGCACGACTAAGACGTTCGAAGGCTCCGACCCAAAGCTGAACATCAGGATTGACAGGATTTTTCACCATCACCACGGCATCAGTCCCCTGAACCACATCGGCAATTTCCTGCACCACAAAAGGGCTGGCGGTAGAACGGGCTCCGATCCAAAGTACATCTAATCCAGCTTTCAAAGCTTCTTCGGCATGTTGGGCATTGGCAATTTCGGTTCCAACAGGCATTCCTGTTTCTTCGCGAACCATCTGTAACCATTTAAGTCCAATGCTTCCGATACCCTCGAAGCTTCCGGGGCGTGTGCGTGGTTTCCAAACACCACCACGATATACGAATACACGATGATCTTTTGCAAGTTGTTTGGCTGTATCCATGGCCTGCTCTTCTGTTTCGAGGCTGCATGGACCAGCAATAATAAGCGGGTTGTTGATTTGTGGCAACCAGTGCTTAATTGGGTTAATTTCTAATTCTAACGCCATGATTATTTGGTATAAAGTTTAACTATTGTCTTTTCATTTTTTACGAGCGAATCGCCATCTCCGGCTAAAATTCCACGAATCCGGTTGGCGTTTTTCATCAAAGCCATCATTTCTTCGGGGTCTGATTCAATGCTTTTCCGGAAAGCTTTCAGATGTTTAATGTAAACATCCAGCGATTCAACAATGTACTGCTTGTTTTGTTGAAAAATAGGTCCCCACATTTCAGGAGAACTCTTGGCCAAACGAACCGTTGAGTTGAAACCTCCGCTGGCCAGATCGAAAATAATCTCGCGGTCTTCTTTATCGAGCACGGCATTGGCCAGCGCAAAAGCTGCAGCGTGTGGAAGGTGCGAAATGAAAGCTGTGCTATGATCCTGTTCGTCGGCGGTCATGTAGGCAATGTCCATTCCGAGCACCTGAAATACTTTTTCGGCAAAAGCCAGGTGTTGCGGGCCACATTTTTCCTGATCGCAAATGATGTTGATTTTACCTTCAAACAAACCTTCCAGGGCTGCTGTTGGTCCTGAATTTTCAGTTCCTGACATCGGGTGGGCTGCTATATAATTTCTACGCTTCGGATGATTTTCGACTGCCTGAGCTATCAGCTTTTTGGTAGATCCAACATCAATTACAGTGGTCTGATCTGAAATCAGATTGAGAACTTTGGTCAACGCATCCAAAACTTTATCAACAGGAATAGCGATGATCACCATATCTGCCTTAGTAATGGCATTTTCGAGCGTATCAATTCGATCCACAATTCCCAAACGAAGCGCCTCGGAGGCATTTTCAGGGTTGGCATCCACACCTGTTATTTCTTGAGTGAATCCTGCTTTCCGAAGATCAATGGCCATTGATCCGCCAATTAATCCCAAACCGATAACTGTAAGTTTCATCTTCTTGTGTTTTTTTTCAGCATAACTATTGAAAATAAAAAAAGGATCCCGCTGAACACGGGACCCTTTTGTGAAATATCTTTTTCGTAACAACAAAGACATTACCAGCCGATCCCGATTTGAGAACAGAAGTAATAAAACCAATAAAAAAAACTGTTGTTACTTGTACGTTTCATTTTGCTTTCAATATGTTGGCAAATATATAGTTTTTATTTCAAATCAAAATTTTAGTAAAGTAAAAGAACTGCACATCCGTAATTGTTTTCAGTAAAAAATTAATATACTGATACTTACGAATATAGGCTTAACAAATATTTAAAGTTGCAACACCAATTTTACCATTATTGAATTACTATTTTCCGCGTGATTACCTGTCCTTTTTCAGGTTCAAGTGAAAATAAATATAGGCCTGAATTAAAATCGCTCACATCAATTGTAGTTTGAAATAAATTAGATCCGACAGGGAAATCTTGATTATAAACCTGCTGTCCAGAGGAATTATAAGCCTTCAAAATCAAATTCTGAATAGTTTTTTTTGCATCAATCTGAATATTTAACTGATTACTTGCAGGATTAGGGAAAAAAATAACTTCTCCGGATGATAAAAGTTCAGGCTGGACGGCAGTATCAAAATCCTGAATAGCCAGATTATCTATTATCCAACCCCATCCATGCGAATATGGATCGGAAAACAACCTGAACCTAACCAAAACAACATCTCCGGTTTTGAAATTTCCATTGGCAAGCATATTAATTTCATGCTTCACCAGCAAATCTTTTGTTGGAACCGCGGTACTGTTATTTCCGGATATTGCACTATTCCACAATTTTAACCACGACGGTTGTAAATTGCTGTCGTAACCGTCGGCAAAAGGCTTCCAGGTAATTCCTCCATCCGCCGAACCTTCAACAATCACATAATCCCAGAAATTTGGATCACCAAATTTAGCTCCCGCATCACCCGGCTCAACCAACACAATTTCATCGAAAGTCATTTTTCCCTTCGTATTCAAAGTGATAGGATACCTCAAAATTGTAGTAAAATTAAAGTTTATATTATCGGCATCGGGACTCAAATATGGATGTGCTGAGTTCAAAGCCGGACTATCGAATCCGGTTACAGTAGAAATAGTAAAATCGGAACCAATAAAATCAGAATTTGATGTATTAAAATTGGTAATATACCGGTCCACTGGATTTTGAATTGCCTCAATTTTAAACTTATAGTAACCCGCCAAGGGTAACAGCCCCTCATTATTTTGAGAAGAAACATCTGTGGCCACAATCTGGTAACTAACAAAGTCTCCACCTTTGACCGTGCCTACCGGAAAGTTCAGTATTCCTGAATAATGATCTACAGAATCGTTGGTTAGAGCTAATTCATTAATAGTTGGTCCATTATTGACAAAGTACTTAACCTTAACAGACTTAATTCCAATGTTATCAGTTGCTATCGCATTAATTTTTACAGATGGATTTGATGATAAAAGATACTTTATCGGTTCATGAGTTATAACAGGAGCTGTTTTATCAACTCCAATCTTAAAACTCAGATATCGGGTCGGTGAATTCGATGGAAATACAAAAGTTCGCTTTTTTACATCCTTTGCAGTGAAATAGTATTGTATTTCTCCGATTTGAGTCGGCGACAATTTTGCGTTGAAAAGAGTTGGCGCACTTGTAGCTTTCAATAGGACAGAATCTGCTTTCACAAACTTATTGACAGAATATACCATGTATAATTTTGTCGAATCCAAAGCGTAATCGCTTTCAATTTTCGCATCAAAACTGATTGGGGCAGTGACAAATTCAATATCTTTTAATTGGTTATGCTTGATGGATATCCATTTCCATCCCATCTCCTCCATAATTGCTTCAGTATAAGGGCCCGGATCATGAATAGCTTCTCCTTTACCCATGGCGTGAGTCATCAGTGAATTAAGATCACCGGCAGGATAAATTGCATCATCAAGATGGTAAATACTCGAACCGCTGTCCCATGGTGATGGTGCGTAAAGCCTTGGCAAGGCTCCGGTAACGAATTTAGAATTAAAATTTAGCCAGCCGGAAGTAAGGTTCTGGTTCAACTTAACGGATGGATTTGTGAACAAACTCTTATCTGTCAGTTTTTCTCCGTTTTTATTTATTACAAATTGATCAAAAGCAGCAGAAAAACCATCTGTGCCACCGTATCCACCTCTACCCCTGCTATCAGAATTAAAAAACCCGGTAAACCCAAGTCCATGAGTAAGCTCATGCAAAACAGTGGATGCAAAATCATACCTGGTTCTGGGCGTATTTCCATCTGTACCAAAATACCAATTTGAAAAATCTTTATTGAATGATGCATCTATTTCATGATCAGTAGGACCGTTAACTTCCTGGCCAAGCATTTTTTCAACCATTGCAATGGGGTAATAACAATTCCAAATCTGAGTCGAATTAAAATTAGGAATATAATCTGATGGGCCACAACTTCCTAAAACGTCAGAAGCAAGGCTCTCCCAAGTAGCCTGAATATGAATTGGAATCGGTGAATAAATCAGATTTTTCCATATGTCAACTGCATATTGAAATGCCAGTTTCGCCGAATCAGGAAAGCCAATATAATCAACAATAATAGTCGCTTTCTTTGCAGAAGCTGATTTCATTTGTATGGGAGGCCGAACAAACGACTTGTGTATCTCTGGCGAAGCATAACAAACCGATGGCAATAATTTAATTGCTTCCTTTCTCCATAATTCCTGCCCGAAACTCATCTCCACAGTGATCAGGAATAAAAATAAAACCAGATATTGTTTCATATTACAAATCAGTTATATATCAACGTTTATTATTCTTCAATGAAAATAGACCCTGTTACAATTCCGAATAAGTTAAATCAAACCCTACCAGCAATAACTCAGATTACACTACAATTTGTATCCAAATGTATCAGAAATAATAACATTTTTTAATCTATATTTGCCTCACTACGGTGTCATTAACAATTTAACTATGAAGTTTCCTTTTTTTATTCTCATTATTTTTATTGCCTCACTTATCTCATCTGCCGAAAAACCTGTAAAAGTTTTTGATGAGATTTACCGGCCTCAGTTCCATTTTACTCCTGAAAAAAACTGGCAAGGCAACCCGAATGGTTTAGTTTATTATAAAGGTGAATACCATCTGTTTTACCAATATAACCCGAATGGGAATAAATTGGGATTTATGCACTGGGGCCATGCCATCAGCACTGATTTGGTGCATTGGGAACAACTTCCAATCGCGCTAATTCCTGATAACGATTCGAAAGATTCTTTAGAATGTACCGTGCGCTCGGGTAGCGGTCTGGTCGATCAGAATAACGTAACTGGCTTACAATCAGGAGATGAAAAAACTATTCTGTTATTCTACACCAGTCAGAACTGCGGTCAGCGTTTAGCCTACAGTAACGACAAAGGACGCACCTGGAAAAAGTACGATAAAAACCCAATAATTGCATACGACAAGACCGACGAGGCACGTGATCCCAAAGTTTTCTGGCACGAAGCAAGTAAGCAATATGTTATGGTTATGTACCGAAAACCTGATAATGATGTCAAGAAAAGGGGCGTTTCATTTTACACCTCAAAAAACTTGCTTGACTGGCAATTTAAAAATCATATTCCTGGTTTTTTTGAATCTCCCGATTTGGTTGAATTATCGGTTAACCGTAGAGCCGACGACAAAAAGTGGGTATTATTTGATGGTGATGGTAGTTATGTGATTGGAACTTTTGATGGAGAAAAATACACGCCTGAAACACCCAAAATGAAAAGCGATTTTGGTGCAAATTATTATGCAGCACAAACCTGGAGCGGAATTCCTGAAAAAGATGGAAGAACAATCCAAATTGCCTGGATGAAAGATGGTGAATTCCCCGGGATGCCTTTCAATGGTCAGATGACTTTTCCTTGCGAACTTTCGCTTAAGAAATACATAGATGGAATAAAACTGGTTCGGAAACCAGTGAAAGAAATTGAACTTCTTCATTCAAAAGGTGAAGTTTGGGAGAATAAAAATCTGATTCCTGGAATTAACAAAAATCTGGCTCGTGGTGTAAAAGACGATTGTTTACATATCATTGGCAGTTTTAAAGTTAAAACAACCGACAACTTTGGATTTATTGTTCGTATGGATAAGAAAAACACTGGAACTGAAATTATATACAATACAAAGACTAATACCCTTCAATTTATGGATAAATTGGCCTATGTTGAGCCTATTGACGGGGTAATAAAACTTGAAATTCTACTCGATCGGAGTTCGATTGAAATTTTTGCAAATGATGGAAATGTTGTAATGAGTTCTTGCTTTACGCCAAACTTAAATGAAAATGGATTATACCTATTCAATATTGGTGGCGAATTATTTGTGGAAAAACTAGAAATATATCCAATGAAGTCCAATCGTCAGGTAGTAAAATAGAATTCAGAAATATTATGAAAAGCCGAAAGTAAGCCAATTACTTTCGGCTTTTCAATTTATGAATATCAGACCGAATCTCAAACATGATTTTCATTCTGTATTTTAATTTCTGAACCAATTAATATTGTATCACATTTCCATCAAACTTATAAAAAATGAAAGCAATTGTAAAAATAAAACCGGAAAAGGGAATTTGGATGACGAATATTCCAATGCCTGTCGTCGGACCCAATGATGTTCTGATAAAAATAAGAAAATCAGCCATTTGCGGAACTGATCTGCATATATATAAATGGGATGAATGGGCGCAAAACACTATAAAAACGCCTTTAGTGATTGGTCACGAATACATGGGAACCGTTGTTGAAAAAGGCTCCGAAGTGTCACGGGTTTTTATCGGTGAAAGGGTTACCGTTGAAGGGCACATTTCGTGCGGTTTTTGCCGCAATTGCCGGCGTGGACGTCAACACATCTGCGATCACACGGTTGGTATCGGAGTCAATCGCGATGGTGGTTTTGCTGAATACGTTTCGGTTCCGGCTTCTAACGTATTGAAAGTTGATGACCGGATTTCAGACGAATTAATGGCGGTAATGGATCCCTTGGGCAATGCAACCCACACGGCACTGTCATTTCCTCTGCTTGGAGAGGATGTATTGATAACCGGAATCGGTGGACCTATCGGAGCGATGGCTACAGCCGTTTGCAAGTATGCCGGGGCTCGTTACATAGTTGGTACCGATTTAAGCGAATATAGGCGCAATTTGGCCCTTAAAATGGGCGCTACGAAAGTTATTGATCCACGCACAGAAAATATAAAAGATGCCATGAAATCACTGGGAATGGTCGGTGGTTTCGATATTGGTCTCGAATGCAGCGGATCTTCGGCAGCTTTTGGCGACATGGTAGAGAATATGTACAACGGTGGCAAAATATCTTTATTGGGATTATTGCCATCATCAACTCAGATCAACTGGAGCAAACTTATCTTTAAAGGTTTGACAATGAAGGGAATATATGGCCGTGAAATGTACGAAACCTGGTACCAAATGGAAATGATGCTTTCGCACGGATTAAACATTGCACCCGTTATTACTCATCGTTTTCCTGCTGATGATTATCAGGAAGCTTTCAGGATAATGGAAGAAGGAAATTGCGGAAAGATTATATTAGACTGGGAATAAAACATAGTTAATCACAAAAACAAAGGCCTTCATTTCTGAAGGCCTTTGTTTTTGTGGGAAAAAAGAATTGTTCCACGTGGAAACTCAAAATTATCAAAAATCAATTTCAACCAAAACCGGACAATGATCGGAATGCATAGCCAGCGGTAATATTTTAGCATTCAATAATTTATCTTTTAAATTGCTGGTTATCATGTGGTAATCAATTCGCCAACCCTTGTTGTTCTTACGTGATCCGGCACGGTAGCTCCACCACGAATACTGATGTTTTTCCTGATTGTATTCCCGAAAAGTATCCACATAGCCGTCCTGCACAAAATTGGCAAACCATTCCCGTTCTTCAGGCAAAAATCCTGATGTATTTTGTTGTTTTTCAGGATTATGAATATCGATCCACAACCTACAGATATTGTAATCACCCGAAATAATCAATTTACTTCTCGTTTTTCTCAATTCAGTAAGGTAATTCTGAAAATCAGTTAGAAAATCCATTTTGAAAGCTTGACGGATGCCACCGGTTGTACCAGACGGGAAATAAACACTTATTACAGAAACAGCTCCAAAATCGGCACGAATCACTCTTCCTTCATTGTCATATTTCTCATTATCCATTCCATAAACAACCAAATCAGGTTCAATTTTACTAAAAATGGCCACACCGCTATAGCCCTTTTTTACAGCAGACAAAGCATAACCATAATAACCTAGCGCTTCATAGTCAGATTCGTGCATCTGCCCGGGTTGCGCTTTTGTTTCCTGAAAACAAATGATATCTGGATCAACTTCTACCAGAAAATCGAGTAAACCCTTCCCGATTGCCGAACGGATTCCATTTACGTTATAGCTTAAAATCCTTTTCACAATTTTTACTACTTTTGATTCATATTAAATGAATTGCGAAAGTATAACGAATAAATTTAAAGCAAAAATATACATTGAAAAAAGGTATTGTTATTAAATCAACAGGTAGTTGGTACACCGTCAAAACAGAAGAAGGCAACTTGGTTGAAAGCAGAATCAAAGGAAATTTACGATTAAAAGGTATCCGAAGCACAAACCCAATTGCTGTTGGAGATCATGTTGAAATAGCTGAATCAAACGAAGATAATAACATCGGCAGCCAAGTCGTTGGCCTAATTCACAAAATTTTACCGCGAAATAATTACATTATTCGTAAATCGCCTAATCTATCGAAAGAATCACACATAATTGCAGCAAATATTGATCAGGCATTTTTAATCGTAACCATAAAATTTCCGGTAACAACTACTACTTTTATAGATCGATTTTTAGTTTCTGCTGAAGCTTACCGAATTCCCTGTCACTTAATTTTCAACAAAATTGATCTTTACAACGAAGAACAAACGGCCACGATGAATTCACTGATCGAAATTTATGAAATGGCAGGTTACCAATGCTTGAAAATTTCAGGCAAAAACGAGATTAGAATTGATGAGCTAAAACAAATAATGACCAATAAAACCAATGTCTTTTCGGGCCATTCAGGAGTAGGAAAATCGACAATCATCAATTCGTTGCAATCAAATATTATTTTAAAAACCGCAGAAATATCCGAAGCACATTTTTCAGGAAAACACACCACAACAAATTCAGAAATGTATGAACTTGATTTTGGTGGATACATAATCGATACTCCTGGGATAAAAGGTTTCGGAGTCCTCGAAATGGAAAAGGAAGAAATCTCACACTACTTTCCGGAAATTTTCAGACTTCTGAATGAATGTCAGTTTTACAATTGCACCCATACCCACGAACCTCACTGCGCAGTGAAAAAATCAGTAGAAGAAGGGAAAATCGCACTCAGCAGATACCGTTCGTACCTAGGTTTGCTCGAAGGAGAAGAAAAGTACCGAAATTGATCTATTTCAACCGAATAAAAGACACAAAAAAGGCTTAAACTTTACCGGTTTAAGCTTTTTTATTTCAATAGGTTAGCTTGTAAAAATCAAATATTAAACGTGCTTTAGAATCGCCTATTTCCTCGGCAACCTCACGGAAGGCTTGGTTTTTGAGATTCTCAACGCTCTTAAAACGCGTCAAAAGCGCAGTTCGAGTCTTCTCTCCTATTCCGGAAATACTTTCAAGTTCCGATTTTATAAATTCACTTGATCTTTTGTTTCGATGAAAAGTAATTCCAAACCGATGCGCTTCATCTCGCAATTGCTGAATAATTTTTAATGTCTCTGAATTTTTGTCGAGATAAAGCGGAACCGAATCTCCTGGAAAATAAATTTCCTCCAGGCGTTTTGCAATTCCTATGATAGAGATTTTACCCCGAAGGCCTAATTTTTCCAGCGAATTTAGTGCGGCACCCAATTGACCTTTTCCTCCATCAATCACAATTAATTGTGGCAACGATTTCTCTTCATCAAGCAATCGTTTATAACGACGATAAACCACTTCTTCCATCGAAGCAAAATCATCTGGCCCTTCCACCGATTTTACATTAAAATGCCGATAGTCTTTTTTGAAAGGACGAGCATCACGAAAAACCACACATGAAGAAACCGGATTTGTGCCTTGTAAGTTACTATTGTCAAAACATTCAATATGAGTTGGCTGAACCTTGAGTTGCAAATCTTTCTTCATCGTTTCCAAAATCCGATTAGCATTCTGCTCGGTTTTCGAAACGACTACATGTTTCATTTTCTCCAGCCTGAAATATTTAGCATTCCGTTCAGACAATTCGAGAAGTTTCTTTTTATCTCCCTGCTTCGGAATTTGCATCTTCACACCTTCCAAGGCAAAATCTAATTTGAACGGTACAAGGATTTCCTTTGCATTACTGAATATTTTTTGCCTGATATCTACAATCGCAAATTCGAGTAACTCTCCCGGAGATTCATCAAGCACCTTCTTAATTTCCATGGTGTAAGTTTGCATGATGGCTCCACTCATGATTTTCAGATAATTTACGTACGCAAAATTTTCATCCTGATCAATCGTAAAAACATCCACATCACTAATCGTATTACTAACAACCGTTGAACGCGATTGAAATTTTTCAAGCAAATCAAGTTTCTCTTTAATAAGTGCAGCATCCTCAAACTTCATCTCCGAAGAATATTGTCGCATCAAATCCTTGAGATATTTAATAACGCCTGAAATATTACCTTTTAATATCTCCTTTATTTGATCGATACTTTTCATGTATTGATCGTGTTCCAACTTTCCAACACAAGGACCCAAACAATTTCCAATGTGAAACTCCAGGCAAACCTTGAATTTTCCTTGCCGTATTTGCTCCTCAGCTAAATTTAATTTGCAATTACGCAATTTATAAAGTTTGCGGAAAAACTCCAGAAGCGTACGAACGGTTAGTATCGAAGTGTACGGACCAAAATAACTTGACCCGTCTTTAATCACATTTCGGGTTTGAAATACTCGTGGGAAGCGTTCGTTTTTAATGACAATCCAGGGATAGGTTTTGTCATCTTTCAGCCTGATGTTATATCGAGGCTGGTATTTTTTAATCAGATTGTTTTCGAGCAGTAAAGCATCTTGCTCGGTTTCGACAACCATATGCCTGATATCGGCAATATTCCGAACAAGCAATTCAGTCTTGCGGTTCTCATGCGTTTTCTTAAAATAAGAGCTAACTCGTTTCTTTAAGTTCTTTGCTTTGCCAACATAAATAATTTTTCCACTCTGATCAAAATACTGATATATTCCAGGCTGGTCAGGAAGAACAGAAACTAAAGAGCGGAGATATTCAGCATATTTTAGAACCATCAGAAATGATCTAAACTTAGGGGATTAATATTGAATGACAGAATGAGTTTCGTAATTCGCCAATTCGTTTTTCTTTTCAGTTTGAATGAAAGTCAAGTCACAAATAAACGAAAAGTAGATTTTTTTCACATTCATTTGCTTAACGAGGTTAAGCGCAGCGAGCGCCGTTCCTCCAGTTGCAAGTAAATCATCATGAATCAAAACAACATCATCCTCAGTCAAGGCATCCACGTGCATTTCGATGGAATCGACTCCATATTCCAATTCATACGATTCACTAATAACTACCGAAGGCAATTTTCCCTTTTTACGAATCGGAACAAAACCTGCATTTACGCAATAAGCTACCGCCCCACCAACAATGAATCCGCGCGATTCAAGCGACACAATCTTGGTAATTCCCTTGCCTTGGCAATATTCAGAAATCTGATCAACCACGTTTTTAAAAGCGATCGGTTCTTTCAACAATGTGGTAATATCCTTAAAACTTATACCCGCAATTGGATAATCTTCCACTGTCCGAACATATTTTTTCAATTCCATAATCCATTTTTAAGAGTTCCACGTGGAACATTACCTTCCCAATAACACCAACAACACATTTATATCTGAAGGACTCACTCCAGAAATCCGGCTAGCCTGACCAATAGTGTCAGGTTGTATCTCTATAAGTTTTTGTCGCGCTTCAGTACTAATCGTATGAATTTGGTGGTAATTAAATCTATCTTTAATAGTAATATTTTCAAGCCTTCTAAACTTATCTGCGACTAATTTCTCACGATCAATGTACCCTGCATACTTAATAGAAATTTCAGCTGATTCCAAAATTTCAGTAAATCGATCCTTCGGAACATCATCCAGAAACACAGTAAATGGTTTAATATCTTCGATCAAATCGAAGATTGAAATTTGTGGACGAAGAATAATATCAATTAATTTTACCCCTTGTTTCAAACTCGAAGAACCTTTTTGTTCTAAAATATGATCGACAAATTGAGGCTTAATTGAGAAATTCGAAACAAATTCAACAATTTTATCGACCCAAATTTTCTTCTCAGCATACAAATCAAAGCGCTCTTTTGTGGCTAAACCTAGTTCAAAAGAACGAGGTGTCAATCTAAAATCGGCATTATCTTGTCGTAATAAAATACGATATTCCGCTCTGGAAGTAAACATTCGATAGGGTTCATCAACACCTTTCATAACCAAATCATCAACCAAAACTCCAATATAGGCCTCGTCACGATTCAGAATAAAAGGCTCTAAACCTTGAACTTTTTGGCTTGCGTTAATCCCTGCAACTATACCTTGTGCAGCTGCTTCTTCATATCCGGTAGTTCCATTAATCTGGCCAGCAAAGAAAAGATTAGCGATTAGCTTTGTTTCGAGAGTATGTGTTAGTTGTGTAGGATCAAAATAATCGTATTCAATTGCATATCCTGGTCTAAATATCTTGACATTCTCTAACCCCGGAACTTCTTTCAACGCTTTCAATTGAATATCCCAAGGCAAACTTGAAGAAAACCCGTTGAGATAATATTCGATGGTATTCTCACCTTCAGGTTCCAGAAATAATTGATGAGAGGTACGTTCCGCAAAAGTCACAATCTTGGATTCGATACTCGGACAATACCTGGGGCCGCTTCCCACGATGGTACCATTATACATTGGAGAATCGGCAAAACCGGTTTCCAAAATGGAATGAACCTTGGAATTTGTATACGTAATCCAACAACTCTTCTGCTTTAATTCGGTTTTTATTTCAGGAAGGAATGAAAATTTAGAACTGATTTCATCACCTTTTTGTTCTTCCATCTTTGAAAAATCAATAGATCGACCATCAATACGAACAGGAGTACCCGTTTT
>Ga0302296_1001198_pt1 | contig 19233 bp, 18 predicted proteins | sample III_Fen_N3_1_FD_194546 | JGI IMG/M metagenome (GOLD analysis project Ga0302296, IMG submission 194546) | Peat permafrost microbial communities from Stordalen Mire near Abisko, Sweden - III_Fen_N3_1 | ecosystem: Environmental > Terrestrial > Soil > Wetlands > Permafrost | place: Sweden: Abisko...
CCTTTTTAAAGAAAAAGTAATTACGGGTTGAAGCTGTACTTCTATATACGCTAAACAATCCACTCTTGATTGTTGGCTTGTTAGCAAAGAAAATCATTTTAACGGGAATTATCTTTGATTTACTTTTTAAAATAATCATGGAACAAATTTATTCTATACAAAAACATTTATTACAAAGCAAAAAAGGGATACTCAATATTTCTGTCTGCCATTAGACAACAAAATAATTGCTCATCTAATATTTAAAATCAGACAGTTAGGGTGCTCTTAAATTTTCATCGAGATTTTAATAAGCAAAGATAATAATTTTTCTCAGTTATCGGAGTAAAGCATAATGATTCTAAACAAATATCAAATTAGTTATCCCAACCATTTCTGTTTATGAGATAAGAATTGAATAGAACCATTTAGTGTCAGGTGATTTTTAATGAATCAGATACCAATAGTTGATCTTATCAAGTAAGCGAAATAAAATAATGTCGCATTGTCAAAAAAGAATGGAACGCTGATTTTACGGATTGAGCGGACTAGCCTGCGGCAGGTAGGTAAAAACGGATGATAATTAAACGGATTTAAATCTGATTTTAGTCATGCAGGCACGACAGATAAGGGTCTAAACTATTGAAAATCATCTCGACTTATCGAGATTAAAATCCGTATAAAAATCCGCTATATCAGCGTTTATCCGCGTTCTAATCTTTTTCCATTTCTAGATTTACTTATACGACATTATATTTATCTAAGTACTTAAATTCAGAAAGAGAATGCCTTACAGACATTCTCTTTCTGAATTATTGTAACCCTTGGTTTATTATTTTAAACAATAACAGTACTTACTAAACGCGTCCAGGGTCCTGCCAGTTCGGGATGTTTGGTATTATACCAACGTAAGTAAATATACAGGGATTTTGCCGAGACTCCCGAGCCCAGAGAAAGCGTAAAAGTAGCCCTTGTACTGACATTCCGATTAAGACCAACAGCATCGGCCGATTCGGGCGGAGTTGTTCCTACAATGTAAGCATATTGTACGCAGTCTGCTTCATCAATAATAGATGCACTTGAACTTCCGTCTTCACGGCATTTAATGGTTACCGAACCACCTCCTAATAACTGAATGGATACATCAACTCCCACTTGAATCGGTTGCACTGCAACAGAACGTTTAGTTGATCCACTTTTGATATTAAAAGTTTTCAAGTCCACTACAGTTACATTTGCCGAAGCTGCTATCCAATTCAATAAATGTTTCGACTGGTTCAAATCATTAAATTCGGTTATCAAATCCTGTAACTGGGCTATTACAACAGTTGTACGAGTCTTTTCTTTGTCGCTGTATAAAACATACAAAGGATTCCAGCGGGTAACAATTCCTGTCAATAAAGTAAGTTCATCGTCTGTAACAGTTAAACGTTCGCTATTCTTTGGTGTTCCGGTGTTTAAATAGTCTAACGCATTATTTACATACAAATGAAAATCAACAATTGCTTGGGGTACTCTTGAATTTGACATATCATTTTATATTTAAGGGTGAATAAATTCGGTTCTACCTAAACAAGTCAGGAAAGAAACCGCAGCAAATATAGATAGTTGATTTTCAAAACAAAACACACAACAGTTGCTTTGTGACAAATGCCAACAGAATTGTGACAAACAAAAAAAGGCTGTGACAAACGGTATTTGAATAGTGACGAAAATTGAAAGAGGATAATCAATGGATAGCATTAATTAACGTGAGTTCGAGATAAGCGAATTCAGAATGGAGTATATTCAAATCATTTAGATGAAAAATAAGGTTATGTTTGGTAGTGATAGTTGATTCTACTAAGGTTTGACCTTATTTTTTTCAATATTTTGCCTTAGTAGAGAATGAGAAAATAAAATTTAAACCCTTATTCCTTTGTTTTTAATGACATAGCGACTAAATATATAGATTCTTATATCGAACTCACGTTAATTACTAATTCCTGCCATTTCTTTAAATTTCGTTTAAATGTTTTTCCGATGATTATTTTTTCATCTATTCCGTCTATTTTTAATAGTTTTGGATTCCTATCTAAATCCTCTCTGTTGACATACATCATATTCACCAAATAAGATTTCTGAACACGCACAAACTGATTGTATGCCGACAATTGCTTCTCAGCATTAGATATTTTATAGCGCAGATAAATCTTTTTAGGACAATTTTCGAACCTGTAATACAGGGAAATATAATTTTCGTCGGATTTTATAAGCAGAATATCCTTAGGAAGGACAGTAAATTTATCAAAAGTAATTGTGTCTTCTTCTTTTCCGTCCTGTTTCAATCTATACTTTTTATCACACCATAGCAAATACCCAATATAATACAAGAGAAAAAACAAACTGAAGCTAAATACATGCTTGATCGATTTAAATAATGAAAAAGCATCAGCCGGATATTCCTCGTAAATATAAACAGTATAGAGCCAACTAAATACGCCGGCACATAGCACAACCAGAACAAACAAGACTCCCAATCTAAATACCGAGATTATGCTCAACACCACCGGATAAATGATGTTTTGGGGAGTAAACACCAGACATAGACAGATTGTGCCTACATAAATGAATCCAAAGCCTGAAAGTTTGAAGATTTTGTAGCGATCCTGCCAGAGTGATATATTATAAGGTTCGGCATCGTACAGGAAAAAAGTTATGACTACAATGGCTGTAGTCGCAATAAGAAGCTGTAGTCGTTTTTCTTTCAATAAAGCAACAAATGAATATAACCGTTTCTGAACAACTATATTCAGTCCCTGAAAATCACTCATAAAACAAACAAATAAATAATTATCGCAACAAATCACAGTTAAAATGACGCTACAAATATAACGTTAATTATTTAATTCCCTATTATTTTCACTTACTATTTTTCACACTACTACATTATATTTGCATTTTGTATATTTAAGTAAATGATAATTATTGTTGATCTGTTTTTTTATCACATAGTTCACATTCGTTTTAAATAGGAGATATAAGACTAAGAACACATAGCATTATCCCGAATACGGGATAATTTCAGACTGAGCAAAAGTATCGTCAGATACTTTTACTATGTGACCTGAGTCTTTTCTCTCATGGTTTCTATGTGTTCTATTGTGGTAAAAATATATCATTAAACATTAGCAACTACTTAGTTATTATTTATTCCTTTAGAATAGCCTTATCTCCCTAATACATTTGCGAAAGACTCTATTTTAAACTTGATATCAAGCTATTGGACAGAAATAGTTCAATGGCGAAAGTAAAAAGCCGTGCGGCAGAAAAGGAAAGCCATGCGGCACTGAAGAAAAGCCATGCGGCTATTTGAAATGGCCATGCGGCAGAAGTAAAAAGCCATGCGGCTATTGGCGAGTGCCATACGGCACTCAAAGAAAGCCATACGGCACTAAAGAAAAGCCATGCGGCACTAAAGAAAAGCCATGCGGCACTGAAGAAAAGCCATACGGCTTAAAACAGATGAAGTGGGAAACCGGTGGATAATCAGTAAACGAGGAAAATGAATCATTAATGGCGTAAAATATGTTTTATTCTTTTCTCCATCCAACTATATATTCTAAACAAATGGGGTGAAAGGGATAGTAAAACATAAATCCTTCTGTGTCGTGGATAAGTACTTACTTCTTTAAAGCTCTTCCAATTGATTAGTTTCTTAATGCTTGCATCACGATTACCATAAAGCTTAAGCTTCTCGGGCATAAATGTTCCAAAATACTCACCGGCTATCTCCCTGTAAAGTTGAGTTTTATCTATATCGGTAATAGGTATAAAAAAAGTGGAGAGCTTATTTGCAACCCGAATCATATCATAAAGCCGTTGCACATTGGCAGATTGTGTTATACTACCCTTCCGAATACGATAAATGTACAGGCAATCAGGGATCACTTTCACTGTTTGTGCATAATAACAGGCAAGGGGTGTAAAGAGATTATCTTCGTGGTAAATACCTTCTTCAAAAAGCAAGTTGTTTTCCAACAAGTATTCCCGACGGTACAACCGTAACACGGAACAGACAAAATGAAACTTCCGACGAACCAGAGCATATTTGCAGTAGTACTCCCAACCCTTCAACTGCGATTCTTCAATTCCACCGTCCGGTTCTTCCGTTCTCCCATCTTCAAACAACCTTCGGCCATTAAAACATACTAAATCTTCTCCACGTTGTTTCTGTGCAAGAATCTTTAACGCGTTTGGTTCAATCCAGTCGTCACTATCCAGAAAAAACAAATAATCACCTTTAGCTGCTAATATACCGGCATTGCGTGCACCACTTAATCCTTTATTTTGTTGTGTAATTACTGTAATCTGATTATATCTATTCTGAAACTCCTTCAGAATGGTTAAACTCCCATCCGTCGACCCATCGTTCACACAAATTACCTCGCAATCGGAATTAGTTTGCGCAACAACCGAGGTGAGACAATCCTGCAGGTATTGCTCAACGTTGTAGACGGGAATGATGATGGAAAAAAACATCTTAGATTTAATTTTATGACAAATTAGTTATTCGCAATTGTTCCCTTTGTATACAAAAACCATATTATGATAAAAGTGTATTGAAATTATTTTTTCATCATAATAGTTTGGATTATAATCGGGAATTCTAAATTCACTATAATTCAACGAATCAGTTAAAGCTTTGAAAAAATTCATTGAAGTTTTAGGATTGTTTATATCAGTATTATCGCCACCATAATTCTCCCAATATGATGTTCCAATATCTTCTACAATATAAATACCACCATCGTTTAACTTCGGAAATAACAACTTAAATGTGTCAATAACATGCTCATTGATATGGCTTCCATCATCAATTATTATGTCTACTCCATTTTTCCCCATACTATCAATCACTTCATCCAAGAAAACATTATCTATCTGACTTCCTTGAAATATCTTAATTCTTTTTTCCTGAAGAGATAATTTGTCATAAATATCGAAAGAGAATATTTTAGCAAACGGAAAGTATTTTTTCCACATTCTTAAAGAGTCACCACCAGCAGTTGGATTATCATAACCGCCAACTCCAATTTCAAGTAGGTTAATTCGTTTGTATCTATATTTTTTAAAATGCTGCCGATAATGAGTTGTACAAGAATGTTTTATTTTATCCGTCCCATATATATCTGCGAGTCTATCTAAATCACTTCCACTACCTATTGCTTTAATATCATTGAAAAAATTTCTATGTGACTTTTTTAAAGTTTTTAATTTATCAAATAGCGTTTTAGGTAATGTTCTTTTTACTAATTTCTTCATATTATTTATTAAAACTGATAATCAAATTTATTATTTGGGGAAATATAACAGCATTACGACATATCAAAACGATGATCGTACCACCACCGAAAAACGTATGTAAAGATCAAAATATTTTGTTTCAAACTAATCTCTTTATAATTAAACATCCCTATTCTTAATTTCCAACAAATAAAGGATGCTTTCATATAAGAATATAACGATTGACAGCTCAATAATTTAGTAAGAGGAATCAACATTTGTGAATTTTTTAAAGCATTAGGCTCTTCGATTAATACAGATAATATCTGATTAATTTTATCAAATCCATCTTGGATAACTCTTGATTTTTTACCTAAAACGAGGCAAGAAATCGAATAAAATGTCTTATAATATCCTTTCACCCCATTTCTTCTTTTTTCAAGATAGTTGTAACTATTTGTAATTGCATGAGAATGCCTTCTCCATATTTGTAATATCTCATCAGTTATAACAACCGAATTAAGAGTGAAACCAATTAATGCAATACTGTAATCATGTGCCGAGCCAACTTTAATTCGTCTAACATAATTAAGCATAGAAGCATTTATCAAACAAGCATGACCATAAATTGTATTATTCCATATTAATCCTTCAATCGTCACGTTATTTGGGTTTGATAGTTGATATAAGGTTCTTTCTTCAACCAATGACTCATTAACTATTTTGGAGTTAGAAATGGCGAGTAAATTTTCGCCTATCAAATCAACTAAATATTCAACTTTATTTGACAACCAAATATCATCCTGATCAGAAAAAGCTATAAAATTACCCTTCGCTTGAAGCATTGCTAATCTATAATTAATTAGATAGCCTAAGTTCTTTTCATTTTGAAAACATTTGAATAGAAGCGAATATTGAGATTGGTAGTCCTGGAGTATCTTCCATGTATCATCTGTCGAACAATCATCTCTAATTATAATCTCATATAAAGGATAAGTTTGAGCTAATATGGAATCCAACTGTTCCTTTAGGTACTTTTCTCCGTTAAATGTACACATTACTACAGAAACTTTTTTATACATTTCCATTTTTCAAAATGTATTAGTTTTCGAATAGAACATCTTTTTCTTTATTCTTTTCAAATAATTTTTTATTTGAGAGAGATTATATGTGATTATTGAATTAATCAATTCATTATTCATTGGCTTATAAGTTCGTTTGCAAGATTGCTCGCATTCATGAACTGCATTATTAATTCTCCTTGTGTGTTCTTTATCCACATTATATAACCTAGAGTACCAAGTATGAATTAGAAAAGGATGGTTGTTGTGGTCACATAATACTGTAGATTCACCATCCGGATGATTTTCTGCATTAAGGTACAGAGTTTTAAAATTTTGGCTTAGCCAGATAAAAAAAGGATAATAAGGCTCATAATAAACAAACTTATATTCACCTTTCAACATATTAAAAGGAAAGTTATTTATATATTCTTCTTTATGAATGCTGTAATCTTGTGGATTAAATGTATTGAAATGTTTACGAATCTCACTTACATTCAAAATATTAAAATATGGATTCGTTACAAGTGGATTCATTCTTCTGAGATGCACTACTCCACCATCAGGCATTCCACAGTTTACATAATTATTATCAATTACATACTGTATCAGATTTTTCAACACGCTTATATCGAATACAAAAGCATCTTCATCGATATTTATGATAATATCTGCGTCAGTATCCTGAATTAACTGATATAAATAGCCATCTGCAGTAGTATTTGTAAGCCTCACTTTTGTATAGGGCAAATCCAAAAAAAACATTGAACGGTTGTACAATGCAAGATTGATTGATCGTGTATATATTTTAATTCGAAGATTGTCCATATTAATTAATCAATCTATTCTTTAATTTTTCTTCTCTAAAAGCGACTTTATCAATAATTTGATTCTAAACTTAAAAGGTAATCTTAAATAAATTCCAGAAAAAAGTAATTTAAGATATTCCTTAAAAGTATATTCATTTCCAAAAAATGTATCGAGCACATAATTTTTGAGTGTTATTCGTACAAAGTTATGTAATGTTTTTTCAAACGCAACGAATTCAACAGCTTTTTGCTCATTATTTATTTGCAACAATATAGATACAAAATTATCTAAAGCATTGATTTCCTTCTGTGAATGAATGGAAGTCTCTATAAAATTGTGAACATAATTTTCGATAACTTGATCATTTGATTGAGGAAATAGACTTTTAAAATACATTTCTTTTACATGAACTGTCATTTGAGGTTGATTCGTCATGACTTCCGATACCTGAGTAGGATGCATTCTATAATGAAAAAGAGTTTCCTGAATATTATACATCTTTAGTTGTAAAACACAGCATGTCCAGAAGCGATAATCTTCAGCAGGAAAGAAATTCTGCTCATACCTCAACTTTGCATCAATAATCGATTCTCGTCGAAAAAGCGGAATAATCATACAACAGCCAAATAGCAATCCGGCTTTTATTTCTTCATGATATTGAGGATAAATTACATCATAATTTTTTGCTCCAAAGAATCGATAACCGGCACCACAGATATCAATATCGGGATGCGTATCCAGTATGGCTACTTGCTTCCGTAATCGTTCTGGCAAACTTATATCATCTCCATCCATCCGGGCAATATATTCTCCTCGGGCTAAATCAATTCCTCGGTTCAATGTATTAGCTAAACCAATATTTTGATCGTTTTCAACAAAACGAATTCGAGAGTCTGAAAATTTAAACACTTCTTCGCTTGTACTATCTGTTGAGCCATCATTAATAATAAGTAATTCAAAATCTGAGTACGTTTGATTCAATATACTTTCAATCGCTTCTGCCACGTATAATGCTACATTATAAACAGGCATTAGAACTGTTACCTTCGGAGATTTATTCATGGTTGTAAAAGAATTGTTCTTTTTAGTTGAAAAATATCTTGCTTCTGTCGCTGCATTCCTCCATCAATCCTTACAGCTGACCAATACCCACAATCTTTTACTGCTTTAGCAATACTTTCATTCATATCTCCAAATGGATAAGCAAAATGATTTACGACATTATCAAGTTGTTTTTCCAATATTTGTTTTGATTGTTTCAATTCCATCATTAGGGATTTCTTATCCAATGCCACTAATGAGCTATGAGTAACTCCATGTGAAGCAATGCTACAAATATTACTTTTTTCAAGTTCGCGGATGTCATCCCAACTCAGCAAAGGAGTATTATTAACCATAACTAAACCGTTTATTTCGAATAGATACTGAATAAATAAGCGACTTTGGTCATTAGGTAATTCTTGAATCAAAGACTTGATATGTAAGAAAACTTTATTTTTCTCTCTGACTGCGTTAGTATTTAAAATATCATTTTCTGAAATCCGTAATTTGTCGCATTGCTGAATTAAGCTCTCCAGCCAATACCACCAAACAAAAATAGTTTTATCTGGAAAAGCTGTTGCCACATAAATAGTAAAAGGGATCTTATACTTTTCAAAAATAGGATAAGCCAATGTTAGATTGTCACGAAAGCCATCATCAAAGGTAAAGCATACATAAGGTCTATCTATCTTTTTTAGTGACTGCTGAATTTCGTACACTTCATCCAAACTTGCAAAATAGAAACCTTTAGATCTATAATCCTCAATGGTTTGTTCTAAGAAATCAGGTGTAATTTCCAATTTTCGATTATCATCAATTATGCTCCGTGAGTCTACAACTCTATGTAACATAAGAATAACTCCTGTATAAGGATTAATTCTATTGTAAACCAATCTAAATAAATGATTATGTATTAATCTGGATAATTTCATAGGAAATGACATTGAAGAAATCGTCTAACTTTACGTTTAAGTAACTTAGTAGTCATCTTTAAATAAAGGTTCAAACTTAAAGGACGAAGCACTTTGAAATCTCGACTCAAATTCCACGATAATCCTGTAGAATGCACATCACTTACATAAGCATGAAAAGATTTTATTAGAAGAGATTTATCTGCAATAACTTTAGCTTTCATCAACCAGCTATAAATCAAGAAAAGCTCCACTAAATAATCATATCCTGCATGCTTTGAGATATTAGATACATGGTCTCGGTAGTTATTCAAAACATTATGTGAATATGCGATATCGGAAACGGCAGCAAATTGTAAATAACAAAACCAATCTCCTGAATAGCGGAATTTATTCAAATCGGGTAAAATAGTTTGCAATATTTTTTTTCGCATTAATACAGCACTAGCATTATTAATGGTGCAGTCCCACAAAAGTGCTTCCTCAATCTCTTTATTTCCACTTATACAATAATCAGTATCCCAGCGAGTGAGTGAAAACTTATTTTTTTTCACAGAAGCAAAATCTCCTATACATTTCACATCCCTGTAAATAGCAGTATTGCAATAAGCAAGTCCTACCTTAGGTTGATTATCCAGTAATGCACACAATGTTTCCAACAATTCAGGTTCTGCCCAATCATCACTTTCGGCAATCCAGATATAATCTCCTTGCGCTAGCTCAACACCTCTATTCCATTGTAGAAAAGTGCTTCCACTATTCTTTTCGTTCAATACACAATGACTCACTTTAGGGTTTTGCTTATATTCTTCTAAAATTTTCTGACTATTGTCTGTACTAGAATCGTCTAATAATATCAACTCAAAATCTTGATAAGTCTGATTCAGCAAACTATCAATACGCTGGCGCAGATACGGTGCATGATTGTAGTTGGGTATTATGACGGAAACTTTAGTCATTTATATAACTTTATATATTAATCAATAACCTGTACAGCACTATCTAAATAAGTCTTCATTTCATCAACTACAATTTTATCTTGCCTTTCATATTCCAAGCCATGCTTATTTTCTCTATTTTGCTGAGACAAACGGCTTCTATAGTTTCTGATTTTTTCCATCACGTAGTCAACTCCCAAATTTTTGTAATGCAATAATTTCAAGTCATTACTGATACCTATCTTTATTATTCCTTCTGGATAAGCCTCGTGAGCTCCAGGCTCATAATTGATTTCAACTATTCTATGTGGATTAAATAAAACCATTTTTGCATATTTTGGATCAGGAATTCCGCACTTTACTTGATTTGTTATTAATTCGTTAGATTCAGGAAAGACATCTGTCACCATACTAAAACCATAGGGTTTAAAAAATGTATTCTTACTTGCTTGTAGAAAATCAATCAAATGTGGATGATAAATGAATTCATCCATATCAATCACTATTACCCAATCTGCTTTTCCTCGGGATTGTTTCCAAACTGTATTCTTAATCTTTTGATGAACCAAATCATTAAACTGCCCATCGGTATCAAATTTACGAACTGTTATATTTGAATTCTCATTTAAAATAAGATCCGTATCATCATCTGAAAAATTATCATATATATAAAAATGATTAACAAACCCATCGTAATATTTTAATACAAAGGGTAATATTTTTACTTCATTCCAACATACAGCATAAAGGTGAACAATAGGCCTATTAATTCCTAATATTTTCTTCTTTAAAAGCCATAATTGCTCCAGAAGCAACAAAATTGGCAACAGGCTTAATACTTTAAGCCTGTTTTGTTTTTGAAATCGAATATGATAATTATTTAAAATTCCTTTAATCATCTTTTTAAAATTCTATCCATTCAAATTTATTAGTTTGAATTCCAGCAGGAAACTCTTTTTTCACTTTGAAACCTAACCAATAACATGGAGCAATTATTCGTGAATTAGTTTTTTGAGATAAATAGGCTGCCCACCAAGCAAAAGTACTGTTAGCTATAATAGCAATATCAGCGTGTTGAATTAATTGAAAATCTACAATGGCAGAATTAACCTCATAGTGATAATTTGGTTTCTCTCCAAAATCTGCTTTTATACTATCCACATCATCGCCTATAAACAAAATTTGATATTCATTTTTTTTTTCAATTTCATCAAGCGCTTTATAGTAATATGCTAACGGTAGCGACACTCCCGGACCTCCTAAACTTTCAAACTCAACTTCATCATAATCTTTCCTACGCACGTGTATTACAATAATTTTATTTTCGCAGATGAATGCTCCATACTTTAAATCAAACTCATTTATGTATTTTTTACGAATTGAAAAAAGTTTTTTTATCTGAGTCTCTAAACCTTGAAAATAGTCCTCCGATTGAAAAAAACCTTCATAAAATACATTATTCTTTGTGACAACTTCTGATTTCCAATCATCGCAAGTAATTTTATCTTTACAAACATACTTTATTAGTTTACGGCAAATCCTTTTAAATTGGTGAGCTATATACTTATTTCCATAAACAACATGAGTAAACCAATCAAGTTCAAAATATTGCAATTTAAATGGATGGTAAGGACTATTTATGAAAGGTAAAAAAAAAGTATTCAATCGCTTTGCAGTTACTTTAGCAAAAGCATATTGAAACAATTGATTTCCCATTTGGCAGTGTAAAGAAACAACAATCATAATTTATTATTTTTTACGAACTCTTAAAATAAGATTTTTTGGACAATATCTTATCAAAAAAAAGAGTTACTTTATATAAAACAAGGCGCAGAATTCTAGACAACCAATATTTCCTCAATATATATTCCGGGTATACGTACCGAGTATAATCATCCAATACTTTTTGAGGAAAATAAAACTTTAAAACACTATTCATTTCTTTTGATAATAAACCTGATGAATTCATTGATTTTCCTTCAACATTGAATTCACACACATAAATATCTCTAAATAAACGCGTAGTAATATTGTGATTTATAATTGTATCTATCGTAAATTTCCAGTCTGATACTAGTTGTAAGGATTCATCATATAATCCATACTTAGTAAATAGACTCTTTTTGATAAATGATGCTTGATGAGGTAATGAATCAAAAATTAAATCCATACCATAGACTAAATTATCCTTTTTATTTTCATGATGTATCGTTATATGCCAAGGTATCCGTTTAGTTGAACTAGCGCAATATTTATTTCCAATTAGCATATCTTCTTTATAGTCATTGCCTAAAATTTGAGATAAGACAAATTTTGTACATAACCAATCGCCCGAATTTAAAAATAATAAATACTCTCCACTCGCCTTTAAGATCCCTTTATTCATAGCATTGTAAATGCCTGTATCCGGTTCACTCACCCAATAAGTAATTTGATTTTCATATTGCTTAATTACGTCAACACTACCATCTGTACTCGCCCCATCAATTACAATATACTCGTAATCGGTGAAAGTTTGAGAAACAACACTTTCGATGGTTTTTCGTAAACCTTTGACATTATCAATATTAATTGTTACAATAGAGAGTTTCATTTAATTTATAATAAATTTTTGTATAACTTTATTATCATAGGAGGCAATGTATTTTTAACTATTTTTTTGATCCACCATTTATACGTTCTAGCTTTTTTATCTTGCTCAATTTTTCGTTGATATAAAAACTCTTCACGTTTATCCATATAATAACATCGAATCGATGAGATCTTTTGAATATCAACTGCAAATAACCTTTCAATATAAATTTCATAAATACTCTTTAAATCTTTTCGATCTGTGAAAGTGAATCGGTTATAATAACTCGCAATAGTTTCTGAATCTTTATAGCTGAAATTGCTAAAATGATAAAACACTAGTGGTTGTTCTCTATTGACAAAAAATAAATTATCCAATTTCGATAAGAAACGTTCATGCAAATTCCACGGTCCCATATTTAAACCATAATGAAATGAATATTTTACATTTTGAAATAATAGAGGTACGAGATTAAACCAAAGTTGATCTACAAATAAACCATCGGTTGTTCTATCATATCCTAGATAATACGTCCTTTCTTTCCACCAATGTATAAGATTTAATGACAATTTTGGTTGCTTTAATCCTAAAAAACCTAAATTATATATTCCAAATTTCAGAAATAGAGGTTCATTTGGAGTTTTATCATCCAAAGCAATAGGTGTCAGAATGTGAGGTGTCAAAAGAGCGTTACTTTGATCTCCAAATTCCTCTTCAATAATCTTTAAGTTGCCAAATAAATAGATATCTGGATCGAAATAATATAGAAATTCTAAATCATCAAACTTATTTATAAAATATTCAAAAAAGAACGCTTTAACACAAGTGTTTAATTCAACAATCGAATACCTTTGCCATAAATTATCAAAATTCATTATCCCAATTTCTTCTGAAAGTATTATTTGATGACCAATTTCTAAATCATAATCAATCTGATCACTAAACTTATCAACTAATCCAATAAAAAAATTATAATCAGGATTATTTCTTTTTATTGAATCTCCCAAGATTTTTGCTTGAGCTAAATAATTATTTGAACATATGGTGAATACAATTTTCATAACTTAAATATATTTTTTACCTTACGAAATGGCAAGATTAAGAGTTTGCCCAACTTATAAGTTTTAGAGTTCAATATCCTAACAATCTCTATATTAAGAGCATTATTAGTCGAGTTATAACACTCATTTGCATCAAAATAGCTAACACCCAAAGTTGGAATTTCTAAGTCAGAAGCAATACAAATATTAAACACAGGCTTATTAAGTATATCATAAGATTTAACTAAATCGTAACTGCCGGCATACTCGTTAAATCTCCTTATATCTTCCTTAGGTGCTATTAGTGTACCATAAATTTCCTTTTGAAATAAATATTTATAAAACAAAAAATTACTTCGGACTAAGTCATTAAACTCGCTAAAATAAAGTTCTTTTACATGAAAATGGTTTTTATTTTTATTGACATCTTCATAATTTGCTTTTTCCGGAGAAGACATTATTAACATGCCATTAGGCTTAAGTACTCGTTTTATTTCATTCAGCATTTCTTTCTGCTCATGAATATGTTCTATTGTCTCAAATGAAACCACAATATCAATACTTGATTGATCAATTGGTATACTTGATACGCTTCCCACTTTAAAAACTAAATTATCTTTCTTGTATTTTTTCAAAGCATGTGATATTGCCTCTTCTGAAATGTCTACCCCAATAACATGCTTTGCTTTATCTGATAACAGATTTGAGCCATAACCCTCTCCTGAGGCAATATCAAGAACAATTTTATTCTCAACAAACTCTAATGCAAATGCATATCTATGAAGATGTTCTATCGCTCCTATGGAAGTGATAGATGTAACTAACCTTTCTCCCGTCCATTCTAAAGTTTGTTCCATAACTCTAATTCTATAATTATTATAATATCTTTATTAGACTTCCTAATTCTTTTACAACGATTGCGCTTTTAATTATGAAATCCTTATTTTAAATTAAGTCATCAAACAGTTAACCCACATTTCAAAACAGAAAATTCAATTTATATATTCTCTAGTATTCCAATTCAATTTAGGTCTAATTAATCCTGGTAAATTACCCTTATAATTTTCATTTCTAGTTATAGCATCCATTGCCTCTATTACATTTATTCGAGCTAAATCTTTATCATGAAAAAGAATATCAAACGGATTATATCTCATACAAGCAATGCTGAAATATAAAGCTCCACTTTGAAGTATATTTGATGGTATCCAAACTATTGTTCGATAAAAACCTTTGCGTATTTCATTTCCTTTTTTATATTCATTTTCATCATGTGAAGTAAAAAGGTGAATATCCATATCATTAAATACATTTATACCATGTGTAAAAAATGGGACATCATCTAAAACTTCATACTCAATACAAAATCCAAAACTTTGATTAATAAAAGCGAATTCAATTACGTTTTGTGCAATATCCACAAAATATGTTTTACGTAATTTGATATAAGAATTTCCTGGAGCACCATCTCCTATCCATTGCATTTTGGATGAGATATTTCCTGATAAAGATAAATATTCTTTTACTACTGATTTAATACCACCAGTCTTTGAAACACCTCCATCAGACAATAAAATCCCGTGTGTGCATAAATCAGTTATTGCCGCCATATTATGACTCACAAATAACACCGTTCTTCCCTCGCCTTTAGAAATATCCTGCATTTTACCAATAGCTTTCTTTTGAAATTCAGCATCGCCTACAGCAAGTACTTCATCTACTACCAATATCTCTGGTTCCAGATGTGCAGCAATGGCAAAACCAAGACGTACAGTCATACCGCTGGAATAACGTTTCACAGGAGTATCCAAATAACGTTCTACGCCGGAGAAATCTACAATTTCATCTAACTTTCGGGTTATTTCGGCTTTGGTCATCCCCATAATGGCACCATTCATAAAGATATTCTCACGTCCGGTCATCTCGGGGTGAAAACCGGTACCTACTTCCAGTAAAGAAGCTATACGTCCCGCAGCTTTAATGGCTCCGGTAGTAGGTGCTGTTACTTTAGAAAGAATTTTCAGCAAGGTAGATTTACCGGCTCCATTTTTACCAATAATACCCAATACATCACCTTGTTGTACTTCAAAGTTAATGTCTTTCAGTGCCCAGACATAATCACTTACACCTTTATGTGCCCGGTCATTTATCTCACCGATCTTTAAGTATGGATCTTCATTACCACGAATATTTATCTTCCACCAACGATTAAGATCGTGACTCAACGTTCTGGTAGAAACTAATCCCAATCGATATTGTTTTGATATATTTTCGAATTTTATCGCTGTGCTCATATTTTTAATTAGTCACTACAAATTGTATCAAATATTCATGAAACCACAAAATAAATATAACATTAATCCACCCATGAATTACATCGAAAATAATTCAACCACGAATTACACGAATTTTCACGAAACATTCTTCTTATTAGTGTAAATTTGTGTAATTCGTGGTTTAAATTGTTCTCTCTTATTTATAATAACAAATTGTAAGTATATCTTTTACTATAAATTAAATACAATATTTTTCCAACCACGAACCAACGGTCAGCGTAGCTAATTACGCAAATTTTCACGAAGCATTTTTCTTATTAGTGCTAATTAGTGGTTTACTTTTATTTTATGTATTCAAGAATCGTTTGTATTCTAAACTATCTGCGCCAAAGTTTATCAAAAGACCTAACTTACATTTAGTTGCTTTTAAATAATTTATCAGTTGTGCTTCGTGTACTGGTGAAATTGCAGAAACAGCCTTTAATTCAACAATAATAGCATCATAACAATATAAATCTGCAATAAAAGCCTTTGACAATAATTGATTCTTATAAGATATTACTATCTCTGACTGTGCAACATAAAGTATTTTTCGTACTTTGAGTTCCAACTCAAGTGCTTCTTGATAAACAGATTCTAAGAAACCTGAACCAAGAGTACGATGCACTTCCATTGCAGCTCCAACTATATTATATGTTTCATCTTTATATAGCATATTTTCATGGAATTTAAAGCTATCAATAAATTACAACATACTCAATATTGTAGGACTTATAGATTCGTGTAAATTTATGTAATTAGTGGTTAATAACATTACATAGTCTATTTTCCACTTAAGTTGTAAATATTACTAACACAAAAGTATGCAAAAAAAATAATATTGAAAGGAATATTCGAAAATAGTTGTTTTTAGCCAATCTTTATCAATTAGCATCCTAATAATAGTACCCGGTAATCAAAAGCCGAACAAAATAAATCAGTCCCATTAAAACATGAATTGAAAATACTGAAAGTAATAAAATATTTTTCACGGTTTTACCTTCCATTTTCAAATCCTTCAACAAAGCTAACAAGGCTACAAAGAAAGATAACCAAGTAGTTATAATGATTTGCCAATAGAAATTTCCATGAGAAGCCCGAGGGCCGGATTCTGATATAAAAAAGAAAATCAACAGCGATACTACAAATGAAAGCAAAGTGTACCAAAAAACCTGACTCTTAATTACTTTTGGTATGTTGAGAAAAGTATAAAGAAGTGGAAAAAACACAGAAAACAACATCGCAACTGGTATCAAATTGAATTCTCCAAACTCTGGATTACGATAAAATGGTAAGAAAATAACCGATGAAGCTTCTTTATTTGTTGGTGTCGTGGTTTTATAAATAATCCAATACTCCAATATCAAAAAGAAAAAACCTATAATTAAAGGAAGGATGCTATACCAAAATTCTTTTTTAAACTTGTATCTGAATAATAACATCAGTGGATAAACACACAGGAATACAAAGAAATAGCTTGGTTTGATGAATAAATTCAGCAGTATCAATAAGAAAATCCACAGGTTGCGTTTTGCGTCATAATCTTGCAACTGTTTATATGATTGATAGAAAAGTAGCATTGCAAACGGGAACAAAAAGAGAATGGTAGAGTTATGCCACACATTGGGAACATAATTACCAATATACATGAAGTAATCTTCTGAAAAATAACTTGGAATAGGAATAGCAAAAATAAACAACATACACAGTGCATAAAATGCTGTTGAAGCGTAATTCGAAGTATTTCTGGTACGGCTCTTAACTACTTCTGAAATCATTTTTTGAGATAAATAATACCGATACACCCCTGCAAAAGCTAATAAACCACACAAGCTAAGTTCAGTAGCTGTTATCTTTGCCGTAAAAAACGAAAATACATTCACCAACAAATAAACCAGAAAGTTTCCAGTATATGGAATCTCGCCCGTACACATTTGACGAGCAAATGCAGCATGATCATGCATATCGTTATAATCAGCAGGGATTACTTTTAAAATGCCATAATATGCAGCAAACAAAAGCAAGAACAAAAGGGGAATAATAAACTTATTTTTATTCATAGAGAAATTAGTTGGTAGTTGGTAGTTGGTAGTCGGTAGTTAGTTTATTGGACTAACACCAAATTTATCAGGATTATTAACCATAAACGATAATAACCTTCCAACTTCTTCATTCAATTTTATCAATTGTATATAATCTTCTTCAGTAAAATAATGGCAATGTAAAGAGAAGTCGAGCCAGACGAGAGTTTCACTATTCTCCCCTAGACAATCTGATAATTTAAGAAGATAAGTAATTGAAACTATATAATGTCGTATTTCTTAATTCTACCACTTTCGTGTAAATTCGTGTAAATCTGTGTAATTCGTGGTTTAATGATTATTTAAAACCACGAATTGCACGAATTCCCACAAATTAATTCGAGAAATAATTTGTGGAAATATGAATTGTCACGAATGAATATACGACATTTAATTGTTCGTCCTACTTAGTGTTTGTAGTAGTTTCTTTTTCGATATGCTTCAGCTAAGTTTGCACAAACTGAACGTGAAGAGCGTCGAATCTGATCCGTTAATGAATATCTTTCCTCTTTTGGAAATTTCAACGTAATATCAAATATTTGACAAGCTTGTTGAAAAGCTTTCTGATATGCCATTAAATCTTTAAATCCTTGATTTATCATACTCATTTATCCTTTTGTAATATCTTTCTACAAACTACCGACTATAAACTGATTTTATGGTAACAATAATTTTATCGAGATCTTCAATACTTAGCTCATAGAACAACGGTAAACGCACCAAACAATCGGCGAACTTGTCGCAATTAGCCAATACGCGTCCATCATGTTTTTCGGCGTAATACGGGCTGCTGTGCAAACTCAGATAATGGAACACAGCTAATATTTCATTTTGCTTTAATACATTTATAAGTTTGGTCCTAACTTCCAACGAAGGGCAAACCAAATAAAACATATGCGCATTATTGGTTGCGTACGTTGGTATCTGAGGTAATTTGAAATATCCTTTGTCGGCTAATGGTTTAAATGCTTCATAATACCTGTTCCAATGTTCTTTGCGTTTATTTTGGATTTCATCCAGATGTTCAATCTGAGCCCAGAGGAAAGCTGCAATCACTTCAGAAGGTAAAAAAGAAGAACCTATATCCACCCATCCATACTTATTTACTTCGCCACGGAAAAACTCTGCCCTGTTTGTACCTTTTTCCCAAATAATTTCAGCACGATGAATAAACCGTTCATCGTTAATAGCCAGCATACCGCCTTCACCTGAAATCAGGT
>Ga0302296_1001199_pt1 | contig 19229 bp, 14 predicted proteins | sample III_Fen_N3_1_FD_194546 | JGI IMG/M metagenome (GOLD analysis project Ga0302296, IMG submission 194546) | Peat permafrost microbial communities from Stordalen Mire near Abisko, Sweden - III_Fen_N3_1 | ecosystem: Environmental > Terrestrial > Soil > Wetlands > Permafrost | place: Sweden: Abisko...
TCTTTATATATCCATTAATTCATTTGCAAAGTTCATACTATTTTTAGGTATACGAAATACCCCAATTACAGTATTTGCATACCATAATTGGGGTATAATTTATTTCATTTTTATTCAAATTTTATTATATCTGATAATCATGATTTTCGTTCTGCTTCTGAGAATCGAAACTTAATACCTGAAGCATGGAATATAGTGTGCCTGATACTTGAGTTGACACCTTAATTTTAGTTTTATAAAAATCAATCACTCCAAACAACAGCCAAGGATGAGTTAGAAGTCTGTGTTTAGCCAGACCTTTATCATAATACCACGTATAATCAAATATTGTATGCAGATTAGTGTTAGTCTGGACAGCCAGATTATGAGTAATGCCGCGTAGTGAAAGTATGGGAATCTTTCGATGGAAAGCCGCCTGAGCCACACCCAGCGTTTCCATATCCAACACCGGATGATTAAACTTTATTTTGCTATGATCCAGTATAGCTTGCTCTCCATTTACAGTGATTATTGTACCAAAAAATATCCGTTTATTAGTTTCAATCAGCAAATTAAATAAGAACTTTCGAATATCTGAAGGTATTATTGATAAAGCAATATATTGCTCAAAGACTCCATTTTCAATCATAGTCGCCGAATTGCCCCATATTATATCGCCAATGCGAACATCTTCTTCAATTGCTCCTGCAATACCAAACGAGAAAATACATAAGGGTGATATTCTCTCAATAAGCAAGGACGTGGCAAGTCTTGCGCTTCTCATTGTTTTATCACATATTACCAGAAAAAACTCATAACTATTTAATTTGAAGTAATAAACAGCAAACTGCCCAAGTTTCAGTTTTTTCTTAACAGAAACATTTTTTAAAAATGTACTTGCTTCAATTTTTCCGGAAGCAATCAGTCCTATTGTTTTCATAATTTATTATTTAAAAACTATCACTAAAACACCCCAATCATCGGACACTAACCTAAATTAAGATATTGTTAAATTTCATATAAATCATTGTTTTTTATCAAAGGTCAATTAGAAATTACATTTCAGATTTTAATTCATTAATAACACTTTGCTATCTGCTTTACGACGACGAAAAACTGAATTACAGATTTCACCACTTAGCCCTTCGGTTTCCAAATTGTTTTTTGATTCTCCCATTTTTCTGGTTGTGAATTACATATAAAAAAAACATAGCCAGTCTAGTTTTACTTGACCGGCTATGTTTGGGTTTATTTATAAATCTATTTTACGAATATACGCAAGTATCTCAACCGATCATTTAAATGGCAGTATGAGATACACATATATATAATTGTTGAGTTCATAAAGTAGATACTATAAGTTTTCTAAATGAGATTCATTTTTTAGTTTCATTGATATTGCAAATATAGAAGATTAAATTTTAATTTAAAATACTTCAGATAAGGTATTTTAAATACCTAATAATAGGCACTTTAACAATTATACGCGACAGAGTTTTAGTTAATTTTGTCTGATTGTGGCTTAAACAACAAACTATCACTTTAATAAATCATCTAAAACTTTCTCCAGTTCTTCTCCACTCAGGTTATGGGCAATGATTTTCCCGCTTGGATCAATAAGAAAATTGGATGGAATAGTACGTACAGCATAGAGTTTTGCGGGAGCGCTGTCCCAGAACTTCAGGTCGGAAACATGTGTCCAGGTTAGGTTATCTTTAGCAATAGCAGCAGTCCAGCTTTCTTTTCTTTGGTCGAGCGACACAGAGAAGATATTGAATCCTTTGGATTTGAATTTATTGTAAACTTTAACCAGATTGGGATTTTCGCGACGACAAGGACCACACCATGAAGCCCAAAAATCGAGCAACAGATAGTTTCCAAAATAGTTGGAAAGCTTTAACGTTTTTCCATCAGGACTTAATGCACTGAAATCTACCGCAGGTTTACCTGCATCTACCTGCTTTTTTACTGTTACAATCTCTTTCAATTCATTTATATATGACAAGTCTGCCAATGATGAATCAAACAAAGATATATTGTCTTCCAAATCATTAGCGCTCAAACTCGTCGCAAAATTACGATAAAGAATATAAGCCACAACAGTAGAAGTCGGATTAGCTTTGATGAGCGAATCTATTTTAAAATCATCGAATTTGGAGCGGTATTTTTCAAACAGACTTTGCGAAGCTGAACCTGTAATGTGCGCAGAACGCAGGTTGGCAGTATCAATGCCTACCTGAATAGGACTGTTTTCGATAAAAATATAATAAGGGCTAAATGATTCTGCCTTATCCAGTGTTAAACCAAATAAATCCGGACGCTTCACGCTTCCCTTAAAGTTGAACCGTCCATTTACGATTTTAGTCGAATCGATTGTGAAAAATGTTTTATTTCTGAATCCCTTGAGGTAAATAGTCCCTGAAGAAACATTAATCTTGCCATCGATAACGTAAGCCGGCTTTTGATCAAACGAGGACAGCATAAATACTATCAGTAAGAGTAAAAGAAATTTTGCAAATGATTTCATTGTTATGTATTTTATTGAATTATAAATCAGTCTGAATATCAAAATTATCGTGATAAGATAGGCTAAGAAACTTATCTATCCAATTGTAGAACAAAGCAAGTTCTTTTTCATTGACAACCCCCGCGGTGCGCCATTTATTCTGATAAATCAGCGCCTGAGTCCTCACTTGTTTTTCAATGAGAATAACTTTTTGCAGAATTCCCTTCTGATCCTGAGTAAGCAGGGCAGCCAGATTAATATAGTCATTACCCTCCCCTCTTTCGATAGGGAAAATCTGTTTTTTTAATTGCAACGACCAATCGTTTAGTTTTGCTTTTCTGGTTTTAGGTTCTGCCTGTAGAATTTCAGGTAGCTTTAAACTGGTACCAAGCCACACAGGAATAGACACTGTACTAAGAGGCGAACCCAGCATAGTCCACATGATGGTTTGTTCAGGTCGTTCTTTACCTGTTATGCCCTGTACAACGATGGAAGAAGCCGTGAAATAACGCGGTATATAATCTCGAAAGGCTGTAAAAACAGCTTCGTGGCTTGTAGCTGGAACGGTCTCGTAAAGATTTGTGTGTGTCAAGCCGTGTTTCAGGTTTCGTGAAACGCTAATAAAGAAATCTACAGAAATAGAGTTAGTCAAAGAGGCCTGATACAACAAGTTCTGAGCTGCCTGATAGCGCGATAGACCTTTATCCTGCTGTCTGTTTCCCGAATATGAAAAGTTGGTACGGACAATATATCCCAATGGGGCAATGTCCGGATTATTGGCATCATATTTTTTATAACTATAGTTTCCGGTTTCGTAATATGCTGCTCCACCTTTAGCGTCGATAACGCCAAAGTTAGCACTGACATTCAAAGGTTTGGGCAATGAGTCGAGCAGATGTTCAAAATCAGCCAACGTGGCACAATTTTGCAATGCGAGTTTCATAATCTGCCCATCGCAGCCGTCATCTTTGCCCGAGTCGTTTAGATTCAGGTTGTACGATGCCGAATTCATTATCGCAAATCCAGCCTTGTTGAATCCTCCAAACACCGCCTTGCCCAGCGTATCTTTGGTATTCACCAATCCGATATACGAATATTTCCCGTCGGAAAAAGCCAACAGCTTGTTTTCCAAATCGGGTGTATCCCGTTGTTTGAAAAGTAAAGGCCTTCCATCTACAGTATATTTTCCAGAAACAATGGCTGTAGTACAAGCCCAAACTGACTCTGAGAGTGAAACCAGACAGACAGATACTATCAGAAGACGGGTTATTCTGTGTTTCATTATTTTGAATCTTTATATTTACAGTTCTAAACGAAACCCATCTATCTATTGTTCCCCAATGAGCCGGAGAAAAACAGATAAACAGGCTCGTCTTAAGTTACTTTACATCAAACCATAACTTGGTTGTAAGTAAATCCTTTCCCTGAATAGCAACGGCAGCCTGGTAACTTGTACCATTCAACGATTGCTCAGTACCGGGGTAAAAGAACCGTGTAGGGATTTTTCCATCCAATACAGTAGCAGGACCTGCCGTAAGCACAGGATAATCTAACCTCCGCCATTCGGCAAAAGCATCGAGTCCTTGTCCGAAAAATGCAATCCATTTCTGTGTGCCTATCGATTTGGCATAGTTAGTCGGATCATATTGCACCGCAGACTGATTCAGGTAATTGGCAATCACCGTAGCATCGGTAATACCAAACTGATTGAACGATGCTGTAATACCATTTTTATACAATTGACCGGCATCGCCCGCTATATAGCCACGTGCCACTGCTTCGGCCAGTGCAAACTCCACTTCGGCATAACTGAAGATAACAGCCGGCGAAGCAGAAGTAAGAAAGTACTTACCGGGTTTTGATGTTTTTGCAAAACCCTGACTGTTGGCATCACTGTTTGAAAGACCATTGGCCCCACCAACATATTTACCTACTGTGGCATCGGTTGGCAACTGAGCATAAACCGGTAAACGTGGATCCGAGAGTTCGTACAACTTGTCAACAATGGTTTTAGATATTCTGTAGTCGTCGCGCGTTTCAAACCAGGCTGAAGCCGGATTTTGCTGAGGCGAGCTGGTATAAATAAACTGGAATATATCACTGTTACTGCTTATCAATCCTCCGGCATCGGTGGTAGCCGCTACAACGGCCTGCTTAGCCAAGTCCGGTTCGCGGTCGGCTATGCGAAGTGCAATGCGAAGTCGTAAGGAGTTGACCAGTTTTTTCCATTTTGTAATATCTCCGTTATAAGCCACATCGCCTGTTACCGTCCCGTTAGCCGTGGCAAGAAGAGTCTGAGCCTGGGCTAAGTCAGCCAACAAGCCTGTATAAACTTCTTTTTGCGTGTTGTAAGCAGGCGTCACGGTTGTTCCCACTTCCTTATACGGAATACTACCAAAAGCATCGGTGAGCAACAAAAATGTCCACGAGCGCAAGGTCAGTGCTATTCCTTTATAATTGGAGTTGGCCTGTGCATCCGAAAAATTCAGAATGGTATTCATATTCGTTATCAGCGTTGCATATCCGGTATTCCATAATGAAGTGAAACTAGTGTTAGACACATCATATCTATCCGGTTCAGCGTACTGAATTTTAGCCCAATGTTGCACAAAGAGCAGGGATGAATTAAAGTTGTCTTCGGAACCCCAATATAAATCGGCTCCCTGTTTCAACGTACCGGTTAGCAGGTAAGGCGCCAAAGGCGTTTCGGTAGCATTTGGATTTTTGTTTATATCATCCAGTGTACTGTTGCAAGCACTTAGCGCAATTGCAACAAAAAGTATATATACTATATTTTTAAGCATAAGTCCTGTTTTTTTTAAAATTTGAGATTGACATTAAAGCTGTAAGTCCGGGTGGTAGGCAACGAGAGACTTTCCAGTCCTTGTGCGTTACCGGTATTGAATGCTGTTTCAGGATCGATATTCGGAGCCGCTTTGTAAATAAAGAAGAGATTCCTACCCGTGGCAGTGATGCTTGCAGCTTCAAATCCGAGCTTTTTAATCAGTTTCTTACTAAAGTTATACGTAAGTTTCACTTCACGTAACTTCACATAAGTCGCACTATAAATATATGCTTCGCCGATATTATATAAAGTGTGGTAATAATCCTCCGCACTAATTACTGTCGTATTCGGTGTTCCGTCCGCATATACTCCTTTGAAAATTATACCATTGTCGTATGTAGTTTCTCCATTGGGAACAGCACTTCCATTTAAAAGAGTTTTGGTTCCACTTGTATTATTGTTTGGATAATAATAACTTAACCCTCCGTGTTCCTTATCGCGTCCTGCAAGCGTTTGTGCTAATACTCCGGTATAATTACCTGTTGCGTTTGTTCCTGAGTAAATTTTGCCCCCTACATTGGCATTAATCAAAAATGATAAATCCAGGTGTTTATAGCTAAAGGTATTGGTAATCCCTCCCAACCAGTCGGGTGTATAATGTCCCAATATTTTGTTTTGCGAATCAATTTTGGGTAACCCGTTAGCACCCACAACAATGTTACCACTTGCATCGCGCAGATAGGCAGTACCATAAAGCGTTCCATAAGCCTGTCCAACAGATGCCAATACACTTACCCCACCCGAACCAATGGTATAGTTCTGAATTTGTCCGGCGTAATCAAGAATTTTTACTTTACTCTTATTACTCGAATAATTAACAGCCACGTTCCATTTGAAATCACGGGTTTGCACAGGCGTTCCGTCCAGCTGAATTTCAATACCGTGGTTATTAACCTTTCCGGCATTAATCAGTTGCGATGTATAACCGCTGGCTGCAGTAGTGTTCACCTGAAGGATTTGATCTAAACTATTCGTATTGTAATAAGCCACATCCAGATGCAACCTGTTTTTCCAGAAACTCGATTCAAGACCAAATTCCGCAGAACGGGTAGTTTCAGGTTTCAGGTTGGCATTCAGCTTCGTTTGAGAAGATGTTTGAATCGGATTTCCATTGTATGCTGTTTGATAGTTATACACCGTAGACAATTGATATGGATCGGCATCATTACCTACTTCGGACCATCCGCCACGCAGTTTCAAAAAGTCAAGCTCATTACTTTTCAGATTCAATGCTTCAGACAATACCAAACTTGCGTTGATAGACGGGTAAAAATAAGAACGGTTGCTGCTGGGCAAAGTTGATGACCAGTCGTTACGAGCAGTCAGATTTAAGTAAGCATAGTTTTTATAGCCCAACTGAGTAGAAGCATATCCACTATATACCCGCAATGTAGAATAATAATTTGACGATGTCAATGGATCGCGCGAATTGGTCAGCGTATATAAATCGGGCACTGCCAATCTTGGAGCTTTCTGATAATTAGTAGCGTAAGATCGGTTACGCACATTGAATCCCGCCAATGCATCAAGAGTAAAATCGCTGTTCAGCTTTTTAGTATATTGCAGAATGGCTTCGGTATTCTTTTCATCCACTGTATAAGCATCCTCGGCATACGATCCGTAAGGAGTTCCATTGGTACCATATTTAATCTTGTATTTACGTCGGTCATTATAATAATCGGTTCCGGTACGAAACCTGAAATTAAGCCCATCTATGATTTTAGCTTCAAGGTGTATATCACCAATTAATCTGTTTTTCTGCTGACTGGTGGTATTATAATAAGCATTCCAATACGGATTACTATAATAACTATTGTTCCAGTTATTATTCCTGTTATTCTTGAGTTCGTTCATATCCACCTGACGTCCGGACCACAGAAACTGAAGCATTACCCCCGCAGCTCTATTGCCGTTTGGACCTCCCGGAAGAGTTGGCGCATCAGTTACTATGTAATTGGCCGTTACACCAACCTTAATATTCTTGGTCAACTGATAGTTCGAATTAATCGTGAAATTTGTTTTATTAAATTCAGAATTAGGTACTACTCCTTTTTGTTTCTGACTATTTGCACCTAAGCGAAAATCATACTTTGCATCCGAGCCGGCAATAGAAATACCGTTGTCAAATGTAAGTCCGGTATTAAAGAAATCCTTTACATTATTTGGATGTGCAACAAAAGGCACGGCAACACCGTTTGAAAAGAACTGAGGAATAAGCCGTCCATCCATCTTAGGGCCCCAGCTTTCGTCCACTCCATCATTTACACCGCCCCCTTTACCATCTACATAGCTGAACTTTCCGTCGGAACCTTGTCCAAACACATTCTGATAATCGGGCAAAGTAGCAACCTGTGCAATAGTTATCCCGGAGCTTAACGTAACCCCCAAGCCCTTTTGTCCCTTACCAGACTTTGTTGTTATGAGGATAACGCCGTGCGCAGCACGCGACCCATATAAAGCCGCCGCATTCGGTCCTTTGAGCACGGATAACGATTCTATATCTTCGGGACTAAGGTCGGCAATTGCATTTTTAAAGTCGCGCGAAGCCGTGGTTCCTACGGAAGAGATAAGCTGCGAATTATCAACCGGCACACCATCTACCACAAACAGCGGTTGGTTGTTTCCGGCAATAGATGTTTCACCCCGGATAACAATACGCGATGATCCCATGTCGCCCTGCGAATTGGTAATGCGAACCCCGGCTAACTTACCGGTCAGGCTATTCAGAATATTCGTTTCTTTTGTATTTTCCAGGTCTTTACTTTTGAGTTCCTGCATAGTATAACCCAACGATTTCTTTTCTTTCGAAATACCCAGTGCCGTAACCACCACTTCATTTAGTCTGTTTACGTTTTCCGAAAGGTAAACCGTTACTGGTTCATTTTCATATACATCTACCTCCTGATTTTTGTATCCCACACTGGAGATCAATAAGGTTGCAGGCAGCGATTTTACTTTCAGGCTAAAGTCACCATTAGCGTCAGAAACAGCACCACCATCCTGCCCTTTGATTCTGATAGTAGCACCAATCACAGATAGTTTTGTATTTTCATCGAGTGCTACACCCTTAACTGTAACCTGCTGTGCATAAACGGATAAAGTAGTCAACACCACAAGTAAAAGTGTGACACCACTTTTGCGAGAATACTGATTTCGTCCTTTTTTGTTTTTTGGAAATAAAAGTTTTTTTATCATATAGATTATTTGAATTATAGCAAACTTTGCAATCATTGTATTAATGACTACATAGAAAGCTTTGTTGTTTTAAAAAAGAATATATTATTAGCTATATCGAACCAAAAAGAATAATGATTCGAACAATATAATGAAGTTTCAAATTGAAAATTGAGAGTTTGTTGATCCGCCATTCAGAATGAAATATTGGGATCAGAATAAAAGGGTGCGTCAGCTCTACATGCAGCGGCGCATTCGGGTGGAAGAAGAAAGCGAAAAAGTTAATTTCGAAGTAAACGTAATTCCAAATAAAAAGAAAGTCTGACTGAGCACCTGACGAATTATATTTTTTCCGGCAGAAGAGATGCCCGAAACATTCTGTATTATGTCATGAATATTTTTTTGCATATTATAGCGTTTATGTGTTAAGTATTCTTTTTTACAGCAGTTTAATGTTACATAGTATTAAGGTATATTTAGATAGTGCAAAATTAGACTATTGTAGTTTGTACATCAATACCCTTTTTAGGGCATTTATATACCTCTTTTTAGGTATATACGCGTTAATTGTATCACAAAGAGTTATTGATATTTAAAATCTAACACTTTTTCAAATTAAATTTTGAAGGTAAATAAAAGTTATCGTAACAGATTCACACTGATATGCGTTCGTAATATCACAACAAAAGAAACCTATATCTGGTAATCGTAAAACACATCTTCAATTTGCCCGATTACTGTTACCTTGCCTCCGCAGTACCTTTTTATAAGAGACACTAATTCAGATACAGCATCCTCTATATACGGAAAGGGAGTAGCTGCGTTTCCCTGTATCACCATAAAAATATTTTTACTATCAAATGTCACTTTGGTTTTCTCTATCTGTCGAACATCTAAATAACAAATAATCTCATTGCTATCATCAATATATGAATACTCGCCGGCATGAATGGGCTTTGGCTCCGTTTCACCAAGCGGAATAAATTTTTCCGTTCCGGTTGTAAATCTCAAATTGACATTTCCATCTATTTTATCCCAATCGTGAGCACCTAGTGCCAGCTTATATTTTACAGAAATGGTATTGTAAATATCTACCAATAAGTTTATATGGGGGATGTCACCGGTTTTAGTTAATAATTTATATAAATTTTCAGGAGCTGATAGGTTCTTCCTGTTAGGTGCACCGACCGCTTCGTGTAATTGCCGAAAGCCATGAATTAATGGATCTTCTTTCATATCGCCAATTTGCTTTCCGTAATTATACGCCTGATAAAGGATTTGTTTTCTAAATTTTTCAAAACCGAGATCCGTTTCTTTGTTTTGAATATTTTCTATTGTCAAGTAAATTCCCGTCAAACCAATGTCTTTTATTTCGGGATGAATAATGAGTTGTTTTTGTGCTGACATACGAATTTGATTATTTTAATCCGTATAACGACGTATAAAGTCCATTTGCATCAAGAGATTTCAACTAAATAAAATTCCATACTTTTCCATTAATTGCCGGAGTAAATCAGTTTTTACGTCCAAGTGGATTTCTGAGCCCCACCCAAATAAATACACTCTGCCCTACAGCAATAGTTAATGTGATAATAAACAAGGTTCTGTCTTGATCCCAACCAATAGTTTGTTGAGCCCACAGGCCTACAATGATTAGCAAAAAAGCAAGTACCAAACCAACTGTTCTAAAAATACGAAAATCAGACGGTGACAAAGATTGTGTTTGTAACCTACTATTCTTAAATCCATAAATAATGTATACATCCAATCCTATTGTCATCCAAATCAGCAGACGAATCCATGTATCGGCAGGTAAAAATGCCATCATAAACAAACAGGTAATAATACCCAAAACAGGAACAAGCGGGACAAAAGGAGTTTTGAATGCTCGTGGAATATGAGGCATGGTTTTTCTCATAACCAGTATCCCCACGCACACCAGAATAAAAGCTAAAAGTGTACCGATGCTGGTCATCTCACCTGCTACACGTGCAGGCACCAATGCAGAAAAAGTACCTACTACTATTAGCAACAAAATATTGCTTTTGGCCGGTGTGCGATAAACAGGATGAAGTTGCGAGAACAATTTGGGTAACAGACCGTCTTTACTCATGCTATAAAAAACACGACTTTGCCCCAACAACATGACAAGAATAACTGAAGTGTAGCCTGCCAGAATTGCCAATATAATGGCTTTGTTGAGCCAGGGATAATCCGGCATAATTAGTCCTGACTCATTTACTTTACCCATGTGGTCGATAGCAATGGCAACAGGAGCAATTCCGTCATGACCTTTAAACGCAGTATAATTCACCACGCCGGTCATTACATGAGCAAATAAGATATAAAGTACCGTGCAAATAAGTAACGATACAAGAATCCCGATAGGCATATTTCGTTTTGGATTCTTAGCTTCCTGAGCCGCAGTACTCACAGCATCGAAACCTATAAAAGCAAAAAAGACCACAGCTGCTGCTCTGATTATTCCACTAAAGCCATATTCTCCAAAAGTACCTGTGTTGGTCGGAATATAGGGTGTATAATTCGCAGTATTGATATACTTCCAGCCTAAAACTATAAATATAAGTACTACTGAAATTTTAAGAATTACAATAAATAAATTGAACTTTGAACTTCCTTCAGTACCTCTGATGAGCAACAGGCTGGTAACAATAACAATGAAGGCGGCCGGAAGATTCAAAACACCACCATCCCACGGACACAATACCAGTTCAGGAGGAAGGTGAATTCCAAAACCCTCAACAAACTTCACCAGATAACGGCTCCAACTAATGCTTACCGTTGCTGCGGCAATAGCATATTCCAACACCAAATCCCAGCCAATAATCCAAGCGATAAACTCACCCATGGTGGCATAAGAATAGGTATATGCACTTCCTGCAACGGGAATCATTGAGGCAAACTCGGCATAACACAAACCGGCAAAACCGCAACCCAATGCCGCAACTACAAACGAAATAGTTATAGCCGGACCTGCCTGATAAGCTGCTGCCCCTCCGGTTATGGAAAATAACCCTGCTCCAATGATGGCACCAATTCCTAAGGCAACCAGTCTGGTGGCACTTAATGTTTTTTTTAAAGAAAGATTATCAGTAGAACTTGACTCAACTAATAAACTTTCAATAGACTTCTTTACAAATAAACTCATTGTTATTTTATTTTATAATTTTTTTCAGATTAAATCTGAATACTGAAAAAATATCCTCAACAACCACTCTGTAACAAGTGGCATTGAGGATACTTTATTTATAAAATGATTAATTAATACCCGGGGTTTTGCGTAATTCCAAGACTATTTCCAGACAATCCTTTTGGAATTGGAAAACGATAGAATTTACCACTCACATTCGTTGTTTTTGAATGAAGATGTTTGTATATCTTGGCAAAAAACGGATAATTAGTTGTACTTGACGCAGCACCGAATTTTGCTGCAATAGCATCTGTACTTTTATAATCATCTTTGTAATATTCATATGCCGGTACTTTTGTTAGAACTGTATTTATTAGCTTATGCCAGCGAGTGAGGTTAATCCAACGATGTTGTTCAAAGAACAATTCCAGATTCCATTCATTTTCCAATTCGTCTTGAGTTAGAGTAGTATAAGCACTTAGACCTGCTCTTGTGCGCAACAAATTGATAACTGTAGCTGCATCAGTCGGTTTATTCTGATAAAACAAAGCTTCTGCTTTGATAAGTAGTACTTCTGCATAACGTATTTCGATACGGTTAATGTCATTTGGTTGTCCGGCTTCTGAACCCGGTGCTACTTCAGGATATGTTGCATTTCGATGAATCCACTTTCCGATACGTGGTGAAGTAACAGGGAAAACGAAATCGTATTCCTTATAATCACTTGCCTTTGTAGGTGATGCGACAAGCGGTTCATCTTGATTATACAAACGATTCAAGATGGAGAAACGTTTACGTTTGTCTGTATCAGAGAAAAGGTTCAACAAAGTTACGTCAGCTGGTCCGATATGATTATCCTGAAACAGGTCAAAGCGGAATGTAAACGGACAGTGAGTTTGGTGATTCCCTTGTACATCAATGCCGTCTCCATCGTGATGAATGGTAAAGATATGCTCTATCGATTTATCTTCGGCAGCGACTCCGAAATTACTTTCAAAATTGCTCTCTAATGCATAGTTGTTACTATTAATTACCTTATTAGCATAATCAATTGCTTTTTGTAATTTGGTTTGATCCCAGGTAGTAGCCGAAGGATCAGTTTGACTTGTAGCAATAGCAGCTATCTGACTTTGTGATAGAGGATTGCTTGCCCAACTCAGGTATGCACGGGCAAGTATTGCGTTGGCTGAACCTTTACTCGGGTTTGAACGAATCTGGTCATAGCTGGGTAAATCTGCTTCAGCATCAGTCAAATCCTTTACTATTTGAGTATAGACATCATCGATAGATCTACGGGTAGTTTGGTCGGAAGTAGTAGCTTTTGTACTTAAAATAAGAGGAACTTCACCCCAAAGTTGAGTCAGGTAAAGGTAACCTAAACCACGAATAAATTTTGCTCGCGCTCTTGCCAAGTCAATTGTAGACTTAGATAGATTGTCAGATACAGCACTTGAATCTGCTTTTTCAATGGTGCTATTAGCTGCACCAATACTTACATACAGATAATTGAAAATTTTTGTTGGATACCAATTGTTTACATCTGTTTTAAACAAACTGACTAAAGGTCCATCAGCGTCATCAGCACCTTCAAAACTTATAGTAGCATCTGTTTGAGATTCAATCAAAAATGAAAATGATGAACTCAAACGTTGCCATGGAGAATATGCAGCACTAGCTGATGCCAGGGCCTGCTGATCAGTTTTCCACACAGAGTTACCGGAAATTACGGTAGTCTCATCTTTGCTGCAGGAAGACAGTATAACCGCACTAACTGCTATAGCTATAAAAGCTATGGGTTTAAAAAATTGCTTCATTCTTTTTTAAATTAAGTTGTTGATAATAAATAATTGATAGATAATAAATAACCTTAAAAAAATTATTTCATTCTTTTTTAATTAATTGTTAATACTGCGTAAATAATAAATCGAGAGTATTGAATTTTGATTGCTTTTGTTTTAGAAAGATATATTTGCTCCCACCAATAATGTGCGTGCCATAGGATAAGATCCCAAATCTACTCCTTTTGCAACTTCAGGATCGTACCCTTTGTAGCCAGTTAACGTGAACAGATTTTCAGATGTTGCAAAAAGTCTTATCTTAAGAGGAAGCTTCGAAGCTGCCACAGAAATTTTATTTATTGTATAACCTAATGTTACAGTTTTGAGTCTAAGATAAGAAGCATCTTCTATGTAACGACTGTCTAATTCGGTGGAAATGGGCGAACTGGTGATTCGCGGTACTGTGGTGGATGGATTCGTTTCTGTCCAGGCATTTAGTAATACAGCCGAACCATTATAAGCATCATTAGGACTTTCAAGATAACGACGTAAGAGGTTATAAACTTTATTCCCATGTGAACCTTGTAGTAGGACAAACAAATCGAAATTATGATATTTGAATGTAGATGACAATCCATAAGTAAAGCTGGGCTGGATGCTACCCAACACGACACGGTCGTTTGAATCAATATGCCCATCTCCGTTTATGTCTTTAAATTTGGGGTCTCCAGGCTCTAAGGTAGTATAGGCCGGAGTAGTTGGCAACTTTGAGACATCTTCTCCTTTTTGAACAATGCCATCGAACACCAGTCCATAAAACGAACCCAAAGATTCTCCAACCCGTAATATGTTAACACCATTTATTATATCACCATCATTATTTAATTTCGTTATCTCATTGTGATTTTTTGCTACATTGGCTGCAACCGACCAACTAAACCTTTTAGTATCCAGAATTATAGCATTGACTGAGAATTCCAAACCTTTATTGACCACATTTCCAACATTTTTCAACTGTTCGCTTTCTTCACCCAGTTTTGCGGGAACAAGTAATAATAAATCTGATGTTCTTTTATAATAAGCATCAACAGTAGCAGTTATTCGGTTATTGAAAATCCCTGCATCCACTCCAATATTATATTGTGAGGTAGTTTCCCATTTCAGGTTATCATCCCCTGTATTACCAACCTTGTAGGCCGTTTTTCCATTATATTTGGTTACCACTAAAGTTTGTAAATAATCATAGTCTCCAATTTCCTGATTACCTACACTCCCTAAACTCATACGTAATTTCAAGTTGTTAATGGCAGAAATTCCCTTTAAAAATTTTTCTTCGTTTATATTCCAGGATAATCCAATAGATGGAAAAATACCCCAACGATTTGCAAAACGAGTGGAATAATCGCTACGAAAGTTTGTAGTTAAGTTATAGCGATTTAACAAGGAATAATTAATCCTTCCTAGGAGTGAATATAGTTTACTACTGCTGGATCCACTATAAATTGGCGTAGCACCATAAGGTGTTCCATCCTGAAGATTGTTGACACCTAAAGCATCATTGGTAAAGTCCGAACTAACAGTAGAAGAGTAATTAGTTTTTGTTTCCTGATCTGTAAATCCTGTCAGAACATCAAAAGAGTGGATGCCAATTTGCTTTGCATAGCTTAATGTAAACTCAGATAAAAGAATTTCTACTCTTTTATTTCCAATCCCGCCAATACCATTAGGGACTAAACCGATAGCAGTATAAGCAGGCGAAAAATAGTTTTGTGTAGTATGACTGACATTACTTCCAAAGTTCACTTTTGCAGTCAGCCCCTCAATTATTTTATACTGAGCGTAAAAATTGCCTAGAAAATTAGTATTGATAGTTTGTGCCGTACTATTTTTTAAATCAGATACAGGATTTGCGGTCTTGCTTCCTTCTCGCAGATAGGCATATTCATAAGGATTGCTATAATTATAGCTGCCATCAGTATTGTATATGGAAACAACAGGAGGTATATATAAAGCATAAGTAAGTGAGTTGGCAATACCCTTTGAATAAGGAGAACTGTTATAGTTCACACCTTCAAATGTTGTAAGGCTGTTCTGAGTACTTTTGTTTCCAGTTAGATTAACTCCTATTTTAAATCCAGAAAATACTTCCTTGTCATAATTAAACTTTCCTGTAAAACGGTTGAAACCAGAGTTCAAGATAATTCCGTCCTGATTAAGATAGTTTCCCGAAAGGAAGTATTGTGATTTTTCATCTCCTCCACTAATAGAAAGAGAATGATTTTGTGTTGTGCCGGTTTGCAAAACTGCATTTTGCCAGTCGTGACCTTCACCTAGTTGTGCAATTTCTGCATCGGTATATCCGGGTTTATTCAAGAAATAATCCTTTTCCATCTGAGCCCATTGTGAAGCGTTGAGTAAGTCTAATTTCTTAGCAGATTTACTCCAACCAGTGGAAAATTGATAGTTGACAGAGTTTCTTCCTTTTTTCCCTTTTTTGGTCGTTATCAGAATCACTCCGTTTGAACCTCTTGACCCATAAATAGCTGTAGCAGAAACATCTTTAAGAACTTCAATAGATTCTATATCCGATGGATTGAGCAAATTAAGAGGATTAGATTCCCCTTCGACAGCCCCAAGACCAACTTTAGTTGTTGAATTGTCACTAAAATATGGAAAACCGTCAATGACGTACAGTGGATTATTACTTGCATTAATGGAGTTTCCACCCCGAATACGTATACTGGCAGGAGATCCTGGTTGTCCTGAACTTTGGGTTACATTAACTCCCGCTACAGCGCCTCCCAGTAAAGCATCTACAGAAGATGATACGTTGTATTCTAAATGTGATTTTGAAACAGTTGAAATGGCTCCAGTAAGTTCTTTCCTTTTTTGTGTGCCGTAACCTACAACTACAACTTCACTGAGTTTGTTTGAATTTTCTGTAAGATAAATAGTTACAGGTTCATTATCATAAATATCTATTTCTTGATTTTTATACCCAATACTAGTTATACCCAAAGTAACAGGAAAACTTTTTACTTTCAAACTGAAATTCCCATTAACATCTGTAACCGTACCTCCTTGTTGATTTTTCACTTTAATGGAAGCTCCAATAACAGTGATTTTGGAGTTTTCTTCAAAAATTTTACCTTTCACCTCAAGCTGTTGGCTAAACAGTTGAAATACAGGGATAATTGCAAGTGCAAAACTTGTCAAAAATCTTTGCGAGTAAAGCGTTGGGAACTTTTTGTAGTTTCCCAAAAAAAATAGTAGTTTTGTCATACAATTTTTAGAATTGTAGCGGGCGTATCCTCAACTAGTTTGCAGACAGGGTTAGAGGGGCGCTCGCTTCTTATTTGTTTTTATTGTTGTTTAGTAGTTTGCTATCGTCATATTATGTAAAATAGTTTATATTTTAATCTATAAATCCTATTCATATCTTTCATCAAAATATGGTACCTGATTTATTCCTTGTGAAAGTAATTCACTAATGGAATTAAGTTGAATGTTAAACTTATGGATTTTACAGAATCGTTTTGTTTAGTATATCAAAAACTAAACTAGGATATTCGATATGTTTGAAGTCAGTATAGCATGCAGCAACGCATTCGCATTGAATTCGGAATAGTAGTGGAAAATGACATGGAAAAAGAAGCTGTTTTATATGAATAAGCTGCCTGACTATTTATAAATATCAAATTGCCTGGTTTTGCAAAAAGGTCTGAAAAAATATTTTGAATAATACAACAAATACTTCTTTTCATACTTTCCTTAATCTTATAGTCGTTTATATCACTTGACATAAATTAATTCCTTATAAAGTTGTTTCTTTTCCTTTGCAAAAGTAATTAAACCTGATAATAGCTAAAATACCTTTATAAAGGTATCTTGATACCTACTTTTAGGTATTTTATGTTATTTTCTCAACAGGCTTTCCATTATTATTTAAATTTTCCAGAGAGCTAACGTTGCAAATAGATAGGTAAAAGTGATACTGTTTGTATTATATTTGCAGAGACAATTTCATATAGCATTAACCTTATTACCTGCTGCTATATTTTCAAAAGACAAAATTATAAGTTAGTTTTTATCTTCAATTCTTTCACAGGTATAATCCAGAGCTTCAAATGCTTTTTTCAACTTTTCCTCATTTGTTTTACGTGGATCATAAATAACTTTTACAGTTTTATGCTCCAAATCAACTGTAAGATCTTTCACACCTTTTTCAAAAGGGATAGTGCGTTCAATTTTATCCTGACAACTTTTACAATGCATGCTTACATTAAAGGTTACATCAGCTATTTTCTTTTCGGTTGATTGCTTCTGCGCATCTAATATAGATACGCTCGTTATCAGAAATAAAACTGATAGCAATAGGGCTTTTGTTGTTGTTTTCATTTTATAATAATTTTATTAGTGAACATCATGTATAACTCTCAATGTTTGTGATACAGTTGGAGCAGCATTGTATAAATAGTTACCAGGCTGACTGGCTGTAATTACAACTAAAACACCATCATTATTACCTATTATGGCTCCAGAGCTAACCTCCAATAAGTTCCCTGTAATAGCTGCATAAGCAATATTGCTTGATGTAAAAGTGACCGGCAAGCCCGAAGAAGCTGTAGCTTTCAGGGTGAGGTAACCCTTACTAACTTTCCAAACTGTATCATTGAGAGCAAAAGTTATAGTTTGGTCTTTTTTTACAGCATTATTGTCTTCATTCACGGTTAAGGATCTGGTAACTCTACCCGCTGCGTAATATTTTGAATTTCCCGATTGTGTGGCTGTAATATCGACTGTTCCTGGTTTAATAAGCGTTACAATACTGTCCTTTATAGTGGCGATAGTGGTGTCGCTACTTAAAAAAGCAACTGATAATCCAGATGTTGCAGTAGCTCTTAGAACAAAAGAGCCCTCGCTCAGATTATGAGGAGCTAAATAGTCAAAGCTTACAGTTTGATTGAGTTTAACGTCATTACCCCCGCAAGAAAGTAATAGAACCAACAATCCACACAATGTAAAACCGACATTAATCTTTTTAATTTCCCAATTATTCATTTTGCTGAAGTTTGATTTCTATTTTAATTTTCCAATTCTGATTCGGGCACCAACATATACCTTACGTCCCAAAATAGGTCCCCAAATAAAGGATGACTCGAATCCCTGATCAAAAGGATTTGTTGCATTAATTATCGGGTTCTTCTGAGTGTATCCTAATATATTTTCTGCACCCAGATATACATCAATGCGTTTTGTGTTCCTTGTTACCTGAGCAAAGAATATTGGAAAGACAGGAGACTCCTTTATCTCTGAATTATATCCATTTAACCACGGTATTCGGGAAGGTCCATTAAGTTGAGTTGTGAAATCAAAAACCCATTTCTTAAACTTTGTAGCATATGAAAGGTTCAACATCCCCCGATAACGGGAAGTAAGTGGTTTCTCAACTAAATACTGTTCCGTACCATATGAATAAGTAATTTGCGTTTTGTTATAACGTAAAGCCGCAAAGATATCGAAGCCAGTGAAAGGTGTAACTGACAAATCGGCTTGCAAAACGTCTGCAAACGAGCGTCCTTTTAAATTGTAGAAATAAACACTGTTACTATTTCGCTCAATATCTACAATTGCCTGATTTTGAAATTCAGTATGAAAATAATCCAGACTTAAGGTCACTTTTCGTTTATCCCAGATTGGGATATAGAAAGTCAGATTACCACCAGAGTTCCAGGCACTTTCTATGTTCAGACCTGCAATGCCATCTAAATACAATTTTCGGGAAGATGCCAGAAT
>Ga0302296_1001201_pt1 | contig 19192 bp, 9 predicted proteins | sample III_Fen_N3_1_FD_194546 | JGI IMG/M metagenome (GOLD analysis project Ga0302296, IMG submission 194546) | Peat permafrost microbial communities from Stordalen Mire near Abisko, Sweden - III_Fen_N3_1 | ecosystem: Environmental > Terrestrial > Soil > Wetlands > Permafrost | place: Sweden: Abisko...
AGGGTCCAGACCCTCGGAACCCCCAGGCAACTGTGAACGAGTGGCGGGGGAAAAGAGACGTTGAATTGCTCCTATAACGACCACTTTCTAAGCATTAGAAACAGGAATGAATTGCAAGAAAAAGAATAAGATTAGTTATTAACCATACGAAAACCGTATAGTTCTGGTTTATGACAAAATGCATCCTATGGGTTAATTCGTATTTTGAGACTTACTTGAACCGGCAGACTCCGGTTTTTAATCCTTCAGAAGACGGAAACATTAATAAGAATGAAACGACAATGTGTTTTATTCAAAAAACAGGCACGACACCTGTCGGAGCTAAAATGCAGGCATATAAAGGTAAAAACAAGCACTCCCTTTATGAGGTTTGTAAAAGTTCAGTTTTTATACTATTAAAAATATTTCAATAAGCAGTTGAATCATAGAATGACTTCAGTGGACTAAGTCATATATCAATTATTCTTAATTCTATAAACAAACAATCAATTGATGGGTACAAAATGTATTTTAATCCGTAATATTGTAAACACTAAAAGGGACCAATTAACATTAAAAATATATTTTGTTTATTGACTTATTAAAATCCCGGATTTTAAACAATGATATTTTATCAGATTCCAGGCATGCATAATTAATTATGAAACAGTTCCAAAATATTTTTTTATTACTGATTACAAATTCTTAATCCGTCCGTCTTACTTCATACATCGAACCATTTTTAAGAACAATATCATTTAAAATACTTATTTTCAGACTAAAGTAATGAACTCATAAATTTAGAAATATATTTTAAAATTATAAATCCTAAAAAAAAAACAAGAATTAAAGCTTAAATTCCATAATACAAAATGTATTATTTAAATATTAACAATATAGGCTTCGGCTTATTGAATATTAGAATTAATAATATGAAACAAATCTCGTTAAAAAAAACCCGTTTAATGTTTGCGATAGCAGTCATCCTGCTATTGTCTTCGTGTATTGACGGCTACATGAAGGACTGGACTTTCTCTTCCGGTGTTACCAACACAACGTTAGTATCGCCCGATTCTACAAAGGTCACTTTCTCGAAAGACGTAAAAGGCAATCTGGTGGTTAAATGGCCGGTAGTATATGGTGCCGGAGGGTATCAGTTCACCTTGTATATTGTTGATGACCCGAATAATCCGGTTGCAGTTGGAAAAGAAAATGATGTGATCGATGGTTGTACTGTAACACGTGCTCTTCAAGAAGATACCAAGTACAAGGTTGTTATTAAGACCCTTGGGAATGTAAAGGATAACAATAAAGAAGCGGTGTTAGCATCTACAGCACATTATAGTACTCTTTTACCGGCATATGCAGTCATTCCGGATGGCACTGATTTGTTCCAGTATTTCAGCAATACTGTAATCCCGGACTCAACAAATGAATTGGCCTATGCATTAGTTGCGAATGGTAAATACACATTATCCGGACCTATTGATTTTCAGAAACACTGGATTACATTACGCGGAGATAAAGTTTTCCATCCAACCGTCACATATGGTAATTTAGGCAGACTTCGCACTACTGCAGGATTTACATTAAAATACATGGATTTTGATTGTAATGCCATGCCTGCTGATGTAACAGATGCAGCATTATTACTTCTTAGTGCCAATCCTGATCCTGCAATCCTGAACTCTGCACACAACAGTTATTACATTATACCAAAAGATATTTTCTTTTACAAATGCAATTTTAATAATATCAACCGACGTTTAATTTTTGATGCAAATGTGAAATACTGTTTGACAAATCTGGTAATCAGCGATTGTAAGATAGCACTGAATGCCCTTAACGATGCCAGTGGAGCTGTTATCTTTCTTCAGGCAGGTTTTGCAAATATCTTCACTATCAAGAACAGTACTGTTTGGGGCAATACTGCAACCACAGGATATTTTCTACGTTACAACAACAGTGGCCGACCCGATCGTGCAGGTTTTGTAAGTGGAAGTATCAACTTCTTCAACAACACATTCGATAATGTTGTAAAGACAGGCCAAATGGGCAACTATAACGGTATGGGAACAGCATCCAGTTCTTCCGGATCAACTGTGTATTTGAATGTCAGCCAGAACATCTTCGTGGATTGCGGAAGTCAGAATGTCATCAGACGACTCTCTGCAGGAGCAAATACAATGGTTAAAACCCTCAACAATAATTGTTATTGGTTTGATGGTGCTTTTCCTCAGGTAGGAGAAATCGATCATACAAATGGAGATAAAAGTGGTACAGGATATGGTCAGGATCCGGCCTTTGCAAATGTCACAACCGGAGATTTCACAATAGGTTCTAGTGCTACAACCATTATCAGCAAACAAAGTGGAGACCCTCGCTGGTTACCAATTGCAAAGTAACAGGATTAAACAACAATTTGAGATAAAAATATGAAACAATATCGTTATATATTCAGTGTGCTCCTGGTCCTTTGTTTTCTAATGCCGGCCATGGCACAACAAACTAAAACAATCTCAGGGGTAGTTTTAGATGAGAAATCGGAGCCTGTTATCGGAGCTAATTTACTAGTAATCGGAACAAAATTGGGTACGGTTACAAATCTGGATGGTAAGTTTACAATAAGCAACTTACCTTCAGGTCAAAAATTTATTCAGGTTTCTTATATTGGCTATCAACAACAAAAAATTGATATTACTGATAAAAAAGATCTGATAATAAATCTTCAATCATCAAGTGCAAATCTTGATGAGGTAGTGGTAGTAGGGTACGGTGTACAAAAGAAAGCACACATGACCGGTTCTATTGTAACCTTATCGGCAAAAGAGGTTACAGACCTGAACACCTCCAACCTGGCTACCGCACTCAAGGGCCAGATGAATGGTGTTAGTGTAAGTGGCGGTGAAGGCCGTCCCGGATCGGCAGCAACTATTAACATACGTCAGTCAACAGCTGCTACAGCATTTTCGAGTGTTTCAGGTTATGTTCCTGAAACAAGCCCATTATATGTTATCGACGACTATATTACAACAGAAGCAGCCTTCAACAACCTGGATGCAACAATGGTTGAAAGCATTACCGTTCTGAAAGATGCATCAGCAGCAGTTTATGGAGCCCGTTCGGCTCAAGGAGTAATATTAGTAAAAACAAAGCGAGGGAAAGAAGGTGCCCCAAAAGTATCGTACAGCGGTCAGTTTGGTGTGGTGGATGAAATTTCGCGTCCTAAGATGCTAAGTGCCTATGACTACGGTAAAATATGGAATGGCGTAAGAGGAGCCGCTGACCCATCAAGCACAACCACACCCAATGCAAGGACTGATTATTTTCAGGCAGATGAGTTAGCTGCGATGAAAAATCTCAATTATGATTTATTGGATCGGGAATGGAAAGCTTCAATGACTCAGAAACACAGTATAAATATAAGTGGAGCCACCGACAGGGCAAATTATTTTGCCGGTATCTCTTACATGAATCAGGATGGTAATATTGGAAAACTGGATTACAACCGTTGGAATTACCGGGCAGGACTTGATGCAAAGATCACCAAATCTTTAAAAGCATCGTTACAGGTATCCGGCGATTACGGAAATACATCAAATGCTTACAGTAGTGTAGGCTCATCGACCGGGGATAATGATTATGATTATTTATTAACACACCCGCGTTATATGCCTGATTATGTCAACGGATTGCCTTTGGCATCGTACGGCGTCAGTAATAATCAATACGAGACTGCCCAGTTATATAATTTCAAGAGTATTCAGGATCTGGGAGATTACAGTAAAAATATGAGTCAAAACATGACCCTGAACTCATCGATTGAATACGATTTTGGATGGAGCAATATTTTAAAAGGGCTTAAACTAAAGGTATCCTACTCAAAAAATATCAGTACAAATAAAAATGACACTTACGGTACAAATTATACTTTGTACCAAATCAATCGACGTGCCGGTAGTGGAAACCACCTCTTTTCAGGTGATAGTCTGAATCTGTCAAACAGCAACCTGAAATCAATCACAGTATCAAATGGTAATATTCTGAGCAGATCCATGGATAGATCAGATAGTTATCAGGCAAACTTTGTAGTTAGTTATGCCCGTAGTTTTGGCAAACATGATGTGAGCGGATTATTTACCATAGAACGTTCGGAATCTGAAACTGAAACCCTGCTAGGATCTGTGACAAACCCATACACATTTACCAATTACCAATCGAACGGAGCCGATAACGGAGCACAAGCCACCGTGTTTACCCGTTCCGAATCCGGTACATTATCCTATGTGGGCCGATTAAATTATGCCTACGCCAACAAGTATCTGCTGGAATTTTTGTTTCGTTCGGATGCATCCACCAAATTTGCTCCTGAGAACTATTGGGGATACTTTCCTTCCCTTTCAGCAGGCTGGGTACTTTCAGAAGAACCCTGGTTTCAGGAAAAAATTCATGGTATTGACTTTTTGAAATTTCGTGGATCGTTTGGTTTACTGGGTAAGGATAACATCAAAGCCTGGCAATGGTTAACTACCTACAGTGTAAATCAGGACAAAGGAGCAATTTTTGGTTCTACAGGATCAGGTACAGCTTCAGGATCACATATTGGAGTACCCGATGCTGCCGTAAACCGTCTTGCACGTTGGGATAAAAGTTACCAATCAAATTTCGGGATAGACATGAACACCCTGAAAAGCCGACTTAGTGTAAATCTGGATGGATATTATAATCAGAACCGGGATGTATTTATGACGAAACAAGGTTCAGCTAATTATCCATCAACTGTTGGCACACAAGCTGCTGCTGAAAATTATGGTTCCATTAATACATACGGTATAGAATTATCATTAGGTTGGAAAGACAATATTACGAAAGACCTTAAATATTGGGTTAAAGTGAATACCGGATACAGCGACAACAAAGTACTGGTTGCACCATGGCCATCACTGATTGCTTTTGATGCCAACCATCCAAATCAGCGGGTGGATGTTGGTAGCTGGGGGTATGAAAGTATTGGTATGTTCCATAATTACCAGGAAATTGAAGAATACTTCGATAAATACCAGATTAAAAGCTACATGGGCATGACTAAAGATAAAGTAAGTCCGGGCATGTTGATTTACAATAATATCCGTGGATCGCAAAAAACAGATGGAACTTATTATGGCCCTAACGATCCAAACGATCCGAAAGCAGGGTATGTGGATGTAAACGACAAAGTCCTGATTTCAAACCGTAGCAATCCTTGGGGATTTACAGTTAATCTGGGTGGTGACTGGAAAGGATTGTCATTCAATTCACAAATTGGAGCTAACTGGGGTGGATATACATATCTTCCGGGTGATGCACGTGGCATTTCAAGTTTAGTATCAACAGCTACCGGATATAATGTAATGGAATACACAAATTTACCTTCATTTTGGGCCAATAATATGTTTGTATACGAAAATGTGCTCGACAATCTGGGCAACGTAGTTGCAGAAAAGAATCAAACTGCCAAGTATCCAAACCTACGATACAGTATTAATAATGAGCAATCAACTTTCTGGAGAGTAAGTGCTACTTCAGTCTCTATTAAAACACTTACAGTGGCCTATTCTTTACCTAAGAACTGGGTGAAAGCAGCAAGTATTGAAAGTTGCCGTATTAATGCAACGGTTCAAAATGTATTGAGTCTTTACAATCCCTATCCTGACAGTTTTATAGATCCAATGTCAGGGACCTACGGAAGGTATCCAACTTTGAGAAGAATAACCATCGGTGTTAATGTTTCATTCTAATAAGACAAAAATGAAAAATATAAATAAATATTATTTGGGTGCCGGCTTATTTTTAGCTACAATACTCATTACAGGATGCAGCGATGATTTTTTGAAAGAAAAGCAAGATTATTCGCGTGTTACAGCTGCTATCTACAACGATTATGCAGGTTCAAAAGGAAGGATAAACGATATATATGCATTATGTCTTCCAAAGTCCAATACCGACGTTTCTTTTGACAATCCAAGTACAGGAACAGCGGATCTTTACGCAACTTCAACCGAAGAATACGGTGGATTGTCTGATTTTGTCACCGATAACGTCATGACAAACACCACCGTCCCTGACTTTTTCTATAGCGAAGCTAAAACTTCCCGTTCTCCCTGGGGACGTATCCGTAATTGTAATGATGCCATTGAAGGTATTGAGGGAGGAACTTTGCCGGATGCACAAAAGAAAGAGTTACTCGGACAGGCCTATTTCTTCCGTGCATGGACCTATTACCGTTTAGTTAAAGTGTATGGTGGAGTACCTATTGTCGATAAGGTTCAAAATCCACTGGCAGGTACAAGTGGAGGGCTTCAACTGGCAATTCCGCGTTCAACAACTAAACAATGTCTTGATTTTATATGCAAGGATTTAGAAAAAGCCGCCTCATACCTACCCTTAAAGTGGGACGATGGTAACTGGGGTCGTGTAACAGCAGGAACTGCACTGGCTGTAGAAGGCCGGGCGCGATTATTATATGCCAGCCCGTTGTTTAACCGCGCTGATGATATTGCCAGATGGCAAACTGCGTATGAAGTGAACAAACGTGCAGTTGACACACTTAATGCAAGTGGATATTATGGATTGGCTTACCTGAGTAATCCGGGAATACATGCTTCCGGTTGGGCTAAAATGTTTTCAGATTATCAAAGTCCTGAAGCTATTTTTGTAACACTCTACAATAATCTGGCTCCGGCAACCAACGCAACCGCACCAGATCTTAATAATACATGGGAAAATTCAATCAGGCCATCCAATACAGGTGCCGGAGGCGGTAAAAGTACAACAGCGGAAATGGTTGATCTTTTCCCAATGGCTACGGGGTTACCTGCATTGGATAAAAATAAAAACGCCATCAATAATTATGATAAAGATATATTCTTTAAAAACCGGGATCCCCGCTTCTACCGCACATTTGCATTTCCGGGAGTACAATGGGCCTTTAGCGGAATTCCAAAAAAGACCACATGTCCATACACTCCGGGGGCTAAATACCAACTTTGGAACTATGTCTGGTATGAAACAACGACCAAACAGGCAGATGAACAACAATCGGGATTTGGTGCGGATAAATTGGCTACAAACTATAAAGGTATTTACATTCGGAAAAAAACAGATGATTTTGATGTTAATATAGCACCATTATATGTGTTCGACTCATTAACAACTACTCCATTCAAGCGAAGTTCTGCTCCTTTCATTGAAATACGCTATGCAGAAGTATTACTCAACTTTGCTGAAGCTGCTTGTGGATTTGGTCATGGCAATGAAGCGCTGACAGCTTTGCGTCTGATTCGTCAGCGTGTCGGATACACCGGAACCTGTGGATTGGACGATGGATTGGCAGGTGATCGTGCAGCACTTTTTGCAGCGATTTTATACGAACGCCAGGTTGAATTAGCTTACGAAGGAAAACGTTTTGATGACATGCGCCGTTGGATGCTTTGGGATGGTGGCGCCGGGCAAGCAAGTCTGAAAAGTACCTGGACACTTTCCGGTTTTGGAGGCAATACCTGCACGTATCTTGGAGTAAATCCTCTTAATGGACAACGACGAAATGGATTGGAATTGCGCGTATCAAGTTCTGTTACCGGAGGAGGTATTGCTCAAGCATCAGAATTCAATACTGTTACTGGAAAAAATAATGATCCAATAATAACCAATAGCAATACCATTAAACGTCCACAGGCATGGAATATCAATTCGAACGATACGATTCAAAGAGACAGTGTTATAAACTTCTATCGTTACTTAACGCGTAAACAAAGGATGATAGATACACAAAATAAAGTTATTTCGTACCGTCCGGAATATTATATTATTGGATTGAGGGCAAGTGCACAAGTAAATAATACTACACTTCTGCAAACAATAGGTTGGACTGATTCTCAAAGAGGAGGTCTGGGAACATTTGATCCATTAGCCGAATAAGCTTACAGATATAGCTTTACAATTAATTTTTCAGACCAATAAATATATTCCTGCAGATGCCCCAATTTAGCAACAAATTAGTTAAAGGGCATCTGCAGGAATTGTTTTTTATAATAATTATCAAAAAATATTCAACAAGAATGAAATTCGGAAATTTACTTCTTATGTTAACCTGTATGTTGATGTTTTCAATAGATGCAACTTCTCAGGTTTTCAGATATGTTGTCGCAACAGATGGTTCCGGCGATTATACAAGCGTTCAATCAGCTTTGAATGCCTGTCCCGATGGACAAACCAGCATGATATTTATCAAAAACGGGACCTACAATGAGCAAGTTGCATTGGGGACAAAAACAGCAGCTTCCACAAAAAAAATAAGTCTGATAGGCGAAAGTTATGGTGGTGTACTTATCACTCACTCCCAGTCACGAGCTTCAAGTGGTTCTCCTACTTACGAAGATGTATGTACCGTTAAGCTTTATGCTACTGATTTTTATGCCGAAAATATAAGCATACAAAATGCAGCCGGAGCTACAGGTATGGCAGAAGCCCTGTATACTGCAGGTGACCGTCAGATATTCAGAAACTGCAAAGTTTTGGGATACCAGGATACTTACCGGTCAAAGAAAGGCACACGCGGATACTTTAAGAAATGCTGGCTCGAAGGAGCTGTTGATTTTATTTACGCCGGAGGTACTCTTTTCTTTGACGATTGCACCATCAATTGTGTGAATGGTGGAGGTCATATTGTAGCCCCTGAAGATTCATATACTACAAAAGTATCAACTGTTTCAGGAAAAACATTAAAACTTGGTTTCGTTTTTCGCAGATGTAACATAACAGCAAATTCAGATGTCGCCACAGGAAGTTATGACTTAGGCCGGCCATGGAATATCAATGCCGGTGCATATTACTTAAACTGTACGCTTGGAAAACATATCAAACCTGCTGGTTGGGCGACAATGGGTGGAAACGAAACTACAGCCAGCTTTGCCGAATACAATAGTCTGAACCCGGATGGAACACCTGCCGGTGTAAGCGGAAGAATCGGTTGGAGTTTCCAGTTGCAACAATATGATGCTGATAGCATACTAAACACCCAAAAGGTTTACTCCACCACCTATACTACTTTTTTTGATCCCATTACAACGATTACCCCAACTGCAAAGCCTGAAAATATTACTACAAACGGATCAACTATCAGCTGGTCGGCAGTAAGTGGGGCAATTGGTTATATCGTATACAAAGATGGCAGATACCTTGGCTCGGTAACAGGAATCAGTTATGTTGACAACTCGGGGAATACCGGCACATACAGCGTAAGTGCTTTGAATACTATTGGTGTACTTAGTGATGCTGCAACCATTGCAACTGCCTTATCTGATGTTCAGATAGAGAATATAGAGATTACATTAAATCATCAAGCAATTACACTCAGTCATTGTGTGGAAAAGATGCAATTAATAACGACTACAGGCAACATTATCGCCCAAAATATGAATGAATCAATATTGCCACTTAACAACTTATTTCAAGGAGTATATCTATTGAAAATTTACGATAAAGGCCTGTCATTTACTAATAAATTAATAATAGGAACAGATAAAAATTTATTTTAAATAGAATTGACAGTTTCATATTAATTACTCCACATAAAATATCAATTTTTCTCAAACAATATAAAATAGAGTATGTATTTTTATTTCAATTATTTATCTAATATAACACAATGAAAAAAATTCAAACTTCTTTCGTTCTTACCCTGTTACTTCTTACAGCAGCTTTCACATCTGTAAATTCTCAAACACCGGCATTCCCTTCGGCAGAAGGTTATGGTAAATATGCCACAGGTGGTAGAGGTGGGAAAGTAGTTTTTGTAGAAAACCTTCAGGACTATATCGCTTACAACAATTTAGAGGCACCCATTCCGGGAAGCTTTCGCTGGGCATTAGCTCAATATCCGGGAGATTCAATCACAATTCTTTTTCGTGTTTCCGGGATTATCAAACTTAAACCTTATTTGCAGACATCAGGCAATACTGTTGTAAACCGAAATGAAATCCGATGTACAAGAGCTAAAATGACCATTGCCGGACAATCAGCTCCTGGCGAGGGAATATTGATACGTAATGGTCGGTTAAATTTGGGTGGCTGTACCGATTTGGTGATAAGAAACATGCGTTTTCGTATTGGTGAAAGTGCGGCAGACAGTACCTTTCTGCCAGGTGGATCTATGGATTGTGAAAATGCTGTTCGCGTAATTATTGATCATTGTAATTTTGGTTGGTCAGGTGAAGAGAACCTTACTTTTTACGATAATCGTTATACTACTGTTCAATGGACAATATTTCATGATGCTCTCTATGACGATGGACATGGTAAAGGTAACAGAGGTTATGGGTCACAAACAGGAGGAATCAACGCCACCTATCATCACAACCTGTGGACTAATAACGAATCCCGTTCGCCACGTCTTAACGGAGCCAGAACTACTAACGAAACAAATGTTTTTATTGAATTTATCAACAATGTGGTATATAACTGGGGTAGCACCAGTGCAGCTTACGGTGGCGATGTAAATACAGGCGACCGTTCGCATACCTGTAACTTTATTGGCAATTACTATAAACCAGGACTTGCCACTCCTTCGACTAAATATTTCTTCACCAATTATATAGTTGCCGGTGCGAATATCCCAAAATGGTATCTCTCTGGAAATATAATGGAAGGTTATCCAACTATAAATTCGAATAACTGGAACGCCTTCACCTGGAAATGGTCGGGTACAGCAGGAACAGTAGCACTGCCAACAAAAGCTACAGCAGGTTCTGACACGTTACTTTCACCACCTTCCAATGTAGTGTATAATAGTGTCTGGGTCGGATATTCTCATTACAAAACGAATATTCAAAGTGCGACGGACGCTTTTACATCCGTCCTTTCCAAAGTTGGTACCATAAACAGAGATTCTGTGGAACGTCGAGTAATACGTGAAGTAACAAACGGAACATCCACATTTAAAGCCTCCCTTGGATCGTGGGGGATTATCGATAAGTCTTATAATGCCGAAGGTTACATTCCTTATGCATCAGCTGTTGCTCCCACTGACACCGATAATGACGGTATGCCGGATACCTGGGAAGTTACCAATGCATTAGACCCGAATAATCCGAATGACCGCAACAGGAAAACTTCGGAAGGTTATACAGCTCTGGAAGTTTATCTTGCCAGTCTGATGGGAGAGAATATACCTCATGATTTTACTGTATCCGCGGTTAAGGAGGTGATGAGTTTTAATGCAAGCATAGTTCCAACCACAGTAAAAAATAAGTTCCAGGTAATCAGTGACAATCCATTACAATCTGCGAAAATTTTCGACCTGACAGGCAAACAGGTCTTATTTAGTTCATTGTCAAAGAATAATTCTGTAGATATATCTAATCTTAGTCAAGGTTGTTATTTGGTTCAGATTAAGAACCAATCCGGAGAAACCCAGCAATTTAAAATAATTAAAGATTAATAGAACAAATGTTTACCAATAAATCCATCGTATAAACCCTATACGGTGGATGTCTATTTTAAAGTCTGTTATGACGTATTGTTTACAGGAGAGTTAGTTATAATAATACTGGCATTTACTACGTAAGAGTTATAAATTCTATTGGGATTTTAAGTGGTGTTGTAAGAATTGGAACTGCTTTAAAGAATCAATGTCAGTTAAAGTCTAAATTTCTTTTAAGGCAAATTGAAAGTTTGCAAAAGACATAAAATATTGTATGTATTTTTTGTTTCTAATATTTATCTCATATATTGTAAAATGAAAAAAAAACAACCGTATTACGTTCTGACCCTGTTGTTTCTTATAACAGTTTTTACTTCTATAAATTCTCAAACTCCGGCATTCCCTTCAGCAGAAGGGTATGGTAAATATGCCAAAGGCGGTAGAGGAGGGAAAGTGGTTATTGTAGATAATCTTCAGGACTACATCGCTTACAACAATTTAGAGGCACCTATTCCGGGAAGCTTCCGCTGGGCATTAACTCAGTTTCCGGGCGATTCAATCACAATTATATTTCGGGTATCGGGGATTATTACACTAAAACCCTATTTGCAAACATCAGGAAAAACTGTTGTAAACAAAAATGAAATACGTTGTTCAAGAGATAAAATGACTATTGCAGGACAAACCGCCCCCGGGGAAGGTATTCTAATACGAAATGGCCGGGTCAATTTAGGCAAATGTTCAGACCTGGTTATTAGAAACGTTCGTTTTCGGGTTGGTGAAAATGCTGCAGATAGCACTTTTCTACCCGGTGGGTCGGTAGACTGTGAAAATGCAGTGCGCGTTATTTTCGACCATTGTAATTTTGGCTGGTCAGGCGAGGAAAATCTTACTTTCTATGATAATCAGTATACAACTGTCCAATGGTCAATATTTCATGATGCACTTTATGACGATGGTCATGGCAAAGGACATCGTGGTTATGGGTCACAAACCGGAGGAATCTGTGCAACATACCATCACAACCTATGGGCAAATAACCATTCACGTTCACCAAGATTGAACGGAGCCAGATCCAAAAATGAAACGAATGTGTTTATTGAATTTACAAATAATGTCGTTTACAACTGGGGGAATACCAATGCTGCATACGGCGGTGATGTAAATACAGGCGACCGTTCGCACACCTGCAACTTTATTGGCAATTACTACAAACCAGGTCCTGCAACTACTTCCGGGAATAAATACTTCTTTACCAATTACATAGTTAATGGAGCAAACATTCCAAAATGGTACCTGTCAGGAAATATAATGGAAGGTTACCCTACAATAAATACGGATAACTGGAATGGATTTACAAGAAAATGGTCAGGGACAACCGGAACAACATTACCAACAAAAGCAACGTCAAGTTCAGAGACTTTACTTATGCCACCTTCCAAAGTCGTGTATAATGGTGTTTGGGTAGGGTATCCACCCTACAAAACCAACATTCAGACGTCACGGGATGCTTATAATACAATCCTTGCAAGAGTAGGAACAATAAACAGAGACTCTGTGGAACGACGTGTAATACGTGAAGTAAAAAACGGAACTGCAACATTCAAAGCCTCACTTGGAACATGGGGAATGATTGATAAATCGTACGATGCCGAAGGTTACAGACCTTATGCAAAGGTTTCCCCTCCTATTGATACCGATAATGACGGTATGCCAGATGCATGGGAACTTGCTAACGGATTGGACCCGAATAATCCGAAAGATCGTAATCTAAAAACTCCGGAAGGTTATACAGCTCTGGAAGTTTATCTTGCAAGTCTGATGGATGAGAATATTTCTCATAATTTTAGTAAGAAATAGATGCTTATTGTTTGGTCAGAATAAAGAACAATTATTTTAGTCATTATTTTAGTCATTATTTTACAACTCAAAAAGGAGGTGCCGATAGTGTCGGTTTCTCCTATTTTGACTTGATTTACAAAATACTTTGAGTACAACAGGTTTATAGTATCGTCTTATTACTATATTTTATAATGTAAAATAAATACTTCAAACACCTATTATTTCAGTAAAATCAAGAAAACAAATGAAAACAAAATTATTTTTGGGTATTTGTACTGTGTTGCTTTTAGCACCTCTTTCAACAATTAAAGCCCAATATCCGTCTGTTCCTAAAGAGTTACAGGAAGTTGCAGACAAAAACATCGCTAATGAGAAAAAGGTTGCTGATGACGCTTTAGAGCATGCAATGCCAATTATCAGGGCTGAATCTGCGAAAGGTCGTCCGTATATTCCATGGGCAGCCCGTCCTACTGATTTACCACAGGCAAAGATCCCTTCTTTCCCAGGTGCCGAAGGTGGTGGTGCATTTTCTTTTGGTGGACGTGGTGGCAAAGTGATTACTGTAACCAGCCTGAATGATCGTGGACCCGGTACTTTGCGGGAAGCATGTGAAGAAACAGGTGGTGCACGTATCGTCGTGTTCAATGTAGCCGGCATTATTCAACTAAAAACACCGATTATAGTAGAGGCACCTTATCTTACACTCGCCGGACAAACTGCTCCAGGTGATGGGATTTGTGTAGCCGGTGAATCATTCTGGGTAAATACCCATGATGTAGTAGTGCGTCACATGCGTTTTCGCCGTGGTGCAACAGATGTAGCGCGTCGTGATGATGCTTTTGGCGGTAATCCGGTAGGGAATATCATGATCGACCACTGTTCTTGCAGTTGGGGTTTGGATGAAAACATCTCATTTTATCGTCATATGTTTTCTCCGGGTTCAACTTATAAAGATGAAAAACTTCCTACAGTAAACGTAACTATTCAAAACACTATTTCAGCACAGGCACTGGACACCTACAACCATGCTTTTGGGAGTACTCTTGGTGGTGAAAATTGTTCTTTCATTCGCAACCTTTGGGCCAATAATGCAGGACGTAACCCTTCTATAGGCTGGAACGGCGTATTCAACTTTGTGAACAATGTTATTTACAACTGGGCTAACCGCTCGGTGGATGGTGGCGACTATACCGCACTCTACAACATCATTAATAACTATTACAAACCAGGTCCCCTTACCCCAAAAGACGCTCCTATTGGACATCGTATCCTTAAACCTGAATCAGGACGAAGCAAAAATGCCTATCAGGTGTTTGGGCGTGTTTATTGTAATGGAAACATAATGGAAGGAAATGATGCTGTAACCAAAGACAACTGGAACGGTGGAGTACAAATTGAAGAAATGTCAAATGCTGGAGCATACACAGACACTATTAAATGGAATGAACCATTCCCAATGCCTAAATTCCCAATTTTAAAAGCAAAAGAAGCTTATGATTTTGTAACATCCAATGCAGGAGCTAATATTCCTCGCAGGGATATTGTGGATGAGCACATTCTTACACAAGTAAAAACCGACAAAGCATTTTACACAGAAGGTCTTGACACTGTAAATTTTTATCAGTTCAAATACCGCCGCTTAAAAAAAGATTCTTATAAAAAAGGAATTATAACTGACATTCGTCAGGTAGGTGGTTACCCTGAATATAAGGGCAAACCTTATGTAGATACCGATCATGACGGGATGCCGGATGCATGGGAAAAAGCAAATGGTTTGAATCCAAATGACCCATCGGATGCTATTAAGGATTGTACCGGTGACGGTTATACCAATATCGAAAAATATATTAACGGTATTAACACCAAGAAAAAAACTGATTGGACAAACCCTGAAAACAACCACGATACATTGGCTGAAAAAGGGAAACTAATGTAATTTAAGATTTAACTATTTACAATTCACAATTAATGAAAACACGTTAGAGCAAAACGATAGAGCGCAGGGTACTTCCCTGCGTTTTTTATCAACAACATTTTCAATTAAAAAAAAACAAGTATGAAAAAGAATCAAATTAAATATCTCTGGATTGCAGTTTGTTTAGTGGCGCTGATTCCAACTGTAAAGGCTGTGGATCTGGATTCTAAAAACCGTGACCCGAAATATGTGGAAAACATCTCGAGCCGTTCTAATAAAATAGTGGATAAGCTGGAGTTGAAAAATAAGAACGTGGCAGAGAATGTACTTAATATAGTTGCAAATCGCTACTTTGAACTGAACGATATCTTTTCCAAACGTGACACTGCGATGAGTCTCATCAAGCAATCAGCATTAAAAGGCGAAGCTAAGAACAACGCACTGAATGCTGCACAGAATGAGAAAGAAGCTGCACTGTACCGGTCACATTTTGCTTTCCCGTCTGACCTGTCACTGTATCTGAACGAAAAACAGATTGAAGCAGTGAAGGATGGGATTACTTTCGGGGTAGTTAAAGTAACCTATGATGCCACGCTGGAAATGATTCCAAGCCTCAAGGAGGAAGAAAAAACCCAGATTCTGGCTTGGCTTAAGGAAGGCAGAGAATTTGCCTTAGACGCAGAGACTTCGAACAAGAAGCACGAAGCATTTGGCAAATACAAAGGCCGTATCAACAACTACCTCTCCAAACGGGGTTATGATCTGGTCAAAGAACGTGAAGGCTGGTATGCCCGCATAAAAGCACGCGAAGAAGCTAAAAAGAAATAAGCAACAGACTTAAAACCTGTTTGAACCAAATACTCCCTGAATGGCGATTGCTGTTCAGGGAGTTTTTGTTACGACACTTTCGACGAACAGGATATCAAATAACAGGATTCACAAGTTTCATTAGTTAACCTTCAACACGATAATACCACGATAATACTCCTGTTATTTTTATGTTTCCATAATCTTATGTGGTAGATACGTATATATTACGCTGCTTTTTATGGGTACGGGTTATGTACGTATCTACAGCGAAACTACTGCTTATCTACTACGAAACCTCGGTAACATCATGGTATTGTCGTGGTATCATCTTCAAGTTTCCTGTTAATGTTTCGCAGTCTATGTTTAAAGAGTTTCAGGTTTGAAAAATTTGAAGAAATTGGGAGTTCAATGTTTCTCATTAGTTGGTTGGAAGCAATCAGCATGAGTAATGACCCTTAATTCATTAAATAAAACAGGAAGCAGTTGATAAATACATACATCCCAATTACTATATGTTCATTTTTGAATGTGGTAATTTGCTTCTTTGAGTTTCACAATACCGGTGCACAAAAAAACGGGATGTAACAATTAAGTCACATCCCGTTTCAATTAATTAAATTATTGAAATTATCTCACGATTACTTTTGAAACAGAGCTATTAATCTTAACCAAATAAATTCCACTTGTAATGCTAAAAGTGGCTTTATCATTTGTAAGTTTTGCAGAAGCAACTTTAATTCCACTTACAGTATAAATGGCAGCAATATCTCCTGCAGCGGCATTAGAGATTATCAGTTTATTCCTTTCACTTGAATAAATTAACACATTACTGACAGCATCAGGAGAATTTACAGTAGTAAGAATAACTGTTGAAGCTGTTGCAAAATCAGTACCTCCTAAGTAAATAAGATATTGTGTTCCATCTAAAACAGGGCTAAAAGTATTTGTACTTGTTCCTGTAGGCGGATTAGTTGGATTAAGTGATGCATCGGATTTACCTCCTGTAAATGTAACAATTGCATTTGCTACCGGGGCATTTGGATTCATAGTAGCAACTACTGCACTCATGGTAAGACTATTACCAGTTAACGAGGATACAGTGAAATTTGATATCCCCGGGCCATTTATTGTTAGCGCTGGTTTAATATATTGAAAAATAGTATCACCAATCAGGGTTAATGGATTGTCACCAGCTTTGTATGAGCTGGTAGCTCTAATATAAGGTACATAATAATAACCAGCACCTGTATATAGTATTGAACCTTGTGTAGCACTTGTATTTGCTATCCAGTTAACTGCTGGAGTAGTTGCAGGTGCAACAGGAGTTGCATAAGTGGTAGTATAAGTCTTTGTTCCTTTAATAGCAGCAACAAAAGGCAATACGACCCCTGCGCCATTAAGTGTCAGGTTATAGAAGTTTTTTGGGAATAAATAAATTGCAGGAGTACTGTTATTCAACAATTGATAGTTCATAACCTGTCCATAATTCCCGGTTATTATTACTGTTGAATAGTCTTTGAAATTAAGTGCAATAGTTTGTGTACTTTGTTTTATTAATTTCATATTGCTACCCAAAATCAACGTACCGGCATTAGCTTGCGTACCATCTCCCAAATTAAATGTAAGTTTACCGGTATTTCCGGCAACAGTAGTCATACACAAATCGAAATCTGAAATTCCATTGAGAGGGAGGTTATTGCCTGCAGAACCATAAGTTCCCAAATCAAGTGTTCCATAAACATTGTAAACCAAATTACCCTGATCATTTGTTGTTATACCTCCATTTGCATGGAATCTGTATCCTACATACACAGAAACTCCCGGGTCAATTGTACAGGTACGGGTGGTACCCGGACAGGTATCGTTATTTTGGATAGATAGTCCAATAGCGTTGTGAATTAACAACGACATTGTTTCTTTGATATTCAGATTGGTGTTGGCTGTGGTTTTGATATTGGCGTGTGGTAAAATTTGAGCAATATTAAATGCATAGCCTGATACCGATGGTGTTGAAGGTTTGATGGTAATACTATTAGCCTGATTACTATACAATATTTTTATACCACTACCAGTTCCAGCGGGCACAATAGCTTTTGAATCTCCAAAAACACCATCGTTAATAATAGTATAATTGCCGGTTCCAGGTACAGCCCCATTAAATCCTACATAAAAGTTTTTAGCACTTCGATAGTTAGTATTTGCATTAATTGTACCAGTGTTATTGATATTTGCACAATATAAATCAGAAGCCTGAGTAAGAATGCCACCTGTATTTACTGTAATATCACCAAATGAAACCAATTGAGATGAAACCCTTAAGAATCCACTGACATTAAGATTTTTACAAGCAGGGTAAAAATCCAATGCTACTGTTGAACTAGTTATTAAAGCGGGTTGAGAAAGAGTTAATGTTGTTCCGTTTATAGCGGTAACATAGGCTCCCGGTGTTAAACCTGTGATTGTACTTACAACAACACCTGATACAGTTATTGATGTAACTTTTACCGCCATACCTACAGTAATCGAAGTGCTTGCTGCAGCTAATGTCACTGTTGAAGAACCGGAAGTTAAAATTGCTCCCGATGCAGAAGTTTTAGCTCCAACCGTTCCCATTCTTTTAGTTGCAGGAATCCACACATTATCTGTTGCTGATGGTGTTCTTATTGCGACAGTTAATCCCCCTGCACCGTCAGAGGTACTCCAGTTTGCAGGTGTTGCCCAAAGCGTATCTGTTGCTTGTGTAAATACATAGTCACCAGCAGCTTGTCCAAAACTTTTTGTTCCGGTCCCAATAAGGAAGAACAAAACTAAAATGGAAGTAATTAGTTTTTTCATAAAATTTAAATGTTAGTTAAATTATTTAATATTGATTTACTATAGCCAAAAATTGTAAGCCAGACTTATATAAACGACACAAATCCACATACAACATTAAATAAAAGACGTGACACTGAAAGATTTGTAATACCTAATTTATGATTTAATTACTTCATGTGTAAATAATAACTTCTATAAACATTTACCAGGTAAAAGAACGTGGTAAAACTTTACAGAATTAATAACAACAGATTTGAGACTTTGTTTAAGCCAAAACTCCCTGAATGGTTCATATTATTCAATAAGTTATTATCAACTATTTTATTCTAAGCAAATTCCATACTAAAGGTCAATCCTCGGCAAGCCTTTCA
>Ga0302296_1001203_pt1 | contig 19159 bp, 12 predicted proteins | sample III_Fen_N3_1_FD_194546 | JGI IMG/M metagenome (GOLD analysis project Ga0302296, IMG submission 194546) | Peat permafrost microbial communities from Stordalen Mire near Abisko, Sweden - III_Fen_N3_1 | ecosystem: Environmental > Terrestrial > Soil > Wetlands > Permafrost | place: Sweden: Abisko...
CCGTCGCCATGAACCAGACAACCTCCGGGGAAACGGACAAAACCGGGTTTCATATCAGCCAACATTTGAGCAAGGTCGGCACGAAGACCATTCTTTCGGTTTTTAAAAGTCTTTTCAGGAAAAAGGGAAACCACATCAATAGCAAATTTACCTTCAGTGGTGGCAAGGATTACCAGACGTGCCGTATCATTACTTTGAGTTGGAATAAGAGTCGTTGTATAGTTAGTCCAGTCGCTCGACGAAGTCGATATTTTACTTTCAGCAAGAACTTTTCCTTTTGGTGTCTGCAAACTGATATTGAATGAAATCGGATCTTTGCTCAGCTGGCGTATAAACATCGAAAAATTGTATTTGTCATTTGCCTTTACAACTATACCATCGAATCCCGTGTTTTTTAATCCCACTCCTGAAATACCATCAAATTTTGCTTCATGGCCAACATGCTCAACTTCTAAAACCATATAGTGTGGATTATTTGTATTGATGGGCTCACTTGTTTCAACACTGATCCGACCATACGAAAAACCCGGAGCTGTATATTCCCAGAAAGAATAAGGCGACCAGTCCTTTTGTTCTGTAGGGTTGTATTCAAACGAACGATTTTGAACCAGTTCGGCATAAAGTCCGCCATCGGCGGAATAGTTGATATCCTCGAAGAACAGACCGAACAAATCGGAACTGATTTTTTTACCACCGTTTGCTGGTTGAGCATTGGATGTATATGAAAGCAAAAAAAATACAATAAGAAAAGCAATTGTAATGGAATGATTTCTCATCAATAAAAATTAAAATAATTTATAAACCTAATCAGGTAAAAACAATTTTGTATTTACAACTCGCATCACCTTTGCGAACTGAAGCAATAACTTCAGCCTGCGCCTTTAATCCAGAAACCGATGAAAACATCATCTCGGCAAACCCTTCAGAACAATAGCACATAGCCGATGAATCAATATCTTTATTGTAAACGGCAATTGGACAAACACAATAGTTTTTATTTTCGTCGGCAATAAGTACTCTCTTCTCCTTGTCATAATCGACTTTCCAGCCCCATTTATCTTGCAGGAAATCAGAAAACTTATCAAGGTCTCCTTTATACTCCGCCAAAAGAGAATCCATTTTAAGATCTTTATAATGAATCTCAGCAGTTTTCTTTATTACCTTTCTGGCAGACCCATTGTCTAGTTCAGTATTGATATTCTGAAGGATGGAGGATATCCAATCCTGCATAAGCGAAGGATTCGGAACCTCTGTCTGCATGGCTATTTCTGCTGCAATACTTTTCTCTTTTGAAGATGCAATTAAGCTGAACCCACACAAGCACGCTCCTGAATAGCAAACTTTCTTCAAAAAGTCTTTTCTATCTATTGCCATGGCATTTCCATAGAGATTTGGAATCTCAATTACCGATTTCTAATCAATTATTTTATCCTTTCTTCCTGACCAGACGGATATAATAGACCCCGCCAGCCGTATTTCCGGACAGTGACTGAAATTTCACCCTTACATGATCCTTTCCTTTAATCATCGAATCAGGAATAGCATACTCTATCATCTGGAACTTGTTTTGATTCCATTTCCGGGTATTATCTTCGGTAACAAGCTTTTCATCGTCGATGTAAATATCGAACTTCCGGCCTCCTCTTTCTGCTCCCCAGTAACGAACGAGCAAGCTCAGGTTGGTTTCTGAATTTGTTGCCATGCTGTAACTGAAATATCCTTCATTACGGGCATCGCGGAAGAATTCATCGGAAGTGTTTCCTGTATTTGAATTTTCCTTTTGCATTTTATGATCGGCTTCAGGCTGCTGCTCACCCGGCGCAACAAAATCAATGGTTCGCTTTTGTAACTCAATCTTTTCTTTTTCTGCAATTGCCAATGAATCGAGGTATGACTTGTATTGCTTATTTGTCAGCGACATCCAATACATCATGTACCTTGCGTCGTGGATTTGGAAGAAAGGTACCAGCTCTGTTTTTTCCGAATTGATTATTTTCAGACCTGAAGTTGTAAAGGTTAACGGTTTTCCTTTTACAGCTTCAATTTTTCCGGCGATTTTTGTCATATCGTCTTCAATAACGATAGGCGCTTTGTCAACAGGAAGCTTAGCGCCGCCAGCAATGTGTCCCCAGCGACTGTTGTCAGCAATCAGGCCTTTCAAATCCTCGGTGCCGGTCTTTTCAGCCAATAAAATTGGACCATGCATCATTGCAAAGTAATTAGGCACATTAGGCATCTTTTCGATGGTATTGTGCATCGGGAGTGAAATCAAAACCTCATCACCTTTTTTCCATTTCCGGTCGATAGCAAAGTATGAAGACGGATGGGAATCTATTTTCACAGGTTTTCCGTTCACCGTGATTTTTATAGCACCGTCGGCTACCCACGATGGGTAACGAACCAATAACTTAAATGAAGCAGACCCTTCGGTGACTTTTAACTTTGTTTGTTCTTCGAATGGGAATTTAGTTTCCTGAGTTATTTTAACACCCTTTTCTCGCCAATTCAGTTCCGAAGCAACAAATAGATTCAGAAACAGCGAATCGCTTTTATGGGTGTAAATAAACTGATTGTATTTTCCATGATTTTCCATGCCACTGCCCACGCAGCACCACATTCCCTCGTTCGGAGCCGAGTAAACCCTGTAATGACGGGGACGGGCTGGTGTAAAATATACATATCCGCCATGTTCCGGGTGTTGGGTCGATAAAATATGATTATACATGGTTCTCTCGTAAAAATCAGCATATTTTACCAATGGATTAACCCTGAATAAATCCTCGGTCAACTTCAACATGTTGTATGAATTGCAAGTTTCCGGACCTTCAACATCGTTGACAAAATCGATACTGGCAGCAGCACTTGGAAAAATTTCTCTTCTGCTGTTTCCACCGAAAGCCAGCGATCGCGTTCCGGTTACCGTTTCCCAAAAGAAACTACCTGCTTCGGCATATTTCGGATCATGAGAAAGTTCAGCTATTCTTTCAAAACCAACAGCTTTTGGGACCTGTGTATTGGCATGTTTATTATCCAGATTATCATTTTTAGCCGACATGGCATCCAACAACATGTTATGTGAAAACCGTTTGGCGGCCTTCATGTATTTTTCATTGCCGGTCATTTGATAGGCATCGGCAAAAACTTCATTCATACCACCCTGTTCCACATCAAGCATCGATTGCATCTGGGCATCAGTCAGGGCCGAAGTGATATTTATTCCCCAATCACAGAATTTCAGGAAAATATCTTTTGCATCTTCATTACCAGTATATAACCAGGCATCTCTCAGTCCGGCGTATAGTTTATGTAGGTTGTACCAGGGAACCCATGCCGAGCGGTAAGCCGCAAAATCACCTTTTTGTAAGGTGGTCCATATTTTTTTGCTGTTCGGAGCTCCACCAACATAACCAATCCCCCACTCCGGATTATTTTTGGCGTTGGCATCCAGACAAGCTTTAAGCTCCGAGATCATGTAATCCATCCGCTTTTTACACTCGGCATTGTTGGTCGAAGCATAGTTCATCGCAAGCGCCGTTAAATAATGACCTCCAATATGGCCATCCAATCCTTCCCAGTTCGGAAACAGCTTGGCCTTCTCCGGCAACCCGGCTTCTTTCCTGAATGGAGCTATTAAACGATCAACATCATATTCCAACAGTATTTTGATATTGAGGTCGCGGGCATGTTTAAACGGCCCATCAAGCAGGACTACATCTCCCAAAGGGAACTCGTTCGGATATAATTTATCCTGAGCTTGTGATTTATGTCCAAATAAAAAAGTGCTAAATATTACTACAATAATTAACTTTTTAATTTCACGTTTAATTTGATTCATTTCTATATTGTATTTATAATTTTACTTTCTAAATCATTATCAACCAGCTGAAAACTAATTTTAACTTCATTAAGATTATCTCTGAATGCCAACAAAACAACGATCGCAAAGGTCATTTTCATGCCTTATCTCGTTTTAAATTATTTTCAGAAAGTAACTACGTCAATTTCTGCATATCCAATATTACTATCGTTCACGGTGTTGCTTAAGGCACGAAATTTAACAAAGCGAGCATTAACGGGCGCAAACTTTTTGATTTGCCACAACGGGTTATTCTTAATGTTGGCAAATTCACCTTCATCAACCAATTTCCAGTCTTTATTATCCTGCGAAACAAAGAACTGGTAACTAGTGATGATGCCGGGATTCCAAAGTCCCTGGTCAGGAAGATATTTAAAACCTACCAAATTCAGGACGCTTCCCAAATCAATCACCAGATCTGCCGGCAACTTTGCCCCTCTTGGCTGATGCCATGCAGTTTTTGAGTCACCATCAAGAAGTGCGTTCACTCTTTGATCTTCGATACCCACTACCTTCCAGTCTTTCCGGGAAATGTCGAATTTTTCCAGGCTTACCGGACTACTTTTTCCTGAAACAGCATCGTAAGAGATGGCTTTAACCTCAGCTTTTCCATCTAAAGACACTGGAGCGGTATATTTTTTCGATTTTGTAGTCGGGATGCTACCGTCCAGCGTGTAATATATTTCTGATTCCTTATCTGCCGGAATAATAATCACTTCACCCGACTTATTTCTCATTACAGCTGGAGAAGTCAGCAATTGTGCTGCCTTATAAATCCCTACATTTGAAATGACCGGACAACTTTTTGAATCGGTTATAGTGAAGCGTACTTGAGTTGCTTTAACAGTTGGGAAACGGAGGATTCGTTTATAACCGATGGTCGTTTCTTTGGCAAGTTCTTTCCAGTTTCCATCGACCAGAGCTTCTACTGTAAAGGCTTTAACTCGCTGTCCCAAAAGAATATACTCCTGTGCCATAAATCGGTTGAAGGTTGTTGGCTTGACCAAATCGATGGTCAGTGAAGCCGTTTTTACATTGTCGTCAGTTGCCCAATAAGTGTTCTTATCGTTGTCTATTGCTTTGTCTGCGCCAAACTCTTTGCTATTACCACGAACATTCGATGCGTTTGCTTTTTTCTTTTCAATCAGGTTTACCGCAAATGCATCTTTAACAGCCTTAGCAAATTCAAGTGCTGCTTTTTCGTCATTGGGATGAATTAACCCATTTGGCATGATTGGGAAATTGAGCAGCAAAGTACCATTTCGGCCAATCGAATTGTAATAGATATCCATTAGTTGAGGTAATGTTTTTACCTTAGTATCTTCGCTGGGGTGATAAAACCATTCAGGCCGGATAGAAGTATTCACTTCGCCAGGAACCCATGAATCCCCGTTCTCCACACCATAACGCAACATATTTTCAGGCACATCGCCAGTGGCATTCAATAAACTCCAGTTTGTTTCGCCAACATAACCCGATTCGGTTCCAACCCAGCGTAGGTCAGCTCTGTCGCCTCCATCGTTCCAAATGACGATTTTGGGCTGAAGTTCCCGAATCATTTTATAGGTATTTTTCCAATCATAATACGTTGTCCGGTCAATTTTTCGGTTTTCCTTAGCGCCACCATAATATCCCGTGCCGCCATTGGCCCCATCGAACCACACTTCAAAAATGTCGCCGTAATTAGTTAAGAGTTCCGTGAGTTGGTTCCTGAAATAAGTAATATATTCTGGTTTTCCATATTCCGCAGAGTTCCTGTCCCAGGGAGATAAATAGATCCCCAATTTCAGACCGTATTCCTTACAGGCATCGGCCATTTCACGAACAATATCGCCTTTGCCATTCTTCCACGGGCAATTTTTTACCGAATACTCGGTGTATTTTGATGGCCAAAGGCAAAAACCGCTGTGGTGTTTTGCCGTCATGATGATTCCTTTCATTCCTGCTTCCTTGCAGATGCGTGCCCACTGACGACAATCCAGGTTGGTAGGGTTAAATATTTTGGGATCCTCGTCACCGTTGCCCCACGACATATCGGTATAGGTATTTACCGAGAAATGTACAAAAGCATAATACTCCATTTCCTGCCATCTCATCTGATTTTCAGATGGAACAGGTCCAAATGGCTTAGGTGGATTGATTTGGGCATAGGAAGTACAAATCAAAAAAAAGGAAAATATGATTCCCAAAAAATATATTTTAAGCATATCTATTTATTCTATATATTTTAAAAAGATAAATTGTGATGGGAAATTATTACACATTTTTAAAAAAAATTTATATCTGACAAGCTTTTTCAACCCACTCCTAAAGAGGCAATCATCCTTCAAGTTAATTAACTGAATAGTTAAAGAATTAAGTGAATCGACTATTCTATGTATACTTCTTATTTGGACTTAGATTTGGAAACTTTATAGCCTAAAATTGCAAGCATTTTCTCGCCATAACGTTCTCCAAACATCCGATAACCCTCAGCAGTGAAATGCAAATGATCGCGTGCACTAGGACAGCCGTTTGATGGAATTACATACGAATTCTTGATGGTTTGTGGCAGAGTTGCAACAAATTTATTAAAGCCTGCACACGCTCCTCCCTGATCAGCATTTACCATTTCACCTGCAAGCAATGGTACATTCTTAGGTTTAAGATTTAAATCAGTCATCAGATTGTCGTATATCGCTTTGACTTTCTTAGTCCAAAGTGTATCATTCGGGTTCGATTCGCCCTGATGTAATAAAATACCTTTGATCACTCCGTCCTTTTGGGCTAGCTTTGCCATCTCGACCAGACGTGCATAAGGATCCCCATTGTATTCTTTGATCATATTAGTCATCCAGGTTGGCGCAGTAGTAACATATGACTGATAATTATCTTTGTCGAACAATTCAATTTTGCAACCACCAATTGAAACATTAATAACTCCTACCCTGATTTTGTTTGGAAGGTTAGCGACCATTGTTCTACCAAAATAATCGGCAGGGGTCAGCCCGGTTTTGCACCTGCACAATGGCGGAACAGCTGTGTACCAACTCCCTTTTGTTCTTTTTAGGTTTGGACAGTCAACAGCTTCCATAACCTGAAATCGGCTATCTACAGTTGTATCCTGAGGCTCAATTCGGGCGTTGCCTTCCATATTTGATTGCCCGAAGCACAGGTAAATGTAAAAATTTGGATCCTGTGAAAACACATTAACATTTGAAAAAAGAAATCCTACCATGAGGATTAAACCTAGTTTTAATTTCATATCTATCTATTTTTTTAGAATAATTTTTAAATCGCAATTTAGTTGAATATTCAATTCGATTGATCGAACAAATATTTAATTGCACAAAAAAAACAAAAGCAATCTTCGAGCAAAGTCAATTGTACAAAATAGCTTCTGGAGTCCGTCGTATTTTTCTAATTAGTGTGTTACTGGAATAGCCACAGCTGCAGGCAATGAACCAGCTGGTTTGCCAAATATGGTGAACTCAATTATTCCCAGCGGCGATGTCTTGGGCCAGTTGGTTACGATTAACCGGGCAAAACGACATTTTACCGGAGCTATTTCCTCAAAAATAGTATTTCGAGAGATGGAGTTATTTGTCTGGTCAAGTGCCGGAATGTATGTTTTACCATCTGTTGATACTTCAATTTTATATTGATACACGTCTGGTGCAGGTGGAGCTGGAGCAGTTGCTGCCGAGGGCCGGCCAAATCCCCGTCTTCCACCGTTAAACATCAGGCGAACACCGTCAATATTGAATAATTGCACCACATCAAATCGTGTTGCGGGGGAAAGCTCAATGGTCAGAGTAGGTTCTGTATCGGTCGTGGCAGGTTCCCACCAGGTACCGCTGGAATTGTCAACGGCATAAGCAGCTTCATGACCAGGCTGTTCCGAGGAGACTTTCGAAAGTGCGTTCATCGCGCGGAATTTGTTGATGGTTACCGGAATTGAACCACTATTGTCCTTGGAGAAATCAGAGTTTGCTTTGGGTGCCCATTGTGGCGTGTCTGTAATTTTCACAGACATGTTCCCCGCTTTATCGAAGGTGATGCGATCCATTCCGATTCGCCGTCCTCCGGGAGGATTCGAAAGAACGATGGTGTAGAATTGCCACAGATTACCATCGGGTCCTTCAACAATGCTACCATGTGCTGTACCCGTTACGAGGCCTTCGGTTTTGAGGAGCAATGGATTGTTGGGCGCATATTTAAATGGTCCCATTGGCGATTTTGAGGTGTAATATCCTTCAGCATAAGTCTTCCACTGTGTTCCTGAAGCCGAATATTGCAAGTAATAGGTACCTTTATATTTTTGAAGCCATGGGCCTTCGATCCAGGCAACATCGGGATATTCGTTCATTTCACCATAACGTTCCCAAATGTGTTCGTTGTTGAATCCAAAGAGATGTTTAACCGGTCCTGCGAAACGGCTCAGGTCGTTCGGATCAAGTGCCACAACGTATATTCCGCTAACCCCACGACCGGGATAATAAAGATATGGCTTGTTATCATCATCAATAAAAATATCAACGTCGAAAGCGCCATTCCATCCACCGGCAACATCGGGCGTGTTCTTCCATTCACCAATGCTGGTAAAAGGCCCGTTTGGACTGTCTGATTTATATACCGGGCAGTCATTGCCACACATATAAAAGCTACCATTATATTTAACCACATGTGGGGCAACTGGAACGTTTTCAACCTTTTGGAAAATCCAGTTTACCATATCGTCCGAAATCCATACGCCACCTCCAGTGCAGTACATGTAATATTTGCCTTGTTCAAGAAAAACCGTGACATCTCCAGATGCACTACCGCCTGATCCGGTGACCATTGGCAGAGGATTGCAGTAACGAGCTGTTTTACCAATCACAGGCACTTCCGCGCGGGAAAGCGAGGCGCACAATCCAGCAAATATGATCAAAATGATTAATGATTTGTGTTTCATAATTAGTCCTTTCTGTTTGAGGTTAGATTTTATTGGAGTTTGTCTGAGGATCACAATTTCCGGGTTATTGAATTTCAATTTTGAATTTTCAGTATCCAGATTTTATTTTCAATACTTCATGTGTTTAATGGAATTCCTTTTTCTTGCTTATAAAAGGTTTTTATTATCCCAATCCGTTTTAGGTAGATTCTCCTTTTATCAAAATGCTGTCAAGATATATTGTTCTTGGCTCTATTGGGGGCAGATCCTTTTGGCTTTGCTGAATTTGTTCAAAAAGTAATTCCGCCGCCTTTTTTCCCATTTCAAAACCCATTGGGTCTATTGCCGTTAAGGTCGGATGATACATTGACCGATAAGGCTCTTCACAAAATCCAATTACGCCAATATCTTCCGGAATATGCTTCTTGGTTCTATAAATTGCCTTCATTACTCCTGCCATTGTAAGGTCACTGATTGCAAATATGCCATCGAGGGTCGGATCACTTTTCAAAAGGTTAAGTGTCTTTTGCTCTGCTTCCTCAGGAGATTCGCACGAAAGGATAAGATTCTCATCAAGAAGAATTCCATTTTCCTTTAATGCAGCTTTATATCCTTCTAACCGATTTCTACTTATAAGTAAATTTAAATTTCCAGTACAAATGGCTATCCTACTTTTTCCGGTCTCAATTAAATGAGTTACTGCTTTGAATGCGCCGTTTATATCATCAACCAGTATTATGTCAGCATTAATTTCTTTAACAATCCGATCGAATAATACCAATGGTAGTTTAGTATCAGTAATATGGTGAAAATGGTCTATATTCTTTGTCGTTCGGGCTACCGAAGCCAAAATTCCTTCTACATTATTGGAAATCAAAATATCGAGGTTCTCAATCTCCCTTTCATATAATTCTTTCGATGGAAGAATAAGCAAGTTATAACCGTTTTGATGCACCACCTCTTCAATACCGTCAATAACTGAAGGAAAAAAGAAATAGGAAATCTCAGGTACTATCAGCCCGATTAAATTACTCTTTTTATAACGTAAGGATGAAGCTGCAGTATTCTTTATATAGTTTAATTCTTTGGCAACTTTTCTCACTGCAAGCTTAGTTTCTTCACTAATGTCTTGATGATCTTTTAATGCTCTACTTACAGTGGACTTTGAGATGCCAAGAAAATTAGCAATGTCAATAATTGTAACTTGAATATTTTTCATCAAAACCTATTTTGTATCAGTTTTTATTCAGTCTAAGCAAAGGAAAAGAGATTTTTGCTTAAAAATAGGAAAATATCTCTAAAAATAATCTCTGTTAAAGTTTTCAGCTTGAAATTTTATAGCAATCCCTGAGCATGAGACTTAGATAAATATCATTCTCCGTTTGCCGACACATTTTGCATCACAGATAAGCTACTCTCCAAGTCTTCAATTTCTAGCAATAAATTAATGTCATTGTTAATCAGGAGATTACAATTTGTAGAATACAAAAATTAAAAAAATGAAAATAATTTAAAAAAGTTATCAACCGCAACCGGTTGTGCAACCGGTTGCGCAACCGGTTGCGGTTGAATATTAGTGTTTTAAGCGTTTTTCATGTATTGTTTTTGATTTACTAGTGCCTACTTTAGTACGAATTATTAATTAAAATGTATCGCTTATGAAAAGGAACTAGCCATCTTTTTTATAGAAATTAATTCTATTGCATATCGTAGAATTAGAACTATCTGATAAGTAGAACTTATTTAACCTTATTTAATTTTTTAATCTAAACTTATGGAAAATCGACTTATTAAAAATTTATTGTTAATAATGAGTTTCGTTGTGGGTTTGTTGTTTTCGTATCAAAGCGTCCTTGCAGCAGGTGGGGATACTCAACAAAGCAAACCTATTACTGTTACTGTAACGGATGCAAATGAACCTTTGGTTGGGGCTACTATTGTAATAAAAGGCACTAGTCAAGGAAGTGTCACCGATGTAAATGGTGTCGTTAAGTTTGATAAACTATCTCCTGGTGACAAATTGATTATCTCCTTTATAGGTTATAAATCTCAGGAGATAACTGTTGGTGCACTCACATCTATTAAAGTTATGCTCCTACAGGACACACAAGATCTTGAAGACGTTGTTGTCGTGGGATACGGAACACAGAAGAAAGAATCACTTACCAGTGCAATTACAAACATAAGTGCTGAAGATGTTGTAAAAACCAAGCAAAATGACCTTGTATCATCGTTACAAGGTAAGGTCTCCGGATTATTGGTTCGTCAAAGTGGTGGAACAGCCGGTAAATTCTATTCGAATATTAGTTTGAGAGGTTACGGTACCCCCATGGTGGTAATTGATGGTATTGTACGTAGTGAGGCGTATACTAATCAGGCTGGATATAATGTATCAACTGACCTTGGGTTGGCTCAATTAAATCCAAATGATATCGAAAGCATCACTGTTCTGAAAGATGCCTCCGCCTCTGTTTATGGCATGGGTGCGGGAAACGGTGTTATTCTTGTAACCACTAAAAAGGGACAGAAGGTTAAACCGTCTATCAACTATTCAAACACATTTACATTTGGGACTCCAAAATTGCCAAAAGAGATGGGAATTGTGGACCTCATGACTGTTGGCAACGAGATGGCAGATAATGCTCACTATGCACATCCGTATACGGATACTGAAATTGAGGAATATCGTAATGGCACAAAGACAGGTTTCAGTTGGTGGGATATGATGTTGAAAGATTATTCATCTTCCCAGAATCACAATGTTTCAATACGCGGAGGTGATGACAAGATTCAATATTTCGTCAGTGCAGGTTATGTAAGTGATGGTAGTATTTACGATGTAAAAAATAACTTCGATTACGATCGTTACACGATGCGAGGTAATTTCACAGCAAAGCTTACTAATAATCTGACCATGGATTTTCAGACATCGATTAGAACTACCAAGTCAAGAAACCCCTATAGTACAGGGAATTATGGAGACAATTCAGATAGGCTGATTAATTATATCGCATCGGCAGACCGAAGGGTCGGTGCTACAACCATTGCTAATCCGAATCATTATACTTATAATGGAGAGGCTCCTACATTTAATGCTATGGCTATGGCCAATCATGACCTTAACTTCACTGATACAAGAGGACGTTTGTTTACCAATAATGTCAATTTCAAATACGAAGCTCCTTTTTTGAAAGGTCTCATCATGCAACTGACTGGTGCTTATGATTTTAATTACAACGGTACTTACAACAAACAAACAACCTATCCTTTATATGATTATTATACCGATAAACAAGTGGGAACGGGTGGTACTGTTAATTCGTACGGTGAATCTATTGGGGAGAATGAACGCTATTATGGCAGATTTCAAGCCAATTATGATTGGAAGAAAGACAAACATCATGTTGCTGCGATGTTTGCAGCAGAGGCGACTAAAACCAATACGCGTAATCTTGCCGCTTCGAGAGAATTTGGAAATTTCTATACCAACAACACCGTTTCAAGTGGTATTTTAAGTACGTCAATAGGTACAGGAACACGTTACGAAACTGCTACAGCAGGTTATCTGGGACGCTTAAATTATGACTATGCGGGAAAGTATCTTGTTGAATTGATGGGACGCTATGATGGAACTTATGTTTATGCGGCAGGTCAACGTTGGGGCATGTTCCCGTCATACTCGCTTGGATGGCGCATTTCAGAAGAACCATTTATTAAAGATAATTTAGGTTGGGTTAATAATTTGAAATTACGTTGGTCTGACGGGAAGACAGGGTTGACACAAGGCAATGCATATGCTTATCTAAGCGGTTACACTTCAAACGGTTCGTATGTTTTCGATTCAGGAAATTCCACTACTGGCTATGTTAATAATGAGATTGCCAATACTCTTCTTTCATGGGCAGATATCCGTATGCTTGACTTGGGTCTTGACTGGGATTTCTTCGGTGGTTTGTTTGGTGGTTCGATCGATGCTTTCTCAAGAAAAACTACAGGTATTGCTGGTACAAGTTCCGGCTCAACGCCTACTATTCTTGGTGTCACCGTACCTTCAATTAATATAGACTCGAAACAAGATGTGGGTTTTGATTTAAGCCTTACTCATAGAAACAAAATCGGTAAATTCAATTATCACGCTTCAGTAACAGGAACGATTGCTCGCACCAAAAATCTTCACATCGAAAGCCAGGCTACATCACTTTGGGCTTCGCAGGATGCTTATTTCGGTACAGGTTTATTTACCGGCGGTAACAGACAAGATCGTTGGTCGGATTACCGCGCTTTGTGGTATTACAAGTTGGCTGGCGGTCAATTTCAAAGCTGGGATGAGATTAGCTCTTCAACTGTAAAATATGATGCTTCAGGTGGTATGCAGACCACAATGCCAGGTCAGTATAAACTTGCTGACACTAATGGCGATGGATATATAACTGGTGCAGATATCCGCTATAAATGGGGTGAATCTAATGCGCCAATACAATTTGGTTTTTCAATTGGCGGTGATTATAAAAATTGGGATATTAATACCGTATGGCAAGGTGCAACCAATGTAAGTAAAGTCATCTGGTTTTTGCATGTTTTTGGTTTCGGTGGTTATGCCGATAACTATGAAATGTATCTTGACAGATGGCATGTTGCAACTCCGGGAGCCGATCCATACGACCCAAATACAAAATGGACAAGTGGTTATTGGCCAGCACTTGTTGATGCCAATGGTCCGGGTGTATTACGTCCAGGCACCTATGATTTTCCGACCGATTTTACTCAGATTGATGCAACTTATGTAAGAATGAAGAGTTTTGAAATTGGTTATACGCTACCAAAGAACATATTAAGCAAGGTCGGATTCAACTCAGCAAGAGTATCAGTTGGCGGAACAAACCTTTTAACAATAACTTCCAAAAAAATGAAGAATTATGATCCCGAATCGGCTGCCGCATATCATAGTAGTACTATGCCAAATATGAGGACTATTAACTTTGGGCTAAATCTTAACTTCTAATAATTGATCTATGAAAAAGATAATAATCAAAATAACAGCTATACTATTCCTTTCATTCGGGATAACATCATGCGAAAAAGTGTTTGATAACCTGGAGGGCGATCTGACCAAAATAACAGCCGATAATATGGTTTCAAGTGAGGCCGGCATTCAAAGGCTTCTTGCACAAGTCTACTCTTATCTTCCTGTAAATGGTTTTGGAACCATTAGCCCCCAAACTATAAATAATGATGTTCATGGAAGATATGAGGATCAGTATACTATGAATGCTGTTGACAGTCACGGTGGTGACTATGGATTTACCAGCACTGCTTTTTACGGAGTAAATGGTTTAACGACCTTTTGGAACTGGGCTGGAATACGTTCTATCAACTCGTTTATCAATGATGTGACCTCGGCAGTCAAAAAAGGTGTAATTATTGAAAGTGTTGGTAATGGATTAATAGCCGAAGCAAAGTTCGTGCGCGCCTATTGCTATTTTGTTATGGTAAGGACTTATGGTGGCGTTCCAATTGTTACCGAGGTTCTCGACCAGTATTATGATGGTGGGGCAAACGAAGGGCTCAAGAAATTTACCCCGAGGGCTACTGAAAAAGCGACCTGGGACTTTGTTATTTCGGAATTGGATGCTGCCATTGCTGCGCTTCCAGAATCGAGAACATCCGGTAATGGCGAGTTCCGTGCAACCAAATGGGCTGCATACGGACTTCAATCCAGAGTCGCCCTCTATGCTGCTTCAGTAAGTAAGTATTGGACAAAACAGGGAGTGATGAGTAACTCTTACACCTCTGTATTAAACAAAAAAACCTATATGGAAGAGAGCTATGCTTCTGCATATTATGCAAAATGTATAGCAGCCAGCGAAGCAATTATACAAAGCACCAAATTTTCATTATACGGTTCCAATCCTGCAAATATTCAGGCAGCAGTCACCAATCTTGGTAATATGTTCCTAACCAAACAAAGCAGTGAGTTTATATTTGGGAAAAGCATGAATGATGGCACAACAACATCAGGTAACAATTTTGACGTATATAATAGCCCAGCCCAGACTGTTGTAGGCGCAGCGTTTAATAGTCGTTATTCAGTAACATTGGACTTGGTAGACGCATATGATGATTATGATGCGAATCGTAATGCTATTGACGGAACGGTTAAAACACGTGTTGATAATAAGGAGAATGTATATATGCCAACTCCGGTGACCAGTTTCCCTACACAGCGCTCTTCCATCGACTTTATAAAATATGATAATATAAGTGATCCTTTTAAAAATAAGGATGCTCGTTTCCAGGCCTGGATTTTATATCCAAATAGCACATTCCGTGGAACTACCATTAAAATACAGGGTGGTATTATCAAAACTGATGGTTCAAGTTCTGTCTGGAAAGAAGATTCTGAAACATATAATGGGAAAACTTACTATGCATTTGGCGATGTAAATGGAAAAGTTTCTGGATTCTACAACTATTCCAACGCATTGACAGGAAATGCTGTAACGACTGGCTTCAGTTTGAGGAAATTCCTTGATCCATCTACTTCACAACTGTATATTAAAACTGTATGGTATGACATTCGTTATGCCGAGATTCTGTTAAACTACTGCGAGGCTGCTGTAGAGAGCAATAATTCGGCAAAAACTACTCTTGCAAAGCAATATCTGAACGACATTCGTCATCGTGCAGCTTATGCTGATGATGTCAATTTGAGTATAAATGAGGTGTTGCACCAGCGTCGTTTAGAATTTGCATTTGAAAATGATTATCTCTATACGCTTCATCGTCGCCGATCCTATTATAATCAAAACAGCGATCCTGTCGTTCAAGGCAGAAGACATGCTCTTACTCCGGTTGTCGACCTCTCTGAACTCACTTCAGGAGGTAGTCCAAAGTATTTGTTTGTTAGATCCTTATTTTATCAGGATGATTTAGGCGGTTCTAGTCCTACTTTCCACACGAATTATTTGGATTATTATAAATCAATGCCCGATTATGGCATTAATGGTTATGAACCTAATCCTATTAATCAATAATAAGATACCACAACTATGAAAAAGATATTATTTTTATTCACTTGCGTGACGTTTCTGATGACATCATGCAGCTTGTTTGAAATTGACAACTACGAGTCTTATAACGCTTCCATTTCCGGGGTATTCAAAGATGCGACCACAGGTGCGAATGTTGGGCAGGAGTGCAAATATGTAAATATTTATGGTGGCAATATTGGAACCCCCACAACCGGTTACATTACAGCCACTGAAGCAGGATGGGATTATGAAGCTGCACAGAATTGGCTTGTAAAATATGACGGTTCATATTTAAACAGCCAAATTTTTGCAGGCAATTATAAACTCGAAGCAAAACAGAACAATTTCTACCCAATTATAAAAGAAAATGTTATCCTGAACAAAGGTTCAAATACAGTAGATTGGACTGTTACGCCATATCTCCGTATCATCGACCCTATTATTGTTTACGATTCGGCGGCGAAAAAATTTAAAGCCACCTTCAAAGTGCAGTTTGGCGATTTGACCAAAGCTAACACTATTTATAAAGCCGTATTTTGCGCCTATCCTGATACTTTTGTGGGAATATATTTGAACAATTGTTCAGCCGATCCGGAAGCTTTTAAGACGGCTGGTATCGTAGCTGATGGCATAACTGTCAATACATTATATATCAACCCGACAACTGCAAGCAATAATGCAGAGTTTAAGTACTCACGTACCCACTATCTTCGGATTGCAGTATGCGCAACAGGTAACGGTTATAACAGTTCTTATTTTTACAATTATTCACCAACTGTTAGTATTTCCTATTAAATACAAGTTTTACACCAAGGGGCAACTTACGGGTTGCTCCTTGTTTAAAATAAAAGGAAGGTCCTCACTTTTAAAATTTTAAAAAAAATATTAATATTATTGCAGTTAGCTTACTCAAAATCTTATTAATAAAATTAAACAGATGAAAAATAAACTTTTTACCCTAAATCGGATTTTTATTTTGGCTGTATTGATTATCAGCCAGTCCATGGGTTGTTTCGCTCAGAAAAAACAATCCTCTCAAATTAAAGTAGGTGCTGCAAAGTTGAATATAACTCCGACTAAAGAAGAATTAGGCTCAAATTCTTTGGGAATTCACGACAGTGTTTATTGCAGGGCAATTGTTATTGATAACGGTGTGACGGCCGCAGCTTTAGTCACTGTATCAGGTAACCAGAGTGAACAGTCATGGAAAGCTGCTACGCAACGAATTGAAAAGGAATTGGGGATACCGGCAGTAAATATTGTGGTGTCGAGTACTCATTCACACAGTGTAGGACGGATACAAAAGGTAGACGAAAAAATCTTTACTGCCGTAAAAGAAGCCAAAGCCAAGCTTCAACCCGCCCGTATAGGCTGGGGAACAGGTGTTTCTTATATCAATGTAAAGAGGGATTTAATTGATCCAAAAACCCGAAAATGGTGGGAAGGTCCGAACTATGACGGGCCAGCGGATAAGAAGGTTTATGTTATAAATTTTGAAACTCTTGACGGAACTCCAATAGCCGTTTATTATAACTATGCTATGCACGCTGTTCTTATGGGGCAGTACGATATGATAAGCGACGATGCACCTGGTGCAGCTTCACGGTATATCGAAAACTCGTATGATAATAAAATGGTAGCGGTTTGGTCCGAAGGTGCCTGTGGTGATATAAACCCGATTTATTTCCAGCAGACTTTTGATTTAAGAGACATCAGGATTAAAGATTATGCCAAAAGAGGCGAAGATATAAGTAATGCAATGCCTCCCGGAGGAGTTGGGTTAGACAGAAAAGATCCAACTGTCCAGAGACTCATGAAAGAACAAGAGTCGATTACAAATGCAATGGGAGTAATGCTTGGTGAAGAAGTAAAACATGTGATGAGAAGTATTGAGCGCCCTGAAGAAAAAATAACTATTAAAGCTGAACAAAAAGTTATCACTCTCCCTGGACGAAAGCGCACCAACCAAGGTAGAGGTGGCATTGATGGAACTTATGTTGATGGTGATTCCGTAACAATTAGAGTTGGTGCATTGCTTCTTGGCGATATAGCTCTTGGAATTGTAAACGGGGAAACATATAACGAAATAGCAAGGCAGTTTATAAAAGAATCACCATATGCCAAAACAATGATGGTTACAATTGCCAATGGATCGTCTACCACTGGTTATATTCCTGATGATGCTTCGTTCGGTCAAAATGTGTTTGAAGTATTGTCATCAAGATTAAAACCGGGTTATGCAGAGAGAGGCATTATTGACGGAATACTGGATCTGATGGAAAAGCTTAAGAAATAGAGATTTTATAGGTTAGTTTAGTTTTGATAATGGAATTCCTTTTCAATTTTTCTGAATGGGGATTCCATTTAACTGATTTTATAGCATAAAATGGCTGATAGACCACAGAAATGACTTCAGCTTTTATCGATAAAAATCAAAAGAAAAAAAAATGAAAAATATAATAATTATCGCCCTGCTTTTGCTCATAGGGATATGTCCTTTTATTCAGGCGCAAAATAATGCACAAGGGGGTAATCAGACCGGTGTCATACGTCCCCAATTTACGCCAGAGCAAATAGAGCAATTTAATAGAAGAATTGGAGAGTCGTTAAGAACAGACTTTGCTGCACTAAAGCGATATCAGGAAGACAATACGAAAATAGGGCTTCCTGCTTCAGGCGAAAATCGAGTCGTATTTATGGGAAACTCGATTACTGAATATTGGAATCCGTATTGGACTGAATTCTTTCAGGGCAAATCATATATTAACCGTGGTATTGCAGGGCAAACCACACCTCAAATGCTTGTCAGGTTTCAGCAAGATGTAATTAAACTTAAACCCAAAGTTGTTGTCATTCTGGCTGGTATAAATGACATTACAGGAATGACCGGTCCAACGACCAACGAGATGATCGAAGATAATCTTAGCTCAATGGTCGAAATTGCTCAAACCAACGGCATTCGGGTTGTGCTATCCACAGTTCTTCCATGCTTTAACATTGTTGGAAGACCTGATTTACATCCCGCTGAAAGAGTGTTAGCACTTAATACATGGATCAAAAAATTCGCTTCCGAAAAGGGATGCGTTTATTTGGATTATTTTTCAAAACTGGCCGATGAAAACAATGGACTTAAACAAGAATTCACCAAAGATGGGGTTCATCCGAATAAAGCAGGATACGATATCATGGCGCCTCTGGTTGAAACAGCAATACAAAAGGCATTAAGTAAATAAAATTGAAGATTAATTTTCAAAAATTGATATGAGCACAACCCTTTAAATCCATATAATGAACCCACCTAAAAAAGCATCTGAAACAATTTTAACTAACTATGTCAAAGGTGCAAAGAAAAATATA
>Ga0302296_1001206_pt1 | contig 19140 bp, 18 predicted proteins | sample III_Fen_N3_1_FD_194546 | JGI IMG/M metagenome (GOLD analysis project Ga0302296, IMG submission 194546) | Peat permafrost microbial communities from Stordalen Mire near Abisko, Sweden - III_Fen_N3_1 | ecosystem: Environmental > Terrestrial > Soil > Wetlands > Permafrost | place: Sweden: Abisko...
ATTAAACTGAATCCTATAACCAAGATTGACCTTTACATTACCTTCGTCATCAACCCATGGTACTTTAAATGTAATTGCACGGTCAGGCTCTATTATTCTTTCGATAATGTTTGCTGATTCAAACTGAGGATTTTCATTGTATACCTCTTCAATTGACTCAAGTACCTCTCTGACGGCTTGTAAATACTCAACCTCGCCGGGATGTTTCTTTTCGAGGTTATTCATGATTTTATCTACATTCATTATTTTAATTTTTAGTTACAATTCCATACTAAATAAGAGGATCAAATTTGAGATTGTTTAAACTCATTAAAAATGATAAATCTCATGTTATCAGATGATAACCTTCACTAGCCCTGGCCATAGAGATTCAGAGATTTTACTATTTTTGCCTTCTCTTCGCCCGTAAGGGCACTAATATAAATAGGCGGATACTTTGCATCTCTGTCCTGGATCTTCTGGTAAAGCAAAATACTCTCAATAAGCCCGAAAAACCTTTTTTCAATTCTGTATCCTGAAAAAGTTGCTTTACTAATTTCAACCGAGTTCTTCTTCCCTCCGGCGATTCCAGAGGTAAAATACCTGAAGACTATATAATCACCATCATCGGAATAGCTGATATACTGATAATTAAGGATCATTGGCAGGAATGCAAGGATGATCCATATTGCACAGAGTATTACCGTCCATAATGTATCGCTCATCCCCAGGAATGGAAATCTTATCATTTTGATGACATATGCCATTGCCAGATAAGCGAGTAACACTACCGTAGCCCCGAATAGTTTTATCCTGAGACTGATTATTGATTTGCTGTTGTCGAAGGTCATAGTGAATATTTTATATAAAATTAAACCTTTCGTTTGGTTTTGAAGAAATTCAGCAAAATTTCTCTGCACTCTTTCTCAAGTATTCCGTTCACTACTTTGCTTTTTGGATGCAGCAGCAATCCTTCGATCGTTGTATATCCTTTCTTTTCATCAGGTGCCCCGTATACGATTTCACTGACCTGGCTCCATCCGAGTGCCCCCGCACACATGGCACAAGGTTCAAGGGTAATATATACTGTGCAATCTGTTAGGTATTTGCCTCCGAGCCAGTTTGTTGCTGAAGTTATTGCCTGCATCTCTGCATGTGCTGTAGGATCTTTCAGTGTTTCGGTAAGATTATGTGCCCTTGCAATAATAATATCATTGCAGACGACTACAGCACCTACCGGAACTTCTTGTCGGTCAAGTGCTTTGTAAGCTTCAGCAAGAGCTGCTTTCATGTAAGATTCATGCTTGTTATAAGCCATAATATGTCTTTTCGAATCAATAAAAGTAGAAATAAAAATGAACAAAGAAACGTTGGAGAAGCAAAAGAAATGAACTGCTAATAGCATATAACTGATACTCAAATTTTCTTACTTTTGCTGAAACTTAATAAACAGGCAATGTACAGGACTAACACATGTGGCGAGCTAAATATGAATAATGCCGGGCAGGATGTAATTCTTTGTGGCTGGATTCAGAAATCAAGAGACCTGGGAGGAATGACATTTGTCGATCTCCGTGACAGGTATGGAATAACCCAGCTTGTGTTTAATATGGAAACCAACAGAGACCTTTGTGAGAAAGCCCGAAAACTCGGACGCGAATTTGTAATTCAGGCTAAAGGAAAAGTGAAGGAGAGAAGTAATAAAAACCTTAAAATGAGCACAGGTGAGATCGAGATTGAGGTCGATGAGCTGAACATCCTGAACAGAAGTGAACTTCCTCCTTTTACCATTGAGGATGAGACTGATGGCGGCGAGGAATTAAGAATGAAATACCGCTACCTCGATCTTAGAAGAAATCCTGTAAAGAATAATATTCTGCTCAGGCACAAAGTGTCACAGGAGATCCGTAAATATATGGATTCCATTGGGTTTATTGAAGTTGAGACTCCTGTTCTGATAAAATCGACACCTGAAGGAGCCAGGGATTTTGTTGTTCCTTCGAGAATGCAGCCCGGCACATTTTATGCATTACCACAGTCACCCCAGACTTTAAAGCAGTTACTGATGGTAGCAGGTTTTGATAAATATTTTCAAATTGTAAAGTGTTTCAGAGACGAGGATCTCAGAGCTGACCGGCAACCTGAATTTTCACAGATCGACTGCGAAATGTCGTTTGTTGAAAGAAATGATATTCTTAACACCTTCGAAGGTCTTGCCAAATATCTCTTCAAACAAATCAGGGGAATAGAGTTTAAGGATCCATTTCTGAGGCTTCCATACAGTGATGCAATGGAATTTTATGGATCCGATAAACCCGATCTTCGTTTTGGCATGAAGTTTAAAGATCTGTCGGATATAGTAAAGGGACATAATTTTGCCGTATTTGACACTGCAGAGTATATAGGTGGAATTTGCGCAGAGGGATGTTCAGAGTATACCAGGAAACAGCTCGATGACCTTACGGAATTTGTTAAGAGACCGCAGATAGGGGCGAAAGGGCTCATCTATTTAAGGTATAATGCCGATGGTACTTTGAAATCATCAGTTGATAAGTTCTATTCTCCAGAAGAACTAAAAAAATGGGTTGATAAAATTAATGGAAAGCCCGGAGACCTGGTTCTGATTATGGCAGGAGATAAAAAGAAAACTTTGTCCTCACTTTCCGAGCTTCGCCTTGAGATGGGGAGCCGGCTTGGATTAAGAAATAAGGATAAGTTTATTCCATTGTGGGTTGTTGACTTCCCTCTTCTTGAGTGGGATGAAGAAATGAAGAGGTTTTTTGCTATGCATCATCCATTCACCTCGCCTGTTCCTGATGATCTCTCTTTAATGGAAACTGATCCCGGAAAAGTACGGGCTAATGCGTACGATCTGGTAATAAATGGAGTTGAAATTGGGGGTGGATCGATCAGAATTCATGATGCATCTGTTCAGAAATTGATGTTTAAAGTGCTGGGATTCAGCGAAGAGGAGGCGAATGAACAATTCGGATTTCTCCTGAACGCATTCAAATTCGGTGCTCCACCTCATGGAGGCGTAGCATTTGGATTCGACAGATGGGTGGCAATGTTTGGTGGCCAGGATTCAATCCGCGACTTTATAGCATTCCCGAAAAACAACTCAGGACGTGATGTAATGCTTGATACGCCTTCTGAGATATCAAAGAAACAACTTGATGAGTTGCGCTTAATTACGGGTGGTAAAAAATAGAATTATTAATCGTTCTGGAGCTTGGTTTTAATAATAATTGCCCCACCGAATCCATTTGTTCCGTAGATTGCTGCTGATGTTCCCTTCAACACTTCAATTGATTTAACCGTTATCGGGGAGAAAGAAGGAAGTTCAAATGAACCTACTCCATCAACAACGATCCAGGCCGGAACACTTCCCGACAAATTCTGGGAGTCCTGAAGTATTACGCTTGAACCTGATATATGGCAACCTGAAACTTCTCTTTGAAGCATCTCGGCAATTGAAGAGTAGTTTGCATATTTCTTATTTGTACCATCAATCTTTTTGACATCAGTTGTAAGATTTTTCTTCTTAACCGAACCGTATCCGGTATTAACTCCTTGCTCTTCTGTAGCAACATGTTGATCCGCAGCTTGCTGAGATGCTGAGACCCCAAATGTATGATCAATCTGAATCCTTCCATTTATTAATTCTTCTGCTGTTCCATTTCCAAAGGTGAAAAAACCAATTTTCAACGCTTCAGATTTTACCTTTATTCTGTAATGCCCATTCTCATCAGTTAATGAATTGGTTTTTTGACCATCGATCATAATGATGGCATTTTGAATTGGCACTTTATCTGCATTCACAACTGTTCCTGTAATTGTAATCTTTTTATTGCTTTTTTGTGCAATTATGCTGTTAATAGATAGAACTGACAACAACATAATAAAAATGACTTTTGTCTTCATAACATAATTATTTATAGAGTTTTAAATTATTTTCTGCCTTTTTCCGAACCGTTTATCAAAGTTATTAAAATAGCACCATTAGCTCCTCTTGATCCGTAAATGGATGCTGATGCTCCCTTCAGCACTGAAATGCTTTCAACCATCGCTGGGGATATTCCATCAACAGATTCAACCACCATTCCATCAACAACGTAAATTGGTTCGGTGCCGGAATTAAAAGATGTCTGTCCCTGAATTTGAACACTATTCCCCCTTACGATGACTCCGGGAGTTCCTTTTAATAACTCATAGATGCTTTTGTAGGAGGCATTCCTGATGTTTCTTGCATCTATAGTACTTACCGATGTCAGAAGGTTTTTCTGGTTCACTTTTCCATATCCTATATCCACTTGCTTTTCCTCCTGTTTCAGGTTATCGTCTGGCTGCTCTGATAATGCTGAACCACCAAGAATAAAGTCGATATTTGTCCTTCCGCCGATTGAAACAGTACTGATCCCGTTTGTAAAGGTGACAACAGTTATTGAGTCTGCTTCCGGTTTGACCTTTAATTTGTAGCAACCTTCTGAGTCTGTTGCTGCATTCGTACTTTTACCATCAATAAGTATTAATACTCCGGTCAATGGCCTATGACTCGCATCCGTTACTCTGCCACTGATAGCTATCTTTTTATTGGATTTTTGTCCCGATGCGATGGTGATTGCAATAAAAGAGAGAGTAATTAAAAAAAGAAGCCTCGTTCTCATTATATACTTTATTAATACCAGGAGTCATTAATTATTTTCAGTTCCGTTTTTAAGTGTAATATCTATAACTCCGTTTGAACCACGGACTCCCCAGATTGCAGCTTCAGAACCCTTAAGCGCTTTAATTGATTTTACTTCAAGGGGATTGACTTCATCTATGCTGCTGACTACTACTCCGTTTATTACGAACAAGGGAGTGCCACTGCCAAAAAATGAGTGTCCCTGCTGGATCTGAACGCTTCGTCCGCTGACCACCACACCATTTACTTCAGCTCTTATCATCTGGAAGATATCTGTATAGGTATTCATTTTTTTAGCTTTTGAACGACCTGATTTCCCTTCACCGTCATTATTCTCTTTGTCTTTTGATACATCGCCGGCGAAAGAAACTATTCCACCAGCACCGTTAAGCATAAAATTAATTGTTGTTTCGCCGTTAATAGGTGTTTCGCATGTCCCAAACTGCGAAGATCTTACTTCGAGTGTGATAGCCGTCGGACTGGCTTTAATTTTATAGGAACCATCGCTCCTGGTAATGATACTCGTTTTTATATTGTCAATATACATGACAGCACCCTCAATGGGTGATCTGTTTTGATTGACTACCTTCCCGGTAATAGTTAGGGGTTTATCAGATCCTTTCCGTGCTTTTTGTCCATAAGAAAATTGAGAAAGGCAGATTAAAAGAACTAGAACAAAAGTTTTATTCCACTTCATAGCAATAAAATTTTGGATTATTAAGCAATTTATACAGTAGTTAAGAATCGAACAAATTATTTGAATACTAAATGCATTTACCGATCAGGGTTGCTGAAGTGCACCTTTCAATTAATACTCTGATATAATCTCCTTTATTTTGACCACAGGCAGGAAAAACCACTACTTTATTCTGTGATGTCCGACCAGATAAAAAGTCAGAAGATCTTTTTGAAAAGCCTTCTGTTAATACCTCAAAGACCATGCCAATATCATCTTTTTTAGATTTTATCGATAGACGGTTCTGAAGTGAGATCATTTCGCTTAATCTTGAAGACTTTACTGATTCACTAACATCATCTTTTAGTTTACGTGCTGCTTTTGTACCGGGTCTTTCACTATATTTGAACATATAGGCAAAGTCGAATCCGGCCCATTCCATGAGTGATAGGGATTCCCTGTGATCCTCCTCTGTTTCAGTGCAAAATCCGGTAATCATATCTGTCGACAGAGAACAACCATGGATTATCGATTTAATTGCGTCTACCCGGTCCATGAACCATTCCCTGCTGTATTCACGATTCATCAACTTGAGGATCCTCGAACTTCCGCTCTGTGCTGGAAGATGAATGTGTTTACAGATATTATTTGTCCCTGCAATAGTATGTAAAAGGTCGTCTGAAATATCTTTGGGATGTGAAGTTGAAAATCTTACCCTCAGCAATGGATCAATAGATGCGACCTTATAAAGGAGCTCAGGAAACCGGACTATGCCTGAGTCACCCTGCCAGTTGTATGAATCGACATTCTGCCCCAGTAATGTTACCTCCCTGTATCCTTTGTCAAATAACTCATTTGCCTCCCTGAGAATTGACTCCGGATTCCTGCTTCTTTCTGCTCCCCTTACGTATGGAACCACACAGTAGGCACACATATTATTACACCCACGCATTATCGATACGAATGAGCTGACTCCGTTTTTATCCATTCTCACGGGTGAAATATCAGCGTAGGTTTCTTCACGGGATAAAATAACATTAACTCCTTTATGGCCAGCTTCAGCCTCACTGACAAGCAATGGCAGATCCCTGTAAGCATCAGGGCCAACGACAATATCGACCAGTTGTTCCTTTTCAATAAGTTTCTCTTTCAGCCTTTCAGCCATGCATCCAATAATTCCTATCCGAAGATCCTTGTTTTTCTTTTTAAGATGGCTAAGGGAGGTAAGCCGTCCCCAAATGCGTTGTTCAGCATTATCACGAATTGAACATGTATTTATCAGAATTAATACTGCCTCTTTCTCATTTTCGGTCGGATCGTAGCCGGCTTCAGAAAGAATAGACACAACAACCTCGCTGTCAGCAGTATTCATCTGACAACCATAAGTTTCGATATATACCTTCTTCTTCATTCTTGTTACTGTCTTTGCTTTCTCCCCGTCTCCCATTCTCCCCTTCGTTCTTAATTCCGCACAAATCTATAAAGTATGATCGAGGTTTGAAAGAATTATTTAATTTTGCAGTCTGAATAATAAATATCTGGAATATGTCAGGACATAGCAAATGGTCAACCATAAAGCGGAAAAAAGGAGCAATAGACGCTAAAAGAGGCAAAAAATTCACCAAAATTATCAAAGAGATTATAATTGCTGCTAAAGAAGGAGGTGGAGATCGTGAAGCTAATGCCAGGCTGAGGCTGGCTATCCAGAATGCGAAGGGCGCCAATATGCCTAAAGATAATATTGACAGGGCAATAAAAAAGGCTACCAGTGCTGACGCAGAAAGCTTTATTGAAACATCGTTCGAAGGTTATGGACCATGTGGTGTTGCCGTATTTGTTGAGTGCCTGACTGATAATAATAACAGGACAGTTGCATCTGTTCGATCAGCATTCAATAAGCATGGAGGCAACCTGGGGACTAATGGATCTCTTACTTTCCTGTTTGAAAGGAAAGGGATTTTTACAATAAAGAATGAAGGCGTAAAGCTTGAGGATTTAGAACTTGAAATGATCGATGCAGGTGCGGAAGACTTTGAGGTTGATGGGGATATGATATCTGTTTCTTGTGCAAAAGAGGATTTTGGAAGCGTGAACAAAAAACTCAATGAACTGGAAATTGAACCTGAAGAAGCAGGATTGAAAAGGATCCCGAATGACACCAAAAAACTTGATATTGAATCTGCAAAAAAAGTTCTGAGGCTCATTGATGCACTTGAAGATGACGATGATATCCAGTTTGTGTATCATAATCTGGAAATGACGGACGAGATTGCAGCTGAACTGGGATAGAAAATTTGCAACTTTTGCGGCGATGGTCAGAAAACTTGTTTTGATATTAATTATTCTGGGTATTTCAGCGATGATAGCCCGGGCTCAATTTTTTATCAGTACTTCTGATCTTTTTAAAAGTCCTGACGATAACTCAAAGATCGGTCAGCTTAAAATTCTTCAGGATCCGGCTATTGATACACTTATCAGCAGGTATATTCTCAGTTATAAGAATATGGAGTTAAAGAACGGACCCGGCATGGAAGGATGGAGGATCCAGATCTTCAGCAGTTCAAACAGAAATGCGAAAGATGAATCTGCAAAGGTTATAGCTGAGTTTATGAATAAGTTTCCTGAATTCAAAAACCCTTACTCACTTTTTGCCCAGCCTGCTTATTATAAAATAAGGGTTGGCGATTTCAGAACAAAAACTGAGGCTACACGTTCCTTCCTTCAAATCAGTAAAGTATTTCCTGATGCATATATCGTCCCTGATATAATAAATTTCCCGGACCAGAATACTAAATAATTATGAGCGATAATATCAAACACGAATGCGGCATTGCAATGTTAAGATTGCGTAAGCCGATGGAATACTATATTCAAAAATATGGTACCTGGAGCTACGGTTTGCAGAAGATGTATCTGATGATGGAGAAACAGCATAACCGCGGACAGGATGGAGCAGGAATAGCGGGGATCAAACTTGATGTTCCTCCCGGAAACAGGTATATTTTCAGACAAAGGTCAAACAAGGCAAATCCTATAAAAGAAGTTTTCGGACTCATATACCAGGATCTTGATGCTCTCACACAATCACATCCTGAGGGTTTCAAGGATCCGGAATTTATAAAAGAGCATGTTCCATTTGCCTGCGATATTTATCTTGGCCACCTCAGATACGGCACTTATGGAAATTATAATATCGATTATGTACATCCGGTAAGCCGCGAGAATAACTGGAGGTCAAAAAACCTGGTAATGGCAGGGAACTTCAACCTGACCAATGTCGGAGAAGTGTTCAGCAGCCTGGTTGAACTAGGTCAGAATCCGGTTGATTTTTCAGATACCGTAACTATCCTTGAAAATATCGGGCACAGGCTTGATGAGGAAAATGAAAGACTGTTCCGCAAATTTAAAGATGAGGGATTCTCAAAGAAGGAGATATCCCCGATGATTGAAAAGAACCTTGATGTCAGCTCAATCCTGAAAAAAGCCAGCCGCAATTGGGACGGCGGTTATGCTATGGCCGGGATGGTGGGTCATGGAGATGCATTTGTAATGAGAGATCCTGCCGGAATCAGACCGGCATATTATTATATTGACGATGAGGTGGTTGTAGTAGCATCAGAGAGGCCTGTAATACAGACAATCTTTAACGTGAGGACAGATAATGTTATTGAACTTCCACCGGCAAGTGCAATTATAATTAAAGCATCGGGCGAAACATCTATTGAAAAAATAAGGCCGGAAACTGAACTCCGGAAATGCTCCTTTGAAAGGATATATTTTTCAAGAGGCACCGATAAAACAATATACCGGGAGAGGAAAAAACTTGGTGAGCTTCTCGCCGACAGGGTTTTAAAGGTCGTTGACTACGATCTTGACAATACAGTGTTTTCATATATTCCGAATACTGCTGAAAGTGCCTTTTACGGATTGATAAAAGGTGTTGAGAATTACCTGAACCAGGTCAAAATAGATCATATTCTCAGCAGGGGCAAATACATGAGCAGGGAAGAACTTGAAAAAATCATTAATCAACGTCCCAGGGTTGAAAAGATCGCTGTTAAGGATGCCAAACTCAGAACATTTATAACTGAAGATACAAGCCGGGATGATCTCGTAGGGCATATTTATGATGTAACTTATGGAGTAATCAGGAGGGGAGTAGATAACCTGGTGGTAATAGATGACTCAATTGTAAGAGGAACTACACTTAAGAAGAGTATAATAAGGATACTCGACAAACTCGATCCTAAAAAAATAGTGGTTGTCTCATCATCACCCCAGCTGAGATACCCCGACTGCTATGGAATTGACATGGCGAAACTAGGTGATTTTATTGCCTTCAGGGCAGCTATTGAACTTTTAAAGGACAGGGGAAAAGAATCATCGATCCAGACACTTTATAATGAAGCTCTGGCTGAGCTTAAGAAACCTGTTGAGGAGATGAAAAACCTTGTACGTGAAATTTATAAACCTTTTACCACTGAAGAGATCTCAACGAAAATATCAGCGATGCTTAAATCGGATGAGATCAAATCCGATGTAAAAATTGTATTTCAGTCAATCGAGGGCTTGCATGAGGCTTGTCCGGGACACCTAGGAGACTGGTACTTTACAGGTAATTATCCTACTCCCGGTGGAAATAAAGTTGTGAACCAGTCATTCATAAATTACGTCGAGGGGAAAAATATCAGGGCTTATTGATTCTCATGAGAAAACCAGGTAATCTCAAAGTCCTTTTTATATGAAGCGAGATGCCTGTTTATCTTTTCTACATAGATATCTCTGAGTGTTATCATGATTCCGGTTTCCTCTACATCACCGAATTTGTGATTTATGAATGTGCCGAAGGTTCTCATGGTCGGCGATAAATTCATATAAGCATTGATCAGGGGAGGGATAGTCTCGTTCAGGTTTCTGACTTCCCTGGATAATATCTTGTAGTTTTCCTTATATCTTCTCCAACCCCAGGCTCTGAATATCTTTTTCATCTCGTCGGAATGCAGGTCCATATTGGCAGGATCGATAGGAATGACAAGCCCATCAGGATCCTTGAAATGCTTCTTCAGAAAATAGAGTATCATATTCCTGGCTTTCGGATTAAAGTGAGGATACATGGTCACTTTACCGAAAAGGTATTTAAGGTGATGATTATCAATGATTATTGCACCAAGTCCATCCCATAGGTTATCCAGCGCAAAAAGGCTCTTCCGGCCCATCGAACGTGATTGATAATCAGGATGTACAAAAGACCGGCCAAGTTCCATTAAATGTGGATAATATTTTGAGAGAAACTTATCCGAGAAATGGAAATAAGCTGATGATGCCAGTTTGGTTATGTCGCAATCTTTGCACCCTTTTTCAGGAAAATAGAACCGGTATCCGCCTATGAGCTCTTTGTTTTCCGGGTCCCACACAATAAGCTGTTTCTGAGGATCAACACTGGCTGTGTCAAACTCATCGATATCGATTTCTTTACCAGTACCTCCTCCCGCATGCCTGAAGGTAAGCTCTCTTACTCTGCCAACCTCATGCATAAGGGCAGGTGAATTGTTATTGTCAAATAAATATACCTCATTGCTACCGTTGTTTGTCTTGCGCAGCAACTTATCGCTGGTCAATTCAGCAATAATCTGATCCTTAGGTAACTGGGCTACAATCGGTTTCATTTATTATTTTGAACTGAGGGGTTATTTTTGAGAATATATTCTTACAAAAGCCGACTGCAATTTAGCTTTTTTTTTTGTTTAACCGTTATGAGGCAACAAATGTTCAAGTTCATAAACTTTTGATTTTACCCACTCTGCCCAATCGGGAGCGGTTTTGGATTTGTCAAAGGTCTCCCACGCTATAGGTTCCCCGAAAACCAGACTAATCTCTTTATCTTTTTGTTTGAACATCTCATCTGCAAGGTATAGCATCTCAATATTCGCTTTTATTCCCATCATTTTTCTGATATTGGATAAATTATAGAAAAAGTTTGAATTCCTGCCTGAAAAGAATGCCGGTACTATGTCTCTTTTGTGTTGTATTGATTTAGAAATGAAGCTTTTATGCCACTGAAGATCTTTGATGATACCATTTTTCTTCCTTGAGCATAATCCTGCCGGGAAATACAGGATCTGACTATCCGAAGAATACGCTTCCTCTATCAGCTTTGCAGCTTCTTTTGCCTGTAATCCATGTTTGTTTACAGGAAGAAAGATCCCGTTAAGGTTTTTAATATTCGTGAGTATGTCGTTGACAGGAAATTTAATATTGCTGTAATGCCTGGATAGCTCATTAATGAAAACAAGGCCGTCAAGTCCTCCCAGAGGATGGTTCGAGACAAATATGTATCTTCCGGAATGCGGAATATTTTCAGTTCCGGAAATAGCGAATTTAATTTCAAAATGGCTTAATCCCGCTGCTATTAATTCAGCATCTTTCAGGTGACCATGCTTTGCCAGAAACTCATTCAGATCATCCTGGTGAACAATTCTCTTCAGGTAATTGATTATAAAACGCGGGATGGTCCTTGCAAGGGATGGATTTTTCGAAAAGAGTACTTTTTCTACATCTATTTTCTGCTTTTCTTCATTCTCAGTATCAATACCCATGTTCAAGAAGTTTGTTTATGGACGATGGGTCAAATTTACGGAATTTATTTTTGCGCCTGTAGTCTTTTTAAGCACATCTCCGACCCCTTTCCCTTAAACTAAGAGAAGGGCGTAAAACACAGGTATTCACTGGTTTCATTCCAATTCTTATTGTCTAGGGGAAGGTGATGGAGGATGGGACAGAAAGCAACTGACCTGAGACAAATGAGTTTCTGAGAATATGACAGCAAAGGTCAGTTGAATTTATAAGGTGAAAAGTTATTAACAAAAAATAAAAATTGTGGGGCGTTGTGGAGCAAAGTGGATATTTTTTCCTTATTTTAGCCGTTTAATTGTAAAAAGCGTAGATGGCCACATTTTTAGGTGATTACCCGTGCAAAGTAGATGTCAAAGGCAGGATTATCCTTCCGGTGGCATTTAAAAAGCAGATGCCTGCTGACGCACAGGATCATTTTGTGGTTAGAAAAGATTTCTTTGATAATTGCCTGGTGCTTTTTACAATTGAGGACTGGAACAAACAACTCGAGAAGATAAGGAAAAAGCTGAATCCTTATAACCGTGAACAAAACAAATTCCTGAGGAACTTTTTTAAAGGTACTGCAGAACTTACACTTGATAACAATAATCGAATACTCGTTCCGAAAAGACTTATGGAGATGATTGGAGCAGACAGGGATGTCGTTCTTGCCGGCCAGGATGGTAAAATTGAAATCTGGGCAGCTGAGAATTATGATAAAGTGGACATGTCGGAAGAAGAATTTGGCAATCAGGTCGAGAAATATCTGGGTGTTAGTAATAATGAGTCTGAAAGATAATGGTTTATCATATCCCCGCTTTGCTCAGTGAGAGTATTGACGGGCTGAATATCCAGCCTGACGGGGTTTATGTCGACGTTACTTTCGGAGGGGGAGGGCATTCAATGGAAATTCTGAAAAGGCTTACAACCGGCAGACTAATAGCTTTCGATCAGGATGAAGACGCTGCCTCGAATGTTCCGCAGGATGGAAGATTCCTCTTCCTGAATCAGAACTTCCGATTTCTGAAAAACAATCTCAGATTTAATAATATCCTTTCGATAGACGGTTTAATTGCTGATCTGGGAGTTTCTTTTCACCAGTTCGATGAACCTGAACGTGGGTTTACTTTCCGACAGGATGCACCCCTTGATATGAGGATGAATAAATCAGGATCCGTTACTGCGGCTGACCTGCTTAATACCCTCGATGAGAACCCGCTTGCAGATATTTTTTACAAATATGGTGAATTGTCAAATTCCAGACGAATTGCCAGGGAGATAGTAGCAGTACGCGATAAAAAAAATCTGAAAACTGTTAATGACATTATAAATACGGTCGGGAAACTGGCACCATTCCGTCAGGAACATAAATTCTATGCCAAACTGTTTCAGTCCCTGAGGATTGCTGTTAATCACGAAGTTGATTACCTCGAGGAAATGCTTTTGCAGGCACTTGATGTACTTAATACAGGTGGAAGACTGGTTGTAATCAGCTATCACTCGCTGGAAGACAGGGTAGTAAAGAATTTTATGAAGACCGGTAATTTCCTGGGTGAAGAGAAGAAGGATTTTTTCGGGAATGTAGAAACACCATTCAGGATAATAAATAAAAAGGGAACAACACCAGATGATGAAGAACTGGCAATTAATAACAGGGCAAGAAGCGCAAGGATGAGGATTGCCGAGAAAATCTGACTTATGGAAGATAATAAGGAAAATATTAAGGAAGAGACCAAGGAAAATCCTAAGAAGGAGGTAAAAACCGGGAGTTTCATAAAGGAACTGCTAAGCGGAACTATGGTGTCGGAAAAGCTCATACTCAATAACCTGGGATATGTAGCTCTGCTCACCTTCCTTACCATAGTCTACATAGGCAACAGATTTCATGCTGAGAAAATAACAAGGGAATCGACCAGGCTTCAAAGGGAGGTTAAAGATCTGAGAGCAGAATTACTTTCAACTTCAGCTGATCTTATGTTCATAAGTAAACAGTCCGAAGTATTCACTATGGTAAGGGAAAAAGGATTGAATCTCGAGGAATTGAAGGCTCCGCCTTATAAATTATTGGTTGACAGGAAGTAAAAGAATGGCAACACGGGATGAAATAGTAATGCGCGGCGGGCTGGTATATCTGGCGATTGCACTTTTAGCGGTTGCTCTTCTTATACGCATTATTATACTTCAGTATGTTCAGCGCGGTAAATGGGCCGATATGAGTGAGAAGTACGTCTATAAAACAGCTGAAATGCCTGCTAACAGGGGTGATATACTTACTTCCGACAAACGTCTGTTAGCAAGTTCAGTGCCCTATTATACAATCTATATGGATACCCGTAGCAGCGGGATGGCTGCATCCACCTGGTCGAATGGAATCGGAGGATTGTCGGCCGGTCTGGCCAAATACCTGGGTGTACGATCCGCAGCTGGCTGGAGATCTTCAATTACCGAAGCAAGGAAAAAGGGTGACCGCTATTTCCTGATCCAGAGGAAAGTCGACTATGAGACACTCACTAAACTAAAAGAGCTTCCAATATTCAGGGAAGGTCAGTATAAAGGCGGCATGGTTGCACAGGCTGAGAACAGAAGAATACTCCCGAACTATGATCTTGCCTCACGCACAATTGGTTATCTGAACCTTGGAAGTGAAGGGAACATGGTAGGAGTGGAAGGTGCATTTGATAAGGATCTGGCAGGCAGGAACGGCGTAGCTATAAAACAGCGTCTTACTGGCGGAGATTGGATAATGGTTGATGGCCCGAATAGTGTGGAATCGAGGGATGGAAATGACGTGGTGACTACTCTTGATCTTGATCTGCAGGATGTTGCAACTACAGCCTTGCTCAATCAGCTAAGGAAAAACAATGCAGATCATGGTTGTGCTGTCCTCATGGAAGTATCAACCGGGAAGATTAAGGCAATTGCTAATCTCGGACTCCAGGAGGATGGCGATTATCAGGAAACATACAATTACGCTATTGGTGAAAGCACTGAACCTGGTTCGACCTTTAAGCTTCCATCACTCATGGCTGCTCTTGAAGACGGAGTGATTGATACCGGCGATATTGTAGATACCGGCAAAGGGATGATTAAGTATTATAATCAGACAATCAGGGATACAAAAGAACATGGTGTAATCACAGTCAAACAGGTTTTTGAGGAATCATCAAACGTCGGTACTTCCAAACTTATCTATGAGCATTATAAAAACAATCCTAAGGATTTCGTGAACAGGCTATATGCGATGAGACTGAATAAACCGCTGGGACTTCAGTTAAAGGGTGAAGGGGAACCATTGATCCGCTACCCCGGCGATAAGCTGTGGTCGGGCCTTTCATTGCCAATGATGTCACATGGCTACGAAGTGCAGCTGACTCCTATGCAGATACTTACATTCTATAATGCTGTAGCTAATGATGGCAAAATGATGCGTCCGTATTTTGTATCTGAAATAATGAGAAGCGGAAGCGTGATAAAGAGCTTTGAGCCTGAAGTTATAATCAATTCGATAGCATCACGATCAACAATAAGGAAAGCAAAGAAAATGATGGAGGGAGTGGTGGAAAGAGGTACCGCGACCAACCTGAGAAATTCCAATTATAAAATCGCAGGTAAAACAGGAACAGCGCAGATAGCAAAAGATAAATCGGGCTACAAATCGGGTGACCGGATTTCCTATTCAGCCTCTTTTGTAGGATATTTTCCTGCAGAGAGTCCTCTCTACTCTTGCATTGTTGTAGTTAATTCTCCTTCGAACGGAGTTTATTATGGAAATCTTGTGGCTGGTACTGTATTCAAAGAAATTTCCGATAAAGTTTATGCTACAAGATTTTTTAAAGAGTATAAGCCTGAAAATAAGGATGATATAAAACCATCCGCCCCTGATGAAGGTAATGGATACAGAGCCGATTTAAATGAAGTGCTTAAAAACCTTGATGTTCGTTACAAACGTACCGCTGACGATGACTGGGTAGCTACCCGTGAGAGCGGAGATACTGTCAGGCTCGCGGGAATAAAAATTCAGCAAGGCCTTATTCCTGATGTCAGGGGAATGAGTCTTCGCGACGCGATTTACCTGCTTGAGAATTCAGGAATCAGAGTTCAGTACAACGGCAGGGGCAGAGTACTCAGACAATCTCCCGAACATGGAGCAAGATATTTTAACGGAACAGTTGTTTCCCTTGAAATGAATATGTAAGATGATGAAGATTCAAGATATATTAAAAGGTATTGAGGTTGTTTCTCTGACAGGAACAAAAAGCCGGGACGTATCAGGTATTGAATTTGATTCCAGAAAAGTTCAAAAAGATTCACTTTTTGTGGCTGTCAAAGGATATAAATCTGACGGCCATGATTTTATAAGCTCCGCTATATCTTTGGGAGCTACAGCAATAATTTGCGAAGTTGTTCCGCGGGACATGGATAAAAATGTTTGCTGGATAAAAACAGATGATTCGGCAAAAGCTTTGGGAATTGCGGCTTCCAATTTCTTCGGAAACCCTTCACAGTTCCTTAAACTTGTTGGTGTTACCGGCACCAACGGTAAAACAACTATTGCTTCACTGCTCTACAGAATGTTTATAGGCCTTGGCTATAAATGCGGACTTTTTTCCACAGTTTGTAATTATATAAATGAAAAGGTACTTGAGGCCACTCATACAACACCCGACCCAATTCAGCTGAATAGCCTTCTTGCTAAGATGGTTGAAGAGGGATGCGACTTTGCCTTCATGGAGGTAAGCTCTCATTCCGCTGATCAGAAACGAATTGCAGGACTGCAATTTGCCGGAGGTATTTTCACGAATCTTACCCATGATCATCTCGATTATCATAAGACATTTGATAATTACCTGGCTGCCAAGAAAAGTTTCTTCGATAATCTTTCTGTAGACGCATTTGCCCTGGTAAATGTTGACGACCGTAATGGCCGGGTAATGCTGCAGAATTGTAAAGCGCATCATTACACATTCTCCATCAGGGGAATGGCTGATTACCGTTGCAGTATAATCGAACAGGGGTTTGAAGGAATGCAGTTGAAGATCCAGGGAGAAGAGGTTTGGACACGATTTATCGGGGAGTTTAATGCTTCAAATCTTCTGGCTGTTTTTGCTGCATCAGAACTTCTCGGCGCCTCAAAAAAAGAGATACTTACCATTCTCAGCGACCTGCATTCTGTCGCCGGAAGACTGGAAGTAATTAAGTCTCCGTCAGGCATTTCAGGTATTGTCGATTATGCACATACCCCCGACGCTCTTTTAAATGTTATAGATACTATAAATAAAATCAGGGAAGGAAGTGTGCATCTCATTACTGTTGTTGGCGCAGGTGGCGACCGCGACCGCACCAAAAGACCGAAGATGGCAGCCATCTCTGCAGAAGGAAGTGATAAAGTGATACTGACTTCGGATAATCCCAGAACCGAGAATCCTGACGCTATACTTGATGAGATGGAGAGAGGGATAACCCCCGACCTGAAGAGAAAAACACTAAGAATATCCGACAGGCGTGAAGCAATCAGGGCGGCAGTTATGCTTGCTAACAGCGGGGATGTAATACTCATTGCGGGAAAAGGACATGAGACCTACCAGGAGATTATGGGAGTGAAGCATCACTTCGACGACAGGGAAGAATTGAAAAATGCATTATTACTTAAATAAAACAGGGAAAAATGCTTTATTACCTATTCCAATATCTAGAGTCATTGAACCTTCCCGGAGCAAGGTTATTTACTTTTATATCTTTCCGGTCAGCTGCTGCAGTAATAACATCCCTGATAATCTCAATGCTGATAGGTAAAAAAATCATTCTTTATCTTCAGCGAAAACAAGTTGGTGAGGTCGTCAGGAATCTGGGGCTGGAAGGACAATACAATAAACAGGGCACCCCTTCAATGGGAGGAATCATAATTCTTGCCTCAATTATTATCCCGACATTATTGTTTGCAAAAATCGGTAATATCTACATTATCCTCATGCTGATCACCACTGTATGGCTTGGTCTAATTGGCTTTCTTGATGATTATATCAAGGTATTCAGAAAAAACAAGGAGGGACTAGCCGGGAAATTTAAAGTTGCAGGTCAGATAGGCCTCGGGATAATAGTAGGTCTGACATTGTTTTTCAGTAATGAGGTAAGAATTGCCGAGAAGGTAGATGTCTCTGATCTGACTCTTCGCGAAAGACATGAGATAATAAGTAGTTCGGCATCAATACCTGCAAAGGGATTAATAACGATGGAAAGGAAATCGACCAAGACCACCATACCATTTATCAAGAATCACGAGTTCGATTATGCGTGGCTTGTTTCTTTTGTCAACGTGAACTTCAGGAGAGTATCTACATGGATAGTATTTGTAATAATTGTAATATTCATTGTTACCGCAGTATCAAATGGCGCAAATCTTACTGATGGTCTCGACGGCCTCGCAACTGGAACTTCGGCAATAGTAGGAACCGCCCTGGCAATTCTGGCCTATGTATCCAGTAACATTATTTATGCTAAGTATCTGCAAATTATGTATATACCTGGCTCTGAAGAGCTTGTTGTTTTTGCAAGTGCATTCATCGGAGCCACGATCGGGTTCCTGTGGTACAATTCATATCCGGCCCAGGTGTTTATGGGCGATACTGGAAGCCTTGCGTTAGGCGGTATAATCGCTGTATTTGCAATCATTATCAGGAAAGAACTTCTAATCCCGGTTCTTTGCGGGATATTCCTGGTGGAGAATCTGTCAGTTGTACTGCAGGTGAGCTGGTTCAAACGGACAAAACGAAAATATGGGGAGGGAAGAAGGATATTCCTTATGGCCCCTTTACATCATCATTATCAGAAGAAAGGTTATCCTGAGCCAAAAATCGTTACAAGGTTCTGGATAGTGGCTATCATACTGGCTGTTATTAGTATTGTGACGTTAAAGTTAAGGTAATAATATGAGCAGGAAGATTGTAATACTTGGTGGAGGAGAGAGTGGTGCCGGTTCCGCGGTACTCGCACAAAAACAAGGTTTTGATGTATTTGTGTCTGACATGGGTCAGCTGAAAGACAAATACCGTGAAATACTAGAAAAACACGGTATTAAATGGGAAGAAAGAAGTCATAATGAGGATCTGATTCTTTCTGCAGACGAGATAATAAAGAGTCCGGGAATACCTGAAAGCGCGCCTATCATTAAAAAGATCAAGGAGAAAGG
>Ga0302296_1001207_pt1 | contig 19139 bp, 14 predicted proteins | sample III_Fen_N3_1_FD_194546 | JGI IMG/M metagenome (GOLD analysis project Ga0302296, IMG submission 194546) | Peat permafrost microbial communities from Stordalen Mire near Abisko, Sweden - III_Fen_N3_1 | ecosystem: Environmental > Terrestrial > Soil > Wetlands > Permafrost | place: Sweden: Abisko...
TTTGCTTATTGATAAAATCCCGGAGTTAATTACCAGTTTACTAACCACAAACAATAGTTCCTTAAAAAGACATTTTACCCGGATACTTTGTCGTTACAAAATCCCGGAGGAATACCTGGGAGCCGTGGTCAACCGAAGTTTCGAATTGCTTTCACCAGCTGAACCGCCTGCAGTACGCGTTTTTGCGATGCAACTTCTTTTCAACGTTACGAAGGATCTTCCTGATTTAAAGGGAGAGTTAATTTGTGTGATTGAAGCTTTAGTGGAAGAAGGAGGTTCTGCCGGTTTTATTAACCGATCCGGAAAATTACTTAGGAAACTTCGATCTTAATGATTCATAAAGGTACTGAAGAAGGCGACCGAAACAACTCCCCAAATTGCAATTGAAAGTAACATATAGGGTATAAAGTGATGGTCGTGCCTGAAATATTTATTTCCAAGCAAGGCGCCTACTGGAATTGACAGGATCACAGGTGACAATATTACGAGGCCCCACATCCCATAACGTTTGCGCATCCGAACGATTATCTTATTCCGTTTTGTGAATTTTCTTGCATATATCCGCTTAGCTTTTTGGCGCTTCAGCCACATTTCGAACCTTACCTTAAATATAACCGGGGTAAAACGATAAACGGCAGGCCACATTAATTTAAGTTCCTTGAAGAGAAATCCGAAGAAGTAATAAAAAAACAAAAAGCCTAAAATCCCTCCGGCTTCCATAAAAAATATTGTTTCCCATTCATTTAACTTCATGCCAAATGAATATGGTGTCGCCCAAAAGTATTTGATACTTGCAACCAAAAAAACAGTTAGCAATTTAAGGATGTACTCCATAATATTTTGGTCTTATACAAAAATAGTGAGAAAGTAGACTTTAAAAACATCTCTTTAGTTAAAAAACATTATCGTTTTCAAAAATTCCGGGTTACAATTTGCTTTACCAAAGGACGAGCAGATTCAAAGACTAAACAAAACCTTCGCCTCCTTTGTTCCGATGTATATGATAATGACTAAAACTTATATCAGCGTATTTTATGGTTTCATAGCAGTTGTTCTGCTTGCCGGTAGTTTTTGGGTGAAGCCGAAAACCAATGGCTGGCAGTTTTATATCCTTGTAAACGTTGGATTCCTGGTTGGAGGTTTGATTTTTGACTCCTACCTACTTGCTTCTTCGGCAGTACTGGCCGGCATTGTAAGCATCTTTAGGTTTCGTCAGCATATTCATAAAAACAGACCGTTGGAGGTCATATTCATTCAGGATCATGATGATCAATATCTCCAATATTTCCTTGATTATTATCACGATGACATCATAAAATTCTTTCCGCGATTTGATTTTAAGATTGAAGAAGAATTTCTTGTTGCTTTACTATTGTCGAAGATGGAAACGGTGGGTGTGATCATTGCCGAGATAAAAAATGCCGAGACGTTACGGATTTGTATTGATTACATGGTCCCAAAATATCAGGGATCAGAACTTGCTAAAACGTTTTACAATTGCGAATTACGGTGCATTGATTTTTTGGATTACAAGTATTTGTACATCGAGCCGCAAAGCAAAGCCCATAATGATTATTTGGAACGGATCGGCTTCAGACTCGTGGATGGAAAATACGTAAACCAGTGTTCTGGGAAATAGTGTTATAGTCTTTGATAAAAATAGGAGCTTTTCTCTGTTTTAGAATCGAATGTAAATAATTCTTTATCAGCATTATGCTTAAAAAATGAGATTAACGCAATATCGCCTGCACAGAATAAACTGTGAATTGTCATTATCGTCATCCAGAACCATAACCATGGACTATGAGTAATAATGGTGACCATGATTGCGATAACTGTCACGATTTTAACTATCACCAGCGGAAAAAGAGCCAGAATGTAAAACTGCTGTCGCGAAAGTACCTGTTGATCAGCCTGGGCATAAAAAACAAATTTCCGGATGTTCGCTCCAAATGAAATTTTATTAAACCCAAGTAAAAGGAATGCCAATCCGTGTAGCATTTCGTGAAAAAAGATCAAAAACGTAAATGAAAAGCACAGCGCTCCAAAAACGAAAATCATCGCAACAGCTGATTTGACATACCACAAAATAAGCCCGCTGGAAATAAGCGCTGTCAAAAGCGTGACCATTGCAAGCTGGTACCACAAATATTTCTTCGTAAGTCGTGATTTTTGCCTAAGCTGCTCTTTCACAAATTGTTTTGCATTTTTATGCTCCAGCTTGACAAGGAGTTCGAATTCAGGATTATCAATAAGATCAATGGGTGCGAGTCGCATATTTTTGTAATTTCCCTATAAAATGGCAAAATTACATTTTGATTGCTTAAAAAAGGAAAAGTGTATGTGAAGTATAGGTTAATAATTCACTAAAAAACTGATTTTATTATTGTTATAAATGTTTGTTCTCTGTAAATTTGTCCATTACTAATTGCTGATTTGAATCCGGTTTAACTTTTCTGCATTTCAATCGTTTATGGTTTCAGCGTCTAATTTAAAAATGACAGTGTGAGTATATTGATTCGCATTTTCGGGAAGCATCGTGCGAGGCAAATGGCACGCTTTTTCTTTACCTGTATTCTGTTTGGGCTTGCGTGTCTCAATGTGAGTGGTCAGTCGATTAATGAATTGCGAGAACTTTGGCAAAACAATAACTTTTCTTTCCTCTCTGGGAATCAAAAAGAAAAGTTATTTACAAGCGCTGATTTTTATAAATATTCGGAAACGCGTGATGACGAGTTTGCCAGTTATCTAAAGGAGACATGGACCGATTATTCCATTTTTGCAGGAATTGCGGATGAGCCTTCGCTTGCGGTTGAGCAGCCGGTTTTTGATGAGTCTGACCTCGACATGAATCCTCCTGTCAATCTTGCTTTCTCCAATATTGTTGGTGACAGAGAGCATGGGAATGGCCAGATTAAGTTGATTCCCAGAATAAGAAAACCGGAATCAGACACTTTTAACGCACAAAAAATTGTTTTCCGGTTTTACGGACAACAGATCAGCCTTAATTTCGACAAGTTATTGTTAGTGTCGAAGATCAGTTTTTTATCCGAAGATTCGATTTCCGGGTTTTGGACGTCATTTGCCAGGTCGAATAGCAATCAGTTGGTTGATCAGCTGATGGACTATCGTGATTTATTGGGTATGGGCGACTGGGGCTATTTTCAGTTGGTGAAAGCAACATCAAATCATATTTTTGTTGGTAATGTATTGAATGCAGATCTGCTAACCTGGGCGTTAATGATTCGGTCGGGTTTTGACGTGCGACTTGCATTTAATCAAAACAGCACAACGGTTTTATTCCCTTCCGAAAATACGATCTATTCCAAACAGTTTGTTTTGATAGGGCAGACGCGGTTTTATCTCGATCGTGAAATGAGAAGTCAGTTGTTGGTTACCTGCCAGAATCCTTTTCCCGACAATGTTGGCATGGTGGGTTTAAATTTTTATAAATCATTAAATTTCAGCGGGAAACCTGCAATTCGAATGATTTCATTTCGTTGGAACAACAAAAGTTACGAGTTTTCGATGCGTTATAATCCCGAGGTTATACGATTTTATAAAGATTATCCGCTGACTGATCCTTCCGTTTATTTTGGAGCTCCGGTTTCTTCCGTATTAAAAGAGAACCTGATAGGACAGTTTTACCCTATATTGTCGAAAATGGACAAGTTGGAATCGGCTGCCTTTTTGCAGCAATTTGTGCAGAAGGAATTTGTTTACATATCCGAAAATCAAAAAGATGCGTTTCCTAAAAACCGGTTTGCGGAAGAAATTATTGCATCGAAATCAGGTGACGGCAGAAGCAAGGCGGTGTTATATTCATGGCTGGTCAGAATCTTACTTCATTTACCGGTTGTAGGTGTTCAGTTCCCTGATTATTATTCAACAGCTGTCTGTTATGATACACCATTGGATGGTAATTACTATTATTTGAACCGGGAAAAATATTACATTACAGATCCAACTTATCGTAACGCCCCTATTGGCGTGACGATGCCTGTTTTTGAAGGATTAACTCCTCAGTTGATTGATCTCTCAAGGTCTTTCTCGCAACCAAATGAAGCATTAACGATATGGAAATTGGCGCTAAAACTGGGAGCTTTGCGCGGGGGTACAAGTCAGGATGTTGTTTTTGATCGTCAGGGAAGGGCATTAATTACTGGATATTTCACCGATAGGAGCACCACCTCTTGTTTTCCTTTTGTGGCCTGCTTTTCACGGGGGAACTCGTTGCAATGGATACGGAAATTTGAAGGAAATGGAAAGGCACTTGCATTTGCAATAACAAAAGCAAGTGATGATGAGATTTACATTGCCGGTTCGTTCACCGGGAGGATTGCTATGGATGAGAAAGAACTTCAAAGTGAGCCTGACAAATCTGATTTATTCATTGCCCAGTTTAATCAAAACGGCGATTTGGTATGGATGAATAAGATAGGAATGGATTCAGCTGCCGAAAATGAATCGTTAACCTATTTAGTGAAATTCGATCGCTCAGGGGAAAGCATAACTACACAATGGTCGAACGAAGATGAAAGAAACATCAGGAATGGATTTAGTAAACCTGATGAGTCAGGTCTTTCTTTCGCTGGTTCAAAGAGTTTTACTGCAGGAATGGGTCCATTGGCATGGACCAGCTCAAAATTTAATATTTCGAAAGATATTTATAATGAATACAACTCCTTGATCAATAAAAAATGTCATCCAAAGGTCGCTGGGTTGATAGCGGTGATGAAACTCCTTCAAAAACCCGGAGCAGAAATTACCGGGTTACAACTACAAACCCTTATTACCAGGCACGACCCAACTTTTCAGGTTAATAATGCTTCTTTGTATAAAATGATCGGACAAGTGGAACTACTCAAAAATGAGAATGGAATTGTAACGTTGAAGACAATTGGCCGTAAACCAATTTTAAATGGTAATCTGAAATTCGAAGATGGAGCAAGGTTCAACATTTCCATTTTTGACAACGGTGATTTATCTGTAAGTATGATCGAAGGATTCCAAAAGATGGTAAAGCAGGTAGCATTGACATTGAACAGTCTTTTAATTGACAGTTCGTCAGGAAATTTTGTTCTTGATTACGATCATGATCATACGCTTAAAACCTTCAACTTAGAAATATTTTTGCCAAAATAAATTCAAAAATTATTCTTAAATTGCATCTTTGCTTTTTGATAAAAGAAGTTTTATTTTACACCTATACAACAATGAGCCACCATCTAAAATTCCGGGTTATTTCTATCCTCTTTTTGTCCTCAATTAGCCTGATTGCTGTTGGTCAGTCATTGCCAACTGGTCAGGAAGTCCGATACAATCCGATATCTACGGCTGTACCTTTTCTAACCATCACCCCCGATTCCCGTCATGGAGCAATGGGTGATGTTGGAGTTGCCACGTCACCGGATGCCAATTCGCAATACCTGAACCCCTCGAAGTATGCCTTTACCGAAGGGAAATTTGGATTTTCACTTTCATATACACCATGGTTGCGCGAACTGGTCAACGATATCAACCTTGCATATATGGCTGGTTATTATAGGCTCAATAAAAATGAGGTGATCGCATCTTCGCTTCGTTTTTTCTCTATGGGTGATATAACCCTGACTGGACAGGATCAAACAACCATTGGAACAGTTAGTCCAAGTGAATTTGCATTTGATGTTAGTTATTCACGGAAGTTATCTGACAGATTATCTGGTGGTGTAGCAATGCGTTACATCCGTTCGGACCTTTCAGGAGGAATCGGAGCAGAGACCTATACTGCCGGAAATGCCTGGGCAACTGATGTATCGTTCTACTATTTCAATAAATGGGGTGGAACCGGCGATTCGAGATCAATCGCTGCTGGTATCAACTTTTCGAATATTGGGGGAAAAATATCATATGATGAGGGTCAGAACAAAGAGTTTTTGCCGGCAAATATGCGGTTGGGCACAACATTTACAAACGAAATAGATGATTTCAACTCCTTTTCTGTATCGTTGGATTTTAATAAATTGCTTGTTCCTACCCCCAAAACCCAAATAACTTATTCGTCAACTGGTGAAGTTGTGGTTCTTCCCGACAATACCTCAAACCAGTCGGTTATTAGTTCCATTTTTGGTTCCTTTTCGGATGCTCCCGGTGGATTAAAGGAAGAGTTGCAGGAGTTTACGATCTCAACAGGCGCTGAGTACTGGTATAATAAGCAGTTTGCCTTAAGAGCGGGTTATTTTTATGAAGCTCAAAATAAAGGAAACCGGAAGTTTTTTACCGCCGGAGTTGGCGTGAAAATGAACGTTGCTGCAATAGATTTTTCATATGTGATTCCTGTTCAACGTAATAATCCGCTTGCAAATACAATCAGGTTTACTGTATTATTTGACGTTGATTCATTCACTAAAAAGAGAGAACCTATTACGCAGTAGTTTGAAGGCAGAGCAGCGTTATGGAAAGAAGGGCGAAAATGTGTTGTTTAAATTTTAATTTTCTCCCTTTGTTTAATTTGTATTTTTCCAAAAACGAGAAATGCTGTTTTAATGATTCCGTAAAGTACAACCAGCGTGAATATTATGGCTGCTCCCGAAGGAATATCGTAGATGTATGAAAAGGCAAGTCCTGTTATTGAACCTACAAATCCAAACAGGATCGAATAGATCATCATAATATCGAAACGTTTGGTGAACAGGTTGGCAATTGCCTGTGGAATAGTCAGCAGCGACATCACAAGAATAATCCCTACTACTCTGATATTTAAAACAATTGTTAGCGCAACAAGGCTGATCAGTAAGGCATTGAAAAGCCGGACCGGGGCATTGTTGGTGAGGGCAAACTCCTCGTCGAAAGAGACGAATATAATCATCCTGTAAAATGTCAGGAAGAAGCCAATGACAAAGACCGCAAGTATAAACAGGTAAATCAGATCGCCTTTCGAAACCGTGAGAATATTACCAAATAAATAGCTCATCAGGTTGGGGGCATAACCTGGCGTTAAGAAGATAAAGATTACCCCTAATGCCATTCCAAGCGACCACAACATTGCAATGGCTGAATCTTCGCGCAGATCGGCTCTTTTCGTGAAAAACTCAATCCCAAGTGCCGACAGAATTCCAAAAGCAATCGCGCCAAGTATGGGGTCAAATCCAAAATAGTAACCCATTCCGATTCCTCCGAACGAAGCGTGGGTAATACCTCCGCTGATAAAAACGATGCGGCGCGAAACAATATAAGTTCCTATAATTCCACAGGTAATACTTGCAACAAGTGCGGCAAGAAATGCATTCCTGAAGAATCCAAAGTTGAACAATGCAATCAGGTTTTCCATCAGTTTTTATGATTGTATAAAACAGTGTGAGGAATCTCACCATGAGAGATGATCTGGATCGGGCATTCGTACGATTTGAGAAGTTCCGGCGTCACTTTATTCCCCGAATGGTAATGCAACGAACCGTTTACGCAGGCATACGATTTGACATAGGTCGAGATGGTGCCCAGATCGTGCGAAACCAGCAGAATTGCCAGCTTTTCATTCAGAACCTTCAGCTTTTCGTACAATTCGCGTTCGAACCGATTGTCGACATAGGTATTTGGTTCATCGAGGATCAACAACTTTGGACTGTTTACAAGTGCACGGCACAAAAGCGCCCGCTGAATCTGCCCACCCGAGAGTTCACCGATCGCTTTCATCCGGATTCCTGAAATTCCCATTTCCGACATCAGGTCATTTGCCCGGTCATTATCTTCGCTGTTGTAGCGACCTGTGAGCCGCTTGCGCGACATCAATCCAGACCTGACAACATCAAATACAGTTACCGGAAATTTACGATCGATGTTGTTGATTTGTGGCAGATAACCGATCCGGTGAGAGTTACCTTCAGTCATTGCTTCCGAAAAATTTATTTCGCCCGATATGGGGGATAACAAGCCAAGAAGTGCTTTAAGCAATGTTGTTTTACCGCCTCCGTTAGGTCCTATAACTCCGACAAAATCGAATGGCTGAATTGATAAATTAACCTCTCTTAGCACAATGTTTTGTCCGTAACCGGCTGATAAGTTGCGTATTTCGACTAATGAGTCCATTTGTGGCACGTTACTGAGGTGTATTTGATAATTTTTCGGCGATCGAGATCGTCTGTTCCGGCCAGTTGTAGTCGAGCGGATCGATCTGAATGATTTTGCTACCGGTTTCTTTTGCAATTATCACCGCATTTTCCTGATCAAACTCTTTCTGGATCAGCACAAATTTGATGTTCTCCGATTTTGCGGTTTCAATCACCGTTTGCAGGTGTTTCGGAGATGGCACCTTTCCTTCGAATTCAATTGATAACTGCTCGAACCCGTAATCGCGTGCAAAGTAGCCCAAAGCCGGATGGAAAATGATAAATTTTTTCGAAGTCGCCTTCGTAAGTAAACTTGTCACCGTTGAATCAACTCTTGAAATGTCAGCCAGAAGCAGGTTTAAATTCTTTTGGTAGGTATCACTGTTCGACGGATCGATTTGAACCATTCCATCAAAGATATTCAATGCAATCAGCCGGGCAGTTTTCGGTGATGACCAGATATGCGGATCAACACCTTCTAAATGTTCATGATCGCCATGTTGTTTATCTTCCTTAATTAAATCAATCCTTTTCGAGGTAACGAAAAACTGCAGATCGGGATTTGTTGATTTGAAATTCTCGAGCAGCGATTGTTCAAAACCAAGGTATCCGATCGAAAAATAGGCGCTTGCTTCGCCCAGCATGATCATCTGTTTTGGCGTTGGCGAGTAGGTTTCGGGACCGGCGCCTGGCGGAACAGTCACTTCAACTTTATAGGCATCACCGACAATTTTATCTGCAAAATACTTCAACGGCAAGATGCTGACAAATACAATTTTCTCTTTTGTTTTCGGAGGTCCGGTAAAACAGCCTGAAAGGATTATTCCGATGAAGAGTGATAACAATATAGATTTTCTCATTTCTTGTTTTTAATTAATTCTTTTTTGGGAGGCACCGGGTCGTAACCGTGTGTTCCCCATGGATGACATTTTAGTATTCGCCTGGTACCCAAATAAATTCCTTTTATTGGACCATGGATTTTTAAGGCATCAATTGCATATTCAGAACAACTTGGGATATGGCGACACGATGCCGGTGTCATTGGCGAGATGGCATATTTGTAAAAATAAACCGGGATCATTAATATCCTGATTAAAACCCATCTGATCCAACCTGCCACCTTTTTAATCATTTCCCAATTTTAAAAAATCGAACTACGAAGATATCCAATAATCATGATTAAAAAATGGGAGCATTAAAATCAGCTTTGATGAATGGGCTCGATCAGATCCCAAAGATTACCGTAAAGATCGGCAAATACAGCCACGGTTCCGTACGCTTCGACGACTGGCTCGCGGATTATTGACACACCTTTTGATTGAAGATTTTCAAAATCAAGCCTGAAATCATTGGTTTCCAGAAACAGGAAGACACGACCACCGGTTTGATTTCCGATTCTGCTGATTTGTTCTTCGTTGGCAGCTTTTGCCAGAAGCAGGCCACATCCTTCAGAACCAGGTGGCGAAATGATTACCCAACGTTTTGATTCATTTAGTACTGTATCCTCAACAAGTGTGAAATTGAGCTTTTGTGTATAGAAATTGATAGCCTTGTCGTAATCGTCAACTAAGAGTGTAATGTGAACCAAGCGCTGAACCATTATTTTTTTACTTTGTATAAATCATCAATCTTTACAACCTCTATCGATGTTGAGTCTTTTAACGTTTTTGAAATCAGCCCATAAGGTGCAACAATAATTTCATCGCCGGGATTGAGTCCTTCAAGGATTTCGATATTTGTATTATCCTGAATTCCGGTCTTCACTTTCACCTGACGTGCAAGACCATTACGTTTAACGAACACAACCTCGAATTGTTCAGGATCTTTTGCTGCTACCTTATCTGCATTTTTGTCGGCACCTTCAGTTTCGGTCTCCAACTTACTGACATCTTTTTTAGAAGCACCATCGTTTGCACGGGTCGTTACAGCCTGAATCGGAACAGAGATTACACCACGACGGGTTTCTGTGCGTATTTCAACGGTTGCCGACATTCCCGGAAGGAAAGGGTAACGTTTGGGATTTGTTTCCAAAAGATCCTTATAAGAATCCTGCAGCAGGAAAATTTTTACATTGAAATTGGTCACCTGATCTGTTGTAGCTCCGGAAACATTGGCAGAACTGGCGATTTCAGTTACCTGACCATTGAACTTTCGTTTCAGATAAGCATCGATCTCCACATTTGCGGTATCTAATTTTTCGACATTCACAATATCATTTTCGTTCACTTCAACTTTCACCTCCATTTTGCTGAGGTCTGCAATAATCATTAAATCGGTACCAGCAAACTGGTTGGTTCCAACTACTTTCTCTCCCTTTTCGACATTCAGTTTCGAAACAGTTCCTGTAATAGGCGAGTAGATCTTTGTTTTTGTAAGATTTTCCTGCGATTCGTTAAGACTCGATTCTGCACTTTTGACGCCATAGCGGGCGGCCTGTACTTCAGATTCCGCAACTTTCCATGCGGCTTCAATGGTTTCGAAATCTGATTTTGCGATCGTATTCTTATCAAAAAGCTGTTTTGAACGCTTATAATTCAGATCTTTTTCAACCAGCTGTGCCTCCGCCTGTGCCAACCTGGCTTTCTGACTGTTGAGCGAAGCCTCCAGGCGGTTTCGGTTCGAAATATAGATATCAGGACGGATTACAACGAGTAAATCGCCTTTCATTACTTCGTCACCTTCTTTTACCGGAAGTTCAATAATTTCGCCTGGTACTTCCGGACTAATCTTTACCTCCATCTGAGGTTCAATTTTTCCGTTAGCGGTTATAATCTCGGTTATATCCTTTTTCTGAACTTTTTCAGTTGCAACTTTCAATGCCATATCTTTACCAAACCACCCCACCTTTTTCCCAACGATGAGCAGAATAATCAACACAACGCCAAAAATACTGAAATACAGCACTTTATTACTTTTCTTCTTCATAATCAATAGGGTTCTTAATATTCAATTGTTAATGAGTCATAAAATTACAAATAATAATCTGACAATAGGATCAAAGGTGTAAACTTTTATAACGATCAGCCAAAGACAGATGATTGTTTTTGGAATGCTCTTGTCTCTCATAGTTACTTAACATCAAAATTAGCTGATTGTTTTTGTGTCCGCCAATATTGATTGTTCATTCTTTTGAGAAATAGCATTTCGTTTAAATATTTCTCCAATGCGTCAGTATCGCTTAATCATTCGGTTGTCACCGACACTTTTGCACTTATATTTTTAGGCATAGGTTTATATCTTTTTACTCTCTGACCAGATATCTTTTACAAAGGCGAGGCTTTGGTTGTCAGAAACTCCATATAGGATTCGAATTCTATGGCAATTTTTTCAATTTCGAATCGCTTTAGAATTTTCGCGAATACAAACTACGAGGACGCTTTCTTTGAATTATGCTGGTTGCTAAGCTGATACCATATACGGTAAGCGTGTCGGGTCTTTTTATTAAGGAAGGGAATGATTGGCATTTGACGACTCGCTTCATTGAAATAGAAATATTTAGCAAGATATATTTTGACAATGATGATTTGCAACATTTATTTAACTTTGTTTTAGATTTATGCAATGTCAATAATGCAATGTCGCACATGAATTCACTTCAATGACATATCATAACGCACTTTCGATTGCAGATACAGCCTTTATTGTGGTATGTATTGCCATGGCTTTTTTCTTTTTAGCACTTCCGCTTCCATCCAATAAAGGTTTGCATAATTACCGCCTGTCGTTGTGGTTTTTATCAGGCGCTTACCTGATAATGGCAATGCTCAACATATTTGTGATGGTTTTCGATATCTCGCTTGAAAATTTTATAACGATGGAGCTTTTGACGATGTCGTCGTTTCAGGCCGCTTTATTTGCAATTGCATTGATTATCCTTTTGAAACCTCAACTTAATACGAAGCGTTATTTAATGAAACAAATAGTGCCGGTTCTGAGTCTGAATATTCTCTACTTTCTGGTTTCAAATAAATGGGGAGATCCTAAAATATCAGACTTTGACGAGCTGAGGCAAATGTCGTTTCACCCGGCAATGCTTGTGCGGGAATTTTTTCTGTTCTTTTACATTTTCCAGTTGGTTTATTTAACCCGCTTGTTTTTCAGACAGGAACGATTATTTGAAAAAATGATTGACAACTATTTTTCAGACAAACTACAACTGTACCTTCCGGGCGTCAGGTATTGCTATTATGCGGCTCTTTCGGTTGGAATTGGCGCAGGCGCTTCCTGCTTTTTATTCTCAAAAGGGTGGGAATTAATATTTACCATCATTTATGCTCTTTTCTACCTCGGATTTGGCATTTATTACATACAGTATCCGCGTACCTTTATCTTTATTGAACCTGCTATCAACGTTACCGAAAACAACAAAGCCGAATTTGCGGGGACTAATAAGCGAATTAACTGGATTCAATTAAAAAAACAAATTCTGGAGGATAAATATTACCTGGGAGAGGGGGTAAATATCCAGGAAATGGCGCAATACCTCAAAATAGGCCGGACAACACTTTCCACATTTATCAACAACAACGAAGGGATGAATTTCAATTTGTGGATCAATAAACTGCGTGTTGAGGAAGCCAAATCATTGTTAATCGCATACCCTCATTACAGCCTTGCACAAATTGCAGAACTGGTGGGTTACAGCGAAGCCTCTAATTTTAGCCGCCAATTCAAACAGATCACCACCGAATCGCCCTCCGTCTGGCGGCATAATCACAAGTTATAAAATGTTCTCTTTGTTATTAAGGCAATAAACACTTTAAATCTTGCGCATTTGTAAAATCGTACGCACATTTTGTACGTATTGATAATTGATGTGCATTTCACTCTTGTTATATTTGTGTATTATAAAATGTGATTTTGGTTATATCCAAGGTATTACCAGAATTGATCGCGAATTTTGTGATCAACATTTTCTCACTTTTCAGGTAATATCCGGAATGTCAACCAGCATAAGATGAATAGCAGTCAGCATATGGGAAATGTCAATCAACATTGGGGAAATGTCGACCAGCATAAGGTGAATGTCAATCAGCATAAGGGGAATGTTAATCAACAAAGGGGCGATGTCAATCAACATAAGGGGAATGTCAATCAACAAAAGGGCGATGTCAATCAACATTGTGTTAATGTCAATCAACATTGTGTTAATGCTAATCAACATTGTGTGAATGTCAATCAACACAGCCCGAATGATGGTCAATACATCGGTAAGTTCGCTTAAGAAGCATTCAAAATAAATTCAATAAGTTTAGTTTTTGGGTTCAATTTTATCTGTTTAATTTAATAAAACGAAGAAAACATGAAAAAAGATTTCGTTGTATTCGATTTTCTGCGGTTTTCGGTGCCTAACAAAATCGCATTTGGCCGTACGGTCGTTTCTAAAATGAGCCTGATTGTATTGTTTGAAAATCCTGATGTGGCTTATGCAGTTGTAATTGCGATCATCGACAAGTTAGAAAGGTATTACATGTCGTCACGCGGTGGCGATCACGAGCAAATTGCGTTGATGTATCAGGCTGAGCTGGAATTTGATGAAGCATTCCGTTCCCTGGGGAAACAGGTCGATCGGATTGCCAAAGGCGACGCAGCGATTATCCTGTCGACGGGTTTTCATTTGGCCAAGCAACCAACACCTCCCGAAATATCCGATTTTTCGGTTGAAGCCGGTGAGGGGCCAGGCTCAGTTTGGCTTCATCGGAAAGCAGTAGCCGGAGCAGCATCCTATGTATGGATGTATTATGTGGGTACGGACATTCCGACTGAAGATAAGTGGCTTTTTGCATATTGCACAACGCAGACGTGGTACGAAATGAAAGGGCTTACTTCGGCCTCAAAGGTCTGGTTCAGGGTGTCGGCAGTTCTGCCTACCGGAATGCTACCCTATTCGGAACCTGTCGTGAAAGTGATTCAATAAGTCAAGGATTAAAACCCCGGTTGCAGCGCGTCAACCGGGGTTTTTTATTGAATATGGGTTCAGATTCATATTCGAAAGACAGTTCGCCGGTTCTGTCCGATTACTTTAGATCTTAGAAGGACGCTTTTTCCTTTCAACTTGTCAAATCATACTTTCATGTTGTCTGATTTGGTAATTAAAGTGTAGCGCATAGAATTTATTTTTACGCACTTAAAAATTTATAATGTTAATGTTCGCTGTGGTTTGTTAAAGTCACAGCTTGTGAATGTATAGATTCTATATTCTAATTTACATTCTATTCTTTTAACTGGCCACCAAAACCTTAATCTGACCAATATGTCAATTATTTTAATATTAGTATTGCATGAAATACTGTTCATTTCTGCTTAAGCCCCCCTTTTTTCCGCTGTAGTTTATATTAAAGATCATTTTAATTGAATGAGACCCACACAAAATCAGGTCATCAATGTGAAACCTTTTGTATTGAGGCGCTGTTTAAACTGATATAATATGTTGTCTTTATCATCACTTCTATGTTTTACAAATAGTTTGTTCATTGTAAACCACACTGCGGTTTTATTTACATCATCAACAACATCAATACTCGTTCACGTTTTTTTGTGAAATAAAACTCTTTTTTAAGAAATAAATAAACAGAATAAATTTCAATGTCCATTCCTATGAAAAAGTCTCCTTCCCTTAAAACAGTATATTGGAAGGCAATGTACAAGAGCGATGAACTCTTAAGTGTTGCTTTTCCCAAACGAAATGCTTTAAGAGTAAATTCTTTCTTAACATTCTTTCTTCTCCTGTTATTAGCTTTTACCGGTTCTTCAAAATTGGCGGCTCAAACTACCATCGTTGGATGGAGTAGTCCCACAAAGTGTGAGTATAGGGACCCTTTTTCTTACCCAATGAATCCATATGCTGATTTGGGTATTGCCGCGAATGTGGGTACTTCTATAATGCTCACTTTCGGTGGCGTATCACATGCTACTATGGATAATGGATTATATCTTGACAACAATACGGTAATATATAACAATGGTAATGAGGGGGGTACCTGGGCAAGTGGCAGTGGTACAAAAGGATGGGTATTTAGTTTTAATTCCACAAACCTTGGTGCACTGAAATTTTCGGGTAAAATGGCTGGTAGCACTAATCAATTCGGAGACGGGTATGGACCACGCGATTTTAAACTCCAATATAGTTTGAATAACAGTACATGGAACGATGTGAGCGGAGGAACCATTGCTGCAGCGAGCGATAACAGTTTTGAACACGGTAATTTTGCAAGTATTTCTGATATAAGTCTGCCGGCAACATGCGAGAACAAGGCAATTGTCTATTTAAGAATGCTTATGACCTCCAACACATCGGTGGGAACGCATACGGTAACGAATGGCATTAGTATCATCGATGATTTTATTGTTACGGGTGGCCCTTTTGTACTTGCTCCTGCGATAAGTATAGAAGGGAATCACACCATTATTGCCGATGGAGATGCAACACCATCATTAACTGATGATACCGATTTTGGAAGCATATCGTTATGTGACGGGGCCGGGAGCTTAACCCGGACTTTTACGATTAAAAACACGGGTAATACTGATCTTTCAGTTTCTTCCGTTACTATTTCAGGAACAAATGCTGCTGATTTTACGGTAACAGCTGCTGCAGCGTCCTCTGTTCCTGTTTTGGGGTCGACTGATTTTCAGGTTACATTTAAACCATCTGCATCCGGAATCCGTACAGCCACCATCACCGTTAATAATAGTGATGGCAATAAAGGTGTTTATGATTTTGCCGTTCAGGGATTGGGGGTGAAATTGTCAATTCTTCCTGTATTACAGACCAATGTAAGTTGTAATGGAGGGGCAAATGGTACTGCATCAGTAACAGCAACCGGCATGACTCCGATTTCTTACGATTGGTCACCCGGCCACCCAACCGGTGATGGTACATCCAGTGTAACCGGGCTTACCGCCGGAACGTGGACTTGTACCGTAACTGATGTCAACAGTTGTTCTGCAACGCAAAATTTTACGATAACTCAGCCAGGAGCAATTACCATTACCAATTCGCAGACGGATGTAAATTGTAATGGCGGATCAAACGGCTCTGCCAGTGTAACTCCTTCGGGAGGAACTCCGGGCTATACCTATCTCTGGTCCCCATCCGGCGGAACAGCAGCAACTGCAACAGGTTTGTCGGCAGGTGTTTATATGTGTACTGTAACCGATGCAAACGGATGTACTGCTACCACTCAATTTACGATTGCACAACCAGCTGCATGGGTCATTTCAAACTCACAGACGAATGTAAGTTGTAATGGCGGGTCGAATGGCTCGGCCAGTGTAAGTGTTTCGGGAGGAACTCCGGGCTATACCTATCTTTGGTCACCTTCAGGTGGAACAGCAGCAACTGCTACAGGCCTGTCGGCAGGAGCCTATAAATGCACGATATCCGATGCAAATAATTGTATAACTGTGCAAGATTTCACAATATTGCAACCACGTACAATGTTTATTAATCTTATAATTAAGATCAATGAAAGTTGTTATGGGGGAACAACCGGAGTGGTTAGTCTTAGTGTATCCGGAGGAACAGGTACTTATTCCTATTTATGGTCACCAACCGGCGGAACGGCATACTTTGCGAAAAATTTACCGGCAGGTGTTTATACGTGTACTGTAACTGATGAAAACGGATGTTCTTTAACCAGTAGTAGTTACACGGTAACACAGCCAACGGCAATTAATACTTCAGTGGGATCGCAGACGGATGTAAGTTGTAATGGCGGGTCAAATGGCTCTGCCAGTGTAACTCCTTCGGGAGGAAATCCGGGCGGCTATACCTATCTTTGGTCACCATCAGCCAGAACTACCGCAACAGCAATAGGCTTGACGGCAGGTAATTATACCTGTACTGTAACCGATTCAAGAGGATGTACGGCAACGCGTAGTTTCACGATAACGCAGCCAGATGCATTGAATGTTGCAAACGGATCGCAGACGGATGTAAGTTGTAATGGCGGATCAAACGGTGCTGCCAGTGTAACTCCTTCGGGAGGAACTCCGGGCTATACCTATCTCTGGTCCCCATCGGGCGGAACAGCAGCAACAGCTACAGGCTTGACAGCAGGTAATTATACCTGTATTGTAACCGATTCAAGAGGATGTACCACAACGCGTAGTTTCACGATAACGCAGCCAGATGCATTGAATGTTGCAAACGGATCGCAGACGAATGTAAGCTGTAATGGCGGTTCAAACGGTTCTGCCAGTGTAAGTGTTTCGGGAGGAACAGGTACATACACCTACAACTGGTCACCATCGGGTGGAACAGCAGCAACAGCTACAGGCTTGACGGCAGGTAATTATACATGTATTGTAACCGATGCAAACAGTTGTACCGCAGCACGAAGTTTTACGTTAACGCAACCAGGTGCAATTAAAATTACTCAAAATTGGTATACAAATATAAGTTGTTATGGTGGTTCAAACGGAACTGCAGGCATTCTTGTATCGGGAGGAACTCCGGGCTATACCTATCATTGGTCACCATCCGGCGGAACAGCAGCAATTGCCACAGGTTTGCCTGTAGGTATAAATATATGTACTGTAACCGATGCAAACGGATGTACGGCTACCACTCAATTTACAATTGCGCAACCAGCTTCATGGGTCATTTCAAACTCACAGAAGAATGTAAGCTGTAATGGCGGTTCAAACGGCTCTTTAAGTGTAAGTGTTTCGGGAGGAACTCCAGGTTATACCTATCTTTGGTTACCTTCCGCAAGTACTAATGCAACAACAAAAGGCTTGACGGCAGGTAATTATACATGTATTGTAACCGATGCAAACAGTTGTACCGCAACGCGTAGTTTCACGGTAACGCAGCCAGATGCAATTACCATTACCAACTCACAGACGAATGTAAGCTGTAATGGTGGTTCAAACGGCTCTGCCAGTGTAAGTGTTTCGGGAGGAACTCCGGGCTATACCTATCTCTGGTCCCCATCCGGCGGAACAGCAGCAACTGCCACAGGTTTGTCAGCAGGTAATTATACATGTGCTGCAACCGATGCAAACGGCTGTACAGCAGCACAAAGTTTTATGATAACGCAGCCAGATGCACTTATTGTTACTTCCTCATGGTCGCAGAATATATTTTGTTATGGCAGTTTAACCGGTGCCGGAGGTGTTCGTGTATCGGGAGGAACACCGGGTTACACTTATCAGTGGTCACCATCCGGCGGAACGGGAGTAGATGCAACAGGTTTGCCGGCTGGTGTTAATACATGTACTGTAACCGATGCAAACGGATGTACCGTTTCTGCTCAAATTACTATTTTTCAAACACCTGCCTATGTCATCTCAAACACACAGACGGATGTAAGCTGTAATGGCGGATCGAATGGTGCTATCAGTTTGAGTGTCTCGGGATCAACTCCAGGCTATACTTATTGGTGGTCACCAACCGGAGGAGCAGCTTCGTTGTCATATGCCAATGAAAGATTAGAATCAGTAACAGGTTTGACGGCAGGTACCTATAAATGTACGATAACCGATGCATACGGTTGTACCACAATCCCTAATTTCACAATAACAGAGCCAACAGTAATTACCACTACAGGATCACAGACAGATGTAAGCTGTAATGGCGGGTCAAACGGATCTGCCAGTGTGAGTGCTTTGGGAGGAACAGGTACATACACCTACAACTGGTTGCCTTCAGGCGGAACAGCGGCAACAGCTTCAGGTTTGTCGGCTGGTTATTATACATGTACAATAACCGATGCAAACGGCTGTATCGCAACCCGGTCATTTAATATAATTCAGCCAGTAGCTATTCGCCTGACAGTTACTCCTTCTTCTGAAGTTATCTGCAGTGGAAATACGACAGATATTGTATTGACGTCGGTACCTGCAGGGGCAACTTTCAGTTGGACTGCAGTTACATCAAGCGGAAGTGTAACAGGTGCTTCGGACAACATTGGATCTTCTATCACTCAGACACTTTACGGGCAGGGAGTTACAACTTATACGGTTACTCCGGCACTGAATGGCTGTTCGGGAATTCCGATTACAGTAGCAATAACCGTAAATCCATTACCGTTGAAACCAACATCA
>Ga0302296_1001212_pt1 | contig 19088 bp, 16 predicted proteins | sample III_Fen_N3_1_FD_194546 | JGI IMG/M metagenome (GOLD analysis project Ga0302296, IMG submission 194546) | Peat permafrost microbial communities from Stordalen Mire near Abisko, Sweden - III_Fen_N3_1 | ecosystem: Environmental > Terrestrial > Soil > Wetlands > Permafrost | place: Sweden: Abisko...
TCACCTTGCAACTAATAATTTGAACAATTTGAGATGATAGAAGATATCATGAAAGAATTTGGTATCTTAATCCTTTCAAATCCTACAAATTATGAAAAAACCACTATCAGTACTCATTTTGCTAATCGTTATTCTGTCCGGAATTCCAATCTTATCAGACGCACAGAGCAGTCAGGACTCCACTAAATATCAGGTCGAAACCATTGATGGCAATGAATACATTGGAATTATTCTGAAACAAACACCTGATGCAATCCGGATAAAAACCGACAAACTTGGAGAAATTAGCATTCCTCAATCTGAAGTAAAAAAAATCACTCAACTCTCAGCAGTTAAATCAAAAGATGGAACCTACTGGCTCGACAATCCTCAGGAAACGCGATATTTTTGGGCACCAAACGGATACAATCTAAAAAAAGGAGAAGGTTATTACCAAAACGTGTGGGTTCTTTTTAATCAGGCTGTTTATGGTATTACGAATCATTTTTCGGCCGGAATTGGCACAGTCCCCCTATTTCTTTTTGCTTCACCGTATACTCCTGCGTGGATAACCGCCAAATTTTCGGTTCCGGTAGTTGAAAACAAATTCAATTTGGGTATTGGAGCACTAATGGGAACTGTTATTGGGGAATCGAATACCGGTTTTGGAATTTTATATGGAATCGCAACATTCGGATCGAAAGACAAAAATCTAAATATTGGACTGGGCTGGGGATATGCCGGAGGAGAAATGGCAAGCAATCCTACTGTTAACATCAGTGGGATGATTCGAACCGGACCAAAAGGATATCTTATAACTGAAAACTATTTCATTGGAACTCCAGATAATTTCATGGTTCTGATGTCATTGGGAGGTCGGCGGATTATCAAACACACTGGGTTAGACTTTGGGGCATTCATCCCCATTGGTGGTGATATTGGTAGTTTTGTAGCCATTCCGTGGCTTGGACTTACCATTCCATTTGGAACAAAAAACCCAGTAATCAAGTAAATTTTAGGAATTGAAGCTACTTTTGAATGACAATTCCTTCGGTAGTAAAAGACAAACCTTGCTGTCCTGTTGTTCCAATCATGACTCCTTGGAAATATGGTCTTTGAGCACCAGACTTTGCCCCCCACTCGACCACAAAATTTGCACCAACCCCACCGGTGTCATCTTTGTTTTCAACCACAAATTCGAGTGATTCCATAGGCTTGACGAGCATCGTGGATTCATTGTAACGACGTACCTTTTCCCCTCCGGAATTGTAATAATCAATTGCAAAAACATAGATAGAATCCTTAAAGGAAGTATTTCTGATGCTTAATGTAGCCGTAAGTGAAAACGTATGTTTAGAATCGAGGTAATAAATATCGCTGTAAATTGGGATATAAACCTGTTCAGTTTTCTCAAATGCAGATTTATCAACTGTAACAGAATGAAAATTTGAATGATGTTTGGTTTCCGGAGCCTTATTATTAGAACATGAAGTCAGGATTACAAGTATTAAACTGATAAAAAAGAGTGGCTTCATAGGACATGTTTTATGTTGTTTTGTAAATGTATAAAGATTCAGGCAATACCAAACCCGAATAAATGAAAAAGCTCTTCCCAATAAAGGAAAGAGCTTCAATATTTTCTGTGATGAATTATTGCAATCCTAACAAAACTTCCTCCGGATTCCGGCCACTGGTAAGCAATCGCTCCGGATTTTCGATCAGTTCTTTCACTTTCACCAGGAAGCCAACCGAGTCTTTTCCGTCGATGATGCGGTGATCGTATGAAAGAGCCACGTACATCATTGGTCGGATGACCACCTGACCATTGACTGCCATCGGGCGATCAACGATGTTGTGCATGCCTAGAATAGCCGATTGTGGCGGATTGATAATTGGTGTCGACATCAACGAACCAAACGTTCCGCCATTAGTAATGGTAAATGTTCCGCCAGTCAGTTCTTCAACTGTTATTTTTTTTGTCCGGGCTTTTTCAGCCAGCAGTTTTAATTCAATTTCTATTTCTGCAATGGTTTTGCTTTCCGTATTCCGGATAATCGGAACCATCAGGCCTTTGGGTGTTTGAACCGCAATACCAATATCGACAAATTCAGGAGTGATAATTTCTTCGCCGTTAATCTGCGAATTAATGGATGGATGAAATTGCATTGCTTCGGCTACGGCCTTACTGAAAATAGCCATAAAACCCAGCTTCAAACCATATTTCTCAACAAACTTCGTCTGAAGCTTCGTTCGCATGTCCATCACCCGGCTCATGTCAATCTCATTGAAAGTGGTGAGCATGGCCGTTTCGTTCTTTACCGCCACTAGTCGTTCACTCAGCTTGCGGCGTAACGAAGTCATTTTATCACGTTTTTCTATTCTTGAAAATGCGGTCGCTGAGCCTGTCGAAGCGGTCGAAGAGGTCGAAGCCAAAACAGCTTCAATGTCGCCTTTCGAAATCCGGTGCAATCCAGTCAGAACATCGTCCATCGAAAGATTGTATTCCTCCATCATTTCACGGGCCACCGGAGTAACTTTGATATTTGACTCTTCAGAATTTACTGGTGCATCCGGAATACTTTTCTTCTCAGGTTCCAAAACTACTGCTTCCTGAGGTTCAGCAAACAGTTCGGATGCGATGACTTCCTTCTCTGGTTTATTTTCCACGGCCTCGTCGGTATTGATGGTACAGGCAATAGCTCCAACAGCAACCCATTCACCTTCCGGAATTAGAATTTTAATCTGACCACTTTCGGTTGCCGACAAAGTCAATGTTGCTTTATCCGATTCGATTTCAGCTACCTCCTGATCTTTTTCAACAAATTCACCGTCTGCAACCAGCCACTTTCCGAGTTCAACTTCTGTAATTGACTCACCGGGCGTTGGCACTTTGATTTCGATTAACATTTTGAGTAATATTGATTTATCGTTAATTGTTGTGAGTTGCGGGATTCAAGTTACGGGTTTTCCGTTCTCCCTTTTCCCTTCTAAGCTAAAACTTTTTCTTCAAAAACGCTATCCAAAATTTTCTTTAAGCGGTTGTTGTGTTGAAACATCAATCCACCGGCAGGACTTGCACTTGCAGATCGAGAAATAAGAGTAAATGGCACTTCAGGTAAAAAGCGCAGAATGTGCGACCATGCTCCCATATTCGACGGTTCATCTTGCACCCAGTAAACGTTTTCAAGCTTCGGATATTTGATAATGATAGATTTTATTTGCTCTATTGGTAGCGGGTACAATTGTTCGACCCGAACGATAGCCATATTAGTAACGCCTTCTTCGGCCTGTCGCTTGTGCAAATCGTAATACAGTTTTCCGTAGGTAAATACCAGCTTCTGAATCGCTTCGGGATGTTGTACTGTATCTTCAATAAGTTCATGAAAATAACCATCAGCCAATTCATCGACCGACGAAGTAACCATGGGATGGCGCAACAGGCTTTTGGGCGTGAAAATAATGAGCGGGATGCGCACATTCCAGTGCATTTGGCGACGAAGCAAATGGAACATGTTGGCCGGTGTTGTCGGAACAACAACCTGCATGTTATTATCGGCTGTCAAATTCAGGAAACGTTCAATACGTCCGCTAGAGTGCTCGGGTCCCTGGCCTTCGTAACCGTGTGGAAGATACAATACCAAGCTGTTCATCATGCCCCATTTTTCGAATGCCGAAGAAATATATTGGTCGAAAATAACCTGAGCAACATTGGCAAAGTCACCGAATTGAGCTTCCCAAATGGTCAATCCGTTAGGGTTCACCAGTGAATATCCGTATTCAAATCCAAGTACACCATATTCTGACAATAGCGAATTAAAAACATGGAAATCAGCCTGTTTCTCGCTGACATTTTTCAATGGAAAATACTTCTCATCGGTATCCTCAACTACAAAAGAGGCATGACGGTGAGCAAAAGTTCCACGTTCCGAATCCTGACCACTGAGCCGAACCTGAAAGCCTTCTTCAAGTAAAGTACCATACGCGAGTAATTCAGCCATAGCCCAATCCATTCGATTATCCAACATCATCATGCGGCGATCTTCAACAATCCGGTCAATCTTTTTGAAGAATTTTTTATCGGCCGGAAGTGTATTTATCCTTTCAGCGATTCGCATCAAATCGCTTTTGGCAACGCCTGTCTTCACTATTTTCAACAGATCTTTTTTAGCAGGGTTATCGTACGATCGATATTCGCTATTCAGGAATGGGCGAACCTTTACTTTATCAATTTGCTCCGACTCTTTATATTTTGTTTCCAGATATTGTTCGAAATCCTGATTTAATTTTGAAGTTTCAGCAAGAGTTATCACTCCAAGTGAATCAAGTTTTTCGGCATAAATATCACGTGGATTTTGATGCTTCTCTATGGCTTTGTACAATAATGGTTGCGTAAAACGAGGTTCATCTCCTTCATTGTGCCCGTATTTCCGATAGCACAAAATATCGATAAACACATCGGCATGATATTTTTGTCTGAATTCCATCGCGAGTTTGACGGTAAAAATAATGGCTTCCACGTCATCGCCATTCACATGGAATACAGGAGAACGGGTCACTTTAGCTACATCAGTACAATAGGTGCTTGATCGGGCATCGAGGTAATTGGTCGTAAATCCAACCTGATTATTAATAACCAAATGAATAGTTCCACCTGTTTTGTATCCGGCCAATTGCGACATTTGTATGACTTCGTAAACAATCCCTTGCGTTGCAATAGCGGCATCGCCATGAATAACAATTGGAGCTACACTATCATAATTTCCGTTGTATTTTGTCTCAATCCTAGAACGGGCCATCCCCTGAACCAAAGCACCAACTGTTTCGAGGTGTGATGGATTGGGCATCAAACTCAGATGAACTTTCTTTCCTGCATCGGTTTCCACATCATTCTCATATCCCAAATGGTATTTCACATCACCGAGTGAAATGTCCTGTTCGTATTCTTTCCCTACAAATTCTTTAAATATATGTTCGTATGGTTTCTCCAGAATATTAGTTAAAACATTCAGCCTCCCACGGTGCGCCATTCCAATAACAAATTCACTAATTCCCAACTCCGATCCATGTTCAATTACGGCATCGAGTGCAGGTATCAAAACTTCACCACCTTCAAGCGAAAAACGTTTTTGTCCGACAAATTTTTTATGGATGAAATTCTCAAATCCAACAGCAAGTTTCAGATGATAATAGATATGATTTCGTTGTTCCGGAGTAAAATTTTCTGAGTTCCGTGTCGATTCCATCTTGAATTTTAACCAATCAATCAATTCCGGATCGCGCATGTAAACATATTCAACTCCTATCGACTGGCAATAAGTAGCTTCAAGATGCTCGATGATTTTCCGAAGAGTGGAAGGTCCAATTCCGATATTATTTCCCGCCTGAAAAATAGTATCCAAATCAGATTTTTGCAATCCGAAATTTTCAATATCCAATGTTGGAGAATACTTTCGGCGTGATCGTACCGGATTAGTTTTGGTAAATAAATGCCCCCGCTGACGATAGCCATGAATAAGATTGAGAATTGCAAATTCTTTATCAATCTTTTCATCGTGCGCAAAATTTTTGCTTTCAACAAAATTTTTGCGTGCAAACTCAAAACCTGCAAAGAAATTTTTCCAGCTTGAATCTACTAATTCAGGATCAATAAGATATGAAGAATACAACTCTTCAATCGCTGCGATTTCCTGATTTCCCACCTGTGAAAATTTATCCATTGTTGAATGATTGGTTTTTCAGTTAATTAAAGTAAGCAATAAACTAACAAATAGCAATTTTTAAAGTTTAAATCGAACTTGTTTAGATTCCCCTATTCAACCAATAAAAGCCCGAGATGTTTAATATTTTTGACAGATAAAGCAATTTTCATTAGTTTAGCAAAATTCATTTTACCAAACCTTTTGGCAAAAAATTGGCTATGAAGAGAATCTTGCTCATTTCCGCTTCCTTCCTGAGTCTTCTGGCATTAGTTTATGTGAGTGGCCCATCTTTTCCTAAACCGGAATTATCCAATAAACTTCCAGAAATACAAGTTTCTATATCCGGATTTGAGTCCTATCTGACAGATAAAAATTCGGCATTAAAAATTAAACCCGACAATGAAAGCAGAATCATTTGGGACAACGACAGCTTAAAAAATAAAACTGCCTATTGTCTGCTCTATCTACATGGGTTTTCTGCTTCATGGTACGAAGGCAACCCGGTTCACATTGATTTTGCCAAACGATATGGCTTGAATCTGTATATTCCACTTTTGGCATCACATGGCATCGATATTACTGAAGCTCTGATTGACATGACACCTGACCGTCTTTACGAATCGGCCAAGGAAGCGTTGGTTGCTTCGCAATCGCTTGGTAACAAGGTTATCCTGATGAGTACTTCAACGGGGGGAACATTAAGTTTAAAGCTGGCCTCCGAATTTCCTGATTTGGTTTCCGGTTTGATTTTATATTCTCCCAATGTGGCCATCAACAACGGAGCGGCATTTTTATTGAGCAAACCTTGGGGGCTGCAGATTGCACGGAGTGTTTACAAAGGAAATTACCGGATTACAAATACAGATTTTTCTTCGGAAGACTGTCGTTACTGGAATTGCAAATACAGACTAGAAGCAATTATTTACCTGCAACAATTGGTTGAATCGACCATGAAAAAAGAAACCTTTTCTAAGATAAACAAGCCCGTCTTTCTGGGTTATTATTACAAAGACGAAGAATATCAGGACAAGGTGGTTAAAGTTGATGCCATGCTAAAAATGTTCGACGAACTGGGGACGCCTGAAAACCTGAAACAAAAAATTGCTTTTCCTGAAGCCGGCGAGCATCCTATTGCCAGCAAACTGTTTTCGAAATCGTGGCAAGATGTTGAAAAAGCAAGCTATCAGTTTGCTGAAGAAAAACTGGGATTGATACCGGGAATAAATGATAAAGAGTAAAAAGGTTCTGTAATCCTCCTTTACGAATTTCAGGATAAATCACCGAAAACAACCAAGAAATATTCCAACTTATAATTGCACCAATAGGTTTGTTTCTGTGAATATCCATCTCTCTTTCTATATAGTAAAAAACATTCTATCATTTTATTGATCTTTATTCCAGTAATTTTATAACTTGACAGAGACTTTTAAAGACGCCAGAAATCTACTTCAGTATGGATCTAAATCTACTTAATGTCAAGTTATTAAAGTTAAAATCGATTTTCACTTTCTGGTTAGTATTTTTTTCATTATTCATTTATGGGCAGAACCCAATTGTATTTGAGCAACTATCTACAAATGATGGTCTTTCAAACGGAACGGTCAATTCGGTTTTCAAAGATAGTCAGGGCTTCATGTGGTTTTGTACCGATGATGGATTAAACCGGTATGATGGTTACAAATTTACTGTCTACAAACCAAAATTAACAGAAAAAAATACGGAACAAAATATTCAGTTTTTTTCACTTGTTGAAGATAATTTCGGTCGTATTTGGATTGGAACATCCGTTGGACTCTATATTTTTGATCAAATAAATGATCAGATTTTGCCATTTTCAAGTTGCTCCAATATCGATTTTTCAAATACTCCAATGACTTTGAGAATCAATTGTTTGTTTATCGATTCTCTTAATAAATTATGGATTGGCAATTTTAATGGGATTTCAAGAATAAATATTTCGAATCCTGATCTTCGCGCAATTAAAAAAGAAGATATTTCATATTTTACAAATAATCCGAATGATTCACTTCATATTAGCGGCACAACCTCTCTTTCGTTTTATGAAGACGGACAACATCAAATCTGGATGTCTTCAAATTCAAATCAACTCGATTGTTATAATTACGAAAGCAACAAAATTACTCATCATAAAATTGAATTACCAAATATTGATGATTTGGCGAGAGTCAATAAGAAAATTATTGCCGACAAAAATGGCGATTTCTGGATAACTTCTGAAGGAATTGGTTTAATTTATTGGGAAAGGGAGAAACAAAAGTTTACACAATTTAAAACTTTATTTAAAGATAAAAATCCCATCGATATTCGTTATATCAGTTCGTTGATGATTGATAACCGAAACCGCATCTGGATTGGTACAGATGGGAATGGACTTGTAGTTTTTGATAAAAATAATAATGAAATCAATCATTACAGTAAAAATATAGAAGATCAATCAAATTTAAGCAGCAATGCCATATATTCTATTTTTGAAGATCCTTCGGGCGTTATTTGGATAGGGACTTACCTGACGGGGTTAAACAAATTTGTTTCAGACAAATTAAATTTTGGAACAGTTAATAGTTCGCCTTATTCCAAAACTGGATTAAGTCATAACCTTGTAACTGGTTTCTGCGAAGATAAAAACAACCGGATCTGGATCAGTACCGATGGCGGGGGACTTAACTTATTTGACCGTAAAACTCATCAATTTAAGCACTACAAAAACGATCCGAATAATCCGTCAAATATAAGCACGAACACAACAATGACGCTGTTTTGCGATAATGAAAATATGATATGGATTGGTTCTTTCAACGGTGGGTTAAACCGATTTGATCAGAAAACAGGAAAATTTGATCATTACTGGTATAACCTTAAAGATTCAACTACAATAAGCGATAATTGTCCATGGGGTTTTGCACAGGATAAATTGAATAATTTATGGATTGCAACTGTTGCTTCCGGATTAAATTTAATGAAACCAGGAACAAAATCATTCATTCGATATACGAATATTAATGGAAATGACCTCAGTCCAGAACAACTCTGTTCAAATACATTAACTCAGCTATTTATTGACAAAAATAACAATTTGTGGATTGCAACAGAACATGGATTAGATATGGTCGATTTAAATCAAGTTGATTTTAACCAATCAAAACCAAAACTCATATTTAAACATTACATACCTACCCAGGATAAAAACGGATTAAACAATTACCGAATTAGTTATATTAATGAAGATAATACTGGCAACATATGGATTGGTACCAGAGGAGGAGGATTGAGCAAACTTGATATTAAAACTCAAACTTTCACTCATTTTACAGAAAAAGATGGATTGCCTCATAATATCATTGACGGGATTCTTTTTGATCAGGATGATAACCCATGGATTAGCACAAACAATGGTTTGTCCTATTTCAATGTAAAAACCCAAAAATTCACAAATTACGATACTTCTGACGGATTACAATCAAACGTTTTTATAAAAACTTCATGTTTAAAAACCAAAGATGGAATGTTCCTGTTTGGAGGTATTAACGGGTTTAATGCCTTTTATCCTGAAAAAATAATTTCCAAAATATCGAAATACAATACCATAATAACCGATTTGAAATTATTCAATCAAAGTGTTGCAATTGGCTATGAAATCAATAAAAGAATTCTTTTGCCAAAACCTATTTTCGAAATGAACGAATTAAACCTATTTTACAAGGAAAATAGCATCGCATTCGAATTTTCTGCACTTGATTATTCGAATCCGGAGAAAATCTATTATTCGTATAAATTAGAAGGGTTTGATCAGGAATGGCAAATCACTGATGCTAAAATGAGGCTTGCAAAATACACCAATCTTTCCGCTGGAGAATACACATTCATAGTTAAAGCTTCGACAAATAAGGATATTTGGCCTGAATCCGGAACATCAATTAAATTAATAATCCGTCCACCATGGTGGAAAACATTGTGGTTCAAAATAGTTGCGATTATTGTTGTAATTACTTTCTGGATTGTTGGTTTCTCTGTTAGAGTCTTTAGACTACAAAAACAGAAGCGCATTCTGGAATCAAAAGTAGAAGAGAAAACTAAACTTCTTCAAGTCGCGAATATAGAGCTAAGCGAATCAAATAAGATGAAAGATAAATTTCTGTCAATCATTGCCCACGATTTAATCAATCCGTTTAGTTCAATTTTGGGATTTTCAGATATGTTGCTTGACAATTATTCTGAATGGGATGAAAAGACCCGATTTGAAACGATCCAGATAATTAATGAATCATCAAATAACTTGTTTGATTTGTTGGGAAATCTTTTACAATGGTCGCGTTCAGAAAGAGGTTTATTAGAATATTCCCCGGAGAAAATCGATTTACATCAAAGTATTCTTAAGATTACAGCTTTACTTTCAATTAGCGCAAAATCGAAAAACATCAATCTTGAGACGAAGTTTTCGGATGAATGTTATCAGGTAAAAAGCGATATCCAATTATTGAATACCATCCTGCGAAATTTGATCAGCAATTCAATAAAATTTACTCCTGAAGGAGGACAAATAACGATTAAAACTGAATGCGTTGCCGACAATATTGAGGTTTTAGTAATTGACAGCGGAGTCGGAATTGCAAAGGATAAGCTGGAAAATCTATTTAGAATTGATATTCAGCATTCAACATCAGGAACCAATAAAGAAAAAGGTACAGGTTTGGGATTAACTCTGGTAAAAGAATTTGTCGCAAAACAACAAGGCACATTAAAAATACAAAGCACAGTTGGTAAAGGAAGCATTTTCGCCTTCACGATTCCTATCTGGAAGGAATGAGCAGCAGTTGATTATAGATAATCGACACAACAGATTATTATTCAAGTTTTGGTTCCAAAAAGCCATTAATTGGTAAGCAAAACTCAACGCATTACTATGCTAACTTAAATGCTGATGCCACTTTCCCGTACAAATCAAACTCTTCTGAACCGGTAATTTCAATCTGACAGAATTGTCCCTTTTTCAGCAAAACTTCTTTACTGATCAGTACTTCACCGTCAACTTCCGGTGAATCAAACTCGGTTCGTCCGACATAAAATTCTTCGTCTTCGCGATCGATGATCACTTTCAACTTCTGTCCCACTCTCGCAGCATTTAACTGCGACGAAACAATTTGCTGAATTCCCATCAATTCCTCGACACGAGCTTGTTTGACATCTTCAGGAACATCATCCGAATATTTTTTGTAGCCGTAAGTTCCTTCTTCGTGCGAATAGGAGAAAGCTCCCAAACGGTCGAACCGGTGTTTCTGGACGAACCCTTTTAGTTGTTCAAAATCTTCTTCTGTTTCGCCCGGGTGGCCGATCAACATAGTGGTACGAATGGCAATTCCGGGAACTTCCGCCTTAATTTTCTGAAGTAAAGCTTCGGTTTCTTCCGTTGTCACATGGCGCAACATGTGTTTCAGCACGTTATTCGAACTGTGTTGAAGTGGAATATCGATGTATTTGCATAGTTTCGGAACCGTTTTAAACAGCGGCAAAATATCCATCGGGAACTTCGTCGGATACAAATAATGCAGACGAATCCATTCAATACCTTCAATCTCGGCAACCTTCTGGATAAGTTCAGCCAACATTCCTTTTCCGTATAAATCGATGCCGTAATACGACAAATCCTGAGCAATCAGCAAGATCTCTTTTACACCGCTGTTCGCAAGGTATTTCGCTTCTTTCACCAAGTCATCCATCGATTTGGAGATATGTTTCCCTGTCATGCCCGGAATGGCGCAAAAGGCACAAACCCGATTGCAGCCTTCCGAAATTTTCAGGTAAGCAAAATGCGAGGGCGTGGTAATCTTCCGCTCATAAATAAATTCAGGACGATAAGTTGCTTTCAGTTCACCCACCAAAGCTTTCAGATCGAACTTTCCAAAAAACTTATCAACTTCAGGAACTTCCTTTTCCAGATCGGTTTTGTACCGTTCTGATAGGCAACCCATCACGTATAATTTATCAATGTCGCCGCGACCTTTGGCTGCAACAAACTGCAAAATGGTATTCACCGATTCCTCTTTGGCATCATGAATAAATCCGCAGGTATTGATTACAACAATATCAGAATCGGTATCGTTCGAATCGTGCACAACCTCAAAACCATCCATCGAAAGCTGGTTCAGCAACACTTCAGAATCAACTAAGTTTTTTGAGCAGCCCAAGGTCACTACATTTATTTTTTGTTTCTTCATTTTTCCATTTTATAGCCACGATGGCTCTAATGCACAAAGTTAACGACAATGTTTTTTCATTCTATTCAGACTTAAAACAGTAAATCTTGATTAAAGTTCTGATTTAGTGTCTATCCAAAATAAAGGCCAGCAAAAGCCAGCCATATCATTTTCATTCTCCGGTCTTCAATTTCCGGTCTCCTGATTTCTTCCTAACTAAACAGTGACTCTACAAATTCTCTTCTCCTGAAAATCTGCAAATCTTCCATTTTCTCTCCTATGCCAATATATTTAACAGGTATTTTGAACTGGTCGGAAATGCCAATAACAACACCACCTTTGGCTGTTCCATCGAGTTTGGTGAGTGCTAAGGCTGTAACTTCGGTTGCCTTCGTGAATTGTTTAGCCTGCTCAAAGGCATTTTGTCCGGTTGAGCCATCGAGTATCAGAAGAACTTCGTGAGGCGCAGTTGGCACCACTTTTTTCATTACCGATTTTATTTTGCTCAACTCATTCATCAGATTTACCTTGTTGTGCAAACGTCCGGCAGTATCAATAATCACCACATCGGCACCCTGTGCTTTGGCCGAAGCGAGTGTATCGTAAGCCACCGAAGCCGGATCGGAACCCATCCCCTGTTTAACAAGCGGCACCTGAACGCGGTCTGCCCAAATCTGAAGCTGATCGATGGCGGCAGCTCTAAATGTATCAGCAGCGCCTAAAACCACTTTTTTACCGGCTGCTTTAAAATGCCAGGCTAGTTTTCCAATAGTGGTAGTTTTCCCTACACCATTCACACCAACAACCATAATTACGTATGGTTCATCACTTTCAGGCAGATCGAAATCTGCCATATCATTACTGTTATTTTCTTCAAGCAAACTGGCAATTTCCTCTTTCAAAATACCGTTCAATTCGGAAGTTCCCATGTATTTGTCGGCCGATACGCGTTTTTCAATGCGCTCTATGATTTTCAACGTAGTTTCAACACCAACATCGGATGAAATCAGAATTTCTTCCAGATTATCCAGCACTTCATCGTCAACCTTGGTTTTCCCAATGACAGCGCGGCTAATCTTCGTAAAAACACTTTCTTTGGTTTTTGCCAGCCCTTGGTCGAGGCTTTCTTTTTTCTTGCTGTTAAAAATTCCGAAGATACCCATAACTACAAATTTAAAATGCTGTAATAAAGCAATATAGAAATTCAATAAAAAAAGCCTTCACCAATGATGAAAGCTTTTTTTTATAGAGAGATTTTGGTCTATTTCTTAAAATGATCTTTTACATTTTCATTCGGAATAATGTCTTCCTGAAATGTATATGCTCCGGTTTTTTCGGATTTTACCATTTTTACAACTTTCGCGTAACCCTTACCGGCACCTTTTTGTAATGATGCAACTACTTTCTTTGCCATACTATTTATTATTTAATTTCGCGGTGTACAGTAACTCGCTTTAAGTTAGAGTTGTATTTCTTTTTCTCCAAACGCTCAGGAGTGTTCTTCCTGTTCTTGGTAGTAATGTACCTTGAAGTTCCGGGAACTCCACTTGTTTTTTGTTCGGTACATTCCATGATTACCTGAATTCTATTACCTTTCTTAGCCATCTCTTAAAGCTTTAAATAGTTGTAATTAAACCTTTTACCTTCGCAGCATTTAACGATGCGTTCAACCCGTTTTTGTTGATTGTACGAATACCATTGGCTGAAACAGTCAATGAAATCCAACGATCTTCTTCAGGTAGATAAAACTTCTTTTTAAACAAGTTCGGAAGGAACTTCCGTTTTGTTCTACGCTTTGAGTGAGAAACATTGTTTCCCACCATTACTTTCTTACCAGTTATTTGACAAACTCTTGACATTGTCTTATTTTTTTAATCAGAACCTCACATTTTTCAAACAGATCGCAAAATAAGCACATTTTCTTCAAACGATCAAATAGTTTTTGAAGTTTTTTCGATAATTTTCAACATAGTATTGTTCAAAAATAATAAGTCCCCAAATTGTATCCGCTTAGAACAAAAAAAATTACATTCGTTTAAACCCTTTTATCCATACAATGCTCTTTAATTCAATCACCTATTTTTTCTTTATCATCATTGTCTTTGCATTGTATTGGTCGCTACTCCGGAAGAATTTTAAGTGGCAAAATCTATTTCTTTTTATTGCGAGTTACTGCTTTTACGGGTGGTGGGATGTTCGGTTTTTAGCTCTCATTTTTATTAGCTCGTCAGTTGATTTCTTCCTGGGAAGAGCCATTTTTAACGAACCAGTCAGGAAGAAAAAGCAGTTTTTACTTGGATTATGTATATTTATTAATCTGGGAATGCTCGCTTTCTTTAAATATTACAACTTTTTCTCCGACAGTTTCTCAAACCTGATTGAGCAACTTGGGTTTCATTCGAACCTTCACACACTTCAAATCATTTTACCTGTTGGGATCAGTTTTTATACTTTTCAGTCATTAAGTTACTCCATCGACATTTACCGCGGAAAGATCAAACCAACGAATAGTTTTATTTCGTTTATGACTTTCGTCTCCTTCTTTCCTCAACTGGTAGCAGGCCCCATCGAAAGAGCTTCTGATTTGTTGCCACAGTTTTTGAAAGCAAGAACTTTCAAATCGGAGCATTTAGTTTCAGGCTTACGCTTTATCTTGTATGGGTTATTTAAAAAAATGGTAATTGCCGATCGACTCTCTTATTTTGTCAATCACATTTATGCTACTCCGGAAAAATTTGATGGATCGGTACTGCTGATCGCAACTTTCATGTTTGGAATTCAGATATACTGCGACTTTTCAGGATATTCCGACATCGCCATCGGATCAGCTCGTTTGCTCGGATTCGACCTGATGCAAAATTTCAAAACACCCTATCTGGCAAAAAGTTTTCAGGAATTCTGGCGAAGGTGGCATATTTCCCTGTCGACCTGGTTTCGCGACTATGTTTATATTCCACTTGGTGGTAACCGGGTTTCGCAAAGCCGGTGGATTTTTAACATTTTGCTCACCTTCACCTTGTCAGGCTTATGGCACGGGGCCTCGCTCACATTTATCATTTGGGGATTTCTGCATGGCTTTCTTCTGGTTATTGAACACCTCATCTCAAAATTCATTTCACTGACAAAAAAATTATCGTGGATTGGCTTTGTTACCACGTTTGTGATAGTAAATCTGATTTGGGTATTCTTTCGTGCCGATTCGCTCGATCAAAGCATTTACATTTTATCAAGCTTTAGAAATCTGAATATGGATTTTGTATCAAAAGGAGTAACCTTTTTCAGTGAAAACAACGAATTCAGAGAATTTTCGATCTCAATACTGGCAAGTTTTCCATTGTTTATTATTCTTGAAGTACTTATCAGGCAAACCGATTTTAATAGTCTGATCATAAAGAGAACAACCATTTTTCGATGGAGCGTCTATCTCATTCTTGCTTTTTACATCCTGATTTTCGGTGTTTTAAATGCTGCACCGCAATTTATCTATTTTCAATTTTAAACCATGAAACAAATCCCATTGAAAATAGCACTGTTTTTCTGTTTGGTGACAATTCCAATTGTTGCATTATTTTTAATGCCCTACTCAAAGGAGTTCGCCTATCATTACATCGAAAGCGATTGTTATAATCATGGAGCATGGATTTTCGACCGGATTACAAAAAATCAGGTTCCGATTGACGTTGCGTTCATTGGTTCTTCCCACACGATTCATGCTTTTCAGGAGAAAAAGATGGAAGAAATATTAAAATCGAATGACCATCTGGCGAATTTCGGATACTGCCGGTATGGAAGAAACCTCCAATACTCATTACTTAAATTACTGCTACAATACAAATCTCCGAAGCTTATTGTACTTGAAGTCAGCGAAGATGAAGAAAAGAACAGCCACGACATATTTCCATACCTGGCCGAAACCAGCGATTTGCTTTCGACGCCTACTCTAATAAACCGCGATTACTTGTCTGATCTTTATCGTGGAGCATCTGCCCGATTGGAGTGCTTTAAGGCAACTTATATTTTTAATGAAAAACATCAGGAGGTTGACAATAGCCTCTATGGATATGGGGAAGCAGATAGAACAGCCACAAAAGAAGAAATGAACGACAATGAAAAAGCATGGAAAAAAAGGCTTGAACGAAAAACGATAAAATCGGTGGAAGAAATTCAATTGAAATATCCATTGGCTTATTTGAATAAGATGGTTGAACTAATTAAAGGAAAAAACATAGCCTTAGTTTTTGTGTATTTGCCTGAATCTGGCTCGAAACTTAAAAGTCCAAAACTTGTTAAATACTATCAACGCATCGCGCCTTTGCTTATTCCGCCACAATCTATTTTTGACGATTCAACAAATTGGATGGATGCCAGTCATTTAAATAATAAAGGCTCAGAAATACTTTCAACATGGCTGGCTACTCAGCTAAAAGATGAACTATGCATTAATCCTGAACATTAACAAATCGGTATAGCAGGAATACTCCAATGCAAAATTTGTGGGTTCTTTCTTATTCCGGAAAAAGTAGACTATATTCGGCTAACAAAATTCGAAACAAGTTGAGCAAACAGCAATCCAAATATTATCCAACCATTTTGGGAGCCATTCATCTGGTGGTTCTCTATACATTTATTCAAACCATCATTGATTTTCCACTTGCCTTGTTCGATTATTACAACGGGACAGATTATCTGTACAATCCCTTCAAGAAAATAATTGTCGGCGTTGGCTCTCCTGTCTTCATCTTCTATTATGCCTATCGAAGGGCTGGCGTAAAACTGAACAAACTTTTCCCAACAAAATCGTTTAATGTATTTATTCTGATTCCGGTTTTGGTTTTTCTATGGGCAGCCCAGAATCTGATTGGAGAAGTCAACATTGCATTGGATAAAGTATTGCCTCCTCCGGCGTGGTTTTGGGAGTTATTCAATAAGGTTTTTGAAAGTGACTATGGAATTTACGGAGCAATTCTGAAAGTTGCAATTATAGCTCCTGTGGTTGAAGAACTGATATTTCGGGGAGTAATTATGCATGGATTGATGCGCAATTATTCCAAATTTACTGCAGTTTTCGTTTCAGCCTTAATGTTTGCAATATTCCATCTCAATCCATGGCAGTTTCCGGCAACCTTTATTCTTGGACTTTTACTTGGAACATTAATGGTCCGTACAAGAAACATATACCTGTGTATTTTGGGGCATGCCTTCAACAATGGATTGGTATTGATCAGCATTCAATTTGCAAATGAACTGCAAAACACTTCATTTTTCCGGAGTAGTATTTCAAGTCAGCTAATGATTAGTACTTTGATTGCGGCTGTTTCATTGGTTTTCATCATTATCATTAGCAGCAGAAGCGATTCAGAAACGAATTAAACCTTCGGGTTTGTTCGCTTATTTTGAATAAGCACTATATTTACAACTCAAAATTCTTCAGAAAAAAATTTCATATGGAACGAGTTGCCATCTTTCCTGGGTCATTTGATCCATTTACCGTTGGACACGAAAGCATTGTAAAACGTGCAATTCCGTTGTTCGACAAAATCATCATCATGATTGGATACAACTCCAGTAAACGCTCGTTTTTTCCAATTGAGAAGAGGCTAAAGTGGATTAATAAAGTTTTTCAATATGAGCCCAAAGTTACTGTCGAAAGCTATGAAGGTTTGACCGTTGATTTTTGCAAAAAGGTCAGTGCACATTACATTCTCCGAGGTTTACGTACGTCAGCCGACTTTGAATTTGAACGGGCAATTGCTCAGATTAACAAAAAAATGTACCCACAAATTGAATCGGTATTTCTTTTGACTATGCCCGAACACACACCTATTAATTCGACGATTGTTCGCGATATTATTATGCATGGTGGAGATCCCAGCATGTTTTTACCTGCATCATTAAATATGTCAGAATTTAAACTCGACAAATAATTATTGTCCGATTCATGCGTTTTGATGTATGAATCAGTACAAATTCTCATCAATCCGTCTTATCGTAGTGAAAAGAAGCTTATTACTATCCATTTTCATTTTACTTGGGTTGCTCACGACTGAAAAATCGTGGTCGGCTTCTGTCAACATTTCAGGAAAAGCTCCTGAATATGCAATGAATTCAATCGAACTATATATTCTTCACGACATAATTTCGGAAGAAAAAATAAAACTTGGCACTATTCGGTTTAATACTGAAGGTTCGTTTAATCTGGATATTGAAATTACCGATATCAACCTCTGTCTCGCCGATTTCGATGGATACCACGGCATGATTTACCTTGAACCCGGAAAATCCTATCAAATCATTTTTCCGCCGAAACAAACATTAACCGAATCACAAAAAAGGAATCCATTTACGAAACCTGAGCCTGTTTGGTTTGGAATTTCAAATCCTGCAAAAGACGAGCTGAATGTTAAAATACAACAGTTTGAGCAAGAATATGCGAAGCTTGAAAATCAATATTTCAACCAAATATTCACAAATCAATCCAAATCGTTGGTCGACACCGTCAACCTGAAACTTGAGAAGGAATTTCCAAAAACAAATTTATCCTTTTTTGAGTCGCAAAAGTTTTTCAGGAAAGCAAACCTCGAGTTTGCCCTTAATCAGGGTAAGTCCGCTGAATTTATGAAAACCTATTTCAGTAGCATTAAACCCTTGTACAATCTGGCAGCTTATTCAGTTATATTTAATCAGGTTTTCATGAACTACTTTATCGTGCTGACGAATGCATCGAACAGCTCTGAGGTCAAGAATTCAATTAACTCAGCAAACTTGTTGAAACTTGATGATTATTTTCAGAAACAGTTGCATTTCAACAAAGAACTTTCTCATTTGGCATTGCTAAAATCAATGCACGATGCTTATTATAGTAAGCAATTTTCAAAGGCTTCGATATTGAAGATGATCAATCAGGTAAAATCGTTGGACTGGAGCGATTATGAGCAAAAAACGGCACAATTAATTTCGTCAAAACTTACTTACTTAACCAGTGGAACCAATCCTCCGGTCATTTCACTTAAAGACCTTAGTGGACAGAAAGTAAATTTTTCGGATTATCCGAAAACATATATCTACCTGCAATTCACTGATCCAAAGAACTCCATTTGTCGCCAGCATTTGGATGCGTTGAAAGCGATCTCTGCTCGCTACAAAGAAAAGTTGGTCATCATTAATGTGATTCCGGAGAATAAAGGATTTAAAAACGACA